>Ga0207962_1000832_pt1 | contig 10526 bp, 8 predicted proteins | sample Knorr_S15_td_AAI_FD_185603 | JGI IMG/M metagenome (GOLD analysis project Ga0207962, IMG submission 185603) | Marine microbial communities from Southern Atlantic Ocean transect - Knorr_S15_td_AAIW_ad_750m_LV_A (SPAdes) (version 2) | ecosystem: Environmental > Aquatic > Marine > Oceanic | place... | reverse complement strand
CTGAGACGGAAGAGTCGTCAGAAGAGGACGAAGCTGCTGAGCCTGAGACGGAAGAGTCGTCAGAAGAGGACGAAGCTGCTGAGCCTGAGACGGAGGTTGCAGAGGACTAGCGATGGGGTGTTTGCAGCAACAGAGGTGTAGGATTTTCTTCCCGCATTGTGCTGCATTCGTATGACTGGGCGATTTCGGTTAGAGAAGATTCCGATAATGCCGATCGGGCTAGCTCTCACTATCGTAATCTCCGTTGGTTGCCAGCTGGCGGGTACCTCCGGTGGGCTTTCGGTGAATCTTCCTGCTGAAGATCAAGCTGTTTCCGGTGGGGATGAAGTAGGAGGGTCTGGGCGTTTGGGAGAAATGCGAAAGCAAAATATCCCAACTGAAGACTCCATAGTCTCAGAGGAAGCACTGCAAGATACTTCGCAGAATGAGCTGCTGATCCTTGAGCTTGGGATGCTACTTCCATTTGGGGGACCACCAGGACTTGGCGAATTTGCTCGACTGATAGCTGAAGGGGTTGAAGTCGCAGCAGTGGAAATGAGTGAAGCCCTATTAGACGTGCGAATCACCTCAGTGGATGATCAGGGTGACCCGGCGCTCACTCGGGTCCTAGTTAGGGAACTTGAGGATTCAAGTATACGAGGAGTGGTAGGATTTCTAGAAGATACTTCTCTTGAGATTGCCGGGAGTGCACGTCAGATAGGGGTCCCTCTTATTTCACCCACTGCCCGAAGTGCATCCCGTGCAGGGGAGGGAGTTTATTCTCTGGAAGGTCCAGATCCGGTAGCTGCTGCGGAGATGGCCAGGTACGCCTCTGAATTTGGGTACACCCGAATTGCAGTATTGCACTCGCAAAGCTCGGAATCGGCTCAAGAGGCCGACGCATTCGAGGAAATGTCGAGAAGCCTAGGCCTGCCAATTGTTGGCCGTTACGCATATCAGGTAGGAGCAACTTTCTTTGGTGAAGAAATCATAGAGGCCCAGAATGCTTTGAGGGCTGCGGAGATTGCAGCACTCGGTCTCAAGGAAGACGACACTCTGCATGTAGAGATGCTTGAGCCTGTCGCACTCTTTTTACCCATCCCCCCAGAGGATGTGGAGTTCATCGCACCCCAGATAGTTCACTACGGATTGGACACACTAGCCATTGATATACTCGGGACATCTGGATGGACTGACCCTCAGGTACTGGAGACAGTGGACCTTCGTCATACCACAGGAGTGGTTGCTACTTCCTTTGTAGGTCGTACGGAAGATAGAAATACGTCTATACAATTCCGGGAAGCATACGAAAGGCATTTCCAGAGAAGTCTCATCAGTGGAGTTCCTGCCCTCGGTTATGATACTGTACTTCTACTTATTGAAGGTCTGAAGGGGGGCGCTGAATCTCCAGAAGAAATTAGAATAGCAATCGAAGGGTTACATGAAATTGAGGGTGCAGCTGGTATTTACTCACTTGTCGATGGGCGAATTCTCCGGCGTACCGAAGTAGTTTATATCGATGAAGGCATTCTTCTACCTGTCGGCTGAAGCCTAAGAGTCTGATGTCAATATATGAGAAACTTAAAAGGCTCGAGGAACTGCGACGCAGATCCGAAGAAGGGGGTGGAGAAGAACGTCTCTCTGCCCAACATGGAAAAGGTAAGCTTTCTGCGCGTGAACGTCTGAACCTTCTACTAGATGAAGACTCGTTTATAGAATTAGATCGGTTTGTAACTCACCGATCTGTAGAATTCGGACTTGATCAGAAGAAGATCCTTGGGGATGGAGTCGTAACCGGTTACGGTGCAATCCATGGGCGATTGGTATATGTGTTCAGCCAGGATTTTACAGTTTTTGGTGGCTCACTGTCTGAAGCTCATGCTGAGAAGATCGTGAAGATTCAGGACCTAGCTTTGCAGAACGGGGCCCCAATCATCGGATTAAATGATTCCGGAGGGGCACGTATACAAGAAGGTGTTGTAAGCCTCGGGGGATATGCTGACATCTTTCTAAGGAATACACTCGCCTCGGGAGTGATTCCCCAAATTAGTGTCGTCCTTGGCCCGTGCGCAGGTGGGGCGGTGTATTCACCTGCAATCACTGATTTCGTCTACATGGTTAAGGGGACCAGTTACATGTTTGTTACCGGTCCGAATGTCGTGAAGACCGTGATGCATGAGGATATTGACATGGAAGGTTTGGGTGGGGCTGAAGTGCATTCTTCAGTATCTGGAGTTGCACACTTTGCATGCGATAGTGAGCCTGAATGCCTAGCATCGGTGCGTGAATTGATGGGTTATCTGCCTCAAAACAATACCGAGTTACCACCGGTCCTAGAGTCTTCTGATTCCTTTAACCGCAGAGACGATAAGCTCTTAGCAATAGTGCCTGACAACCCCAATCAACCATACGATATGCGGGAAGTTATCAAGTGTGTGGTCGACGAGGGTGACTTATATGAGATCCATGCTCAATTCGCTCAGAATATCGTTGTGGGCTTTGCGCGTCTGGGTGGAAGGACTGTAGGTGTTGTGGCGAACCAGCCTGAATCTTCTGCAGGTGCACTTGATATTGATGCGTCGGACAAGGGTGCTCGATTCGTTCGGTTCTGTGACGCCTTTAATATCCCTTTGGTCGTTTTCGAGGATGTCCCTGGCTTCCTGCCCGGAGTAGCCCAGGAACATGGAGGTATTATCCGTCATGGAGCCAAACTTTTATACGCCTTTGCAGAGGCAACTGTACCAAAACTGACGGTCATTACTCGCAAGGCCTACGGTGGGGCTTACGATGTGATGAATTCCAAGCACATCCGTGGTGATATCAACCTAGCATGGCCTCAAGCTGAGATTGCTGTGATGGGCCCAAAGGGAGCAGTAGAGATTCTGTTCCGGGGAGAATTGGACGAGGCTGAGGATTCAGAAGCTGCTGAGGCCGCACACATTGAAGAGTATCGAGAAAAGTTTGCCAATCCTTATATAGCCGCTGCCAGAGGCTATGTAGATGATGTGATAGACCCCCGGGAAACACGTGAGCGGCTGATTAGCGCCCTGGACATGTTACAGAATAAGCGTGACCAAAATCCACCTAGAAAACACGGAAATATCCCATTATAGCCTACCAGAGTGTTGAAGCAGTTTGGAGTGAAATAAAGTAAGTCCTAACCCCGTCCTATTGAGCTCCCACCTGATGATGCTTCACTTGCAAGTTTTGGTTAAAATGAGGTAAAACATTGAACTTCTATCTCTTTCTGATTCAATAGACTCATTGATCCGCTCTCTTTTAGTAGCTAACCGCGGCGAAATCGCTGTGCGTATAATCAGATCCGCTCAGGAACGTGGGATCCGCACTATAGCTGTGTACTCCGAGCCTGATCGATTGGCGCCACATGTCCTAACCGCTGACGAGGCATACCACATCGGTCCAGCCCCCTCTTCAGAGAGTTATCTAAAGGCAGAGCGCCTCATTGAGGTGGCTAAGGTCGCCGGAGCAGATGCGATTCATCCTGGTTACGGGTTCCTTGCCGAACGTTCTTCATTTGCAAAAGCGGTGGAAGATGCGGGGCTGATATTCGTTGGGCCTTCGTCTGAGGTCATTGAGGTGATGGGTGATAAGATCCAGGCAAGGCGCTACATGCAGGAGGCCGGTATTCCTATAATCCCGGGGATTACTGAACCCCTATCCACTGTTGAAGCGGCCTTAGAAATCGCACAGGACATCGGTTTTCCCGTGCTGGTTAAAGCTGCTGCTGGAGGGGGGGGGAAGGGGATGCGAACAGTGGAAGGGGTGGACCAATTTAATGCGGCCTTTGAGGCCGCCCAAAGAGAAGCATTTTCGGCTTTTGGAGACCGTACACTCTATCTAGAACGTGCGCTTAAGCGACCTCGCCATATCGAAGTTCAAATACTCGGAGATATGCAGGGCTCAGTTGTTCACCTGGGAGAACGCGAGTGTTCGATCCAGCGTCGACATCAGAAACTTGTTGAAGAAGCGCCAGCTATCGCACTCTCCACAGCGGAGCGCGAATCCATAGGACAAACTGCGGTGCAAGCGGCAACGGCTATCGGATATACCGGGGCAGGGACTGTCGAGTTTCTATATGAAGACGGGAACTATTACTTCCTCGAAATGAATACTCGAATCCAAGTAGAACATCCGGTAACTGAGCTAGTAACTGGTCTGGACCTTGTGGACTGGCAAATTCGTATCGCTTCCGGAGAAGCACTCAACTTCACCCAAGAGGACGTGCGGATATCAGGGCATGCGATCGAGTGTAGAATCACCGCAGAGGACCCGCAAATGGGACTTCTTCCTTCCACGGGAACCGTGACCCGCCTCGAGGTACCGACCGGAGCCGGAGTTCGTTGGGATGGCGGAATAAGAGAAGGCTCTTACATCTCCGAGCACTATGACCCCTTGCTTGGGAAGCTGATAGTGCACGCGAGCACGCGAGTTGCTGCGATACAACGCATGGCCAGAGCCCTTGATGAACTTCTAGTACTTGGGGTTGAAAATTGTGCATCATTTCAACGAAGAGTTATGGATGAACCAGATTTTTTAGAGGGGCGCCTTTCAATTCGATATTTAGAAGAACATCCGGAGTTGCTCAATGAAGCCCCAGTAGATCCAGAAGTAATTCGCTCGATTGCGATTGCTGGAGCGCTCCTTGAGGCAAAGGAAGACCAACGGACCCGCTTATCTCGAACCACACCTAAAATGTCACGTTGGCAGTCAGAAGGGATATTACCGGAGCGCCCCAGAGGATGACGCTTGGCGTACCTGCTAGTGGACTCGCAGACGTCACGATCCGAAGTCTAGCCTCGGATGGATCAGGAGTAGGCGAGCTACCTGACGGACGTATCATTTTCATACCGCGTAGTGCACCTGGAGACAAAACTCGTGTCAAAGTGACCGCACTAAAACGTCGATGGGCGAGAGGCCAGCTCGAGGAAATCCTGCGCCCTACTGAGGAACGAAACAGTCCTCTTTGTTCACTTTATGACAAGTGTGGTGGATGCTCTCTCCAGCACATCCCGTACTCAGAACAATTGAAATGGAAGGGGAGGTTTGTGGTAGAAGCCCTGTCGAGGATTGGAGGGCTAGAAGTGGACAAGGTCCCGGTCACAGCCTCACCACATCTATCACAGTACCGTAATAGGATGACGTTCACCCTTAGAAGACTTCGCGCTGGGAGAGTTGTGGCCGGCTTCCATGGGCTCGATCGACCTAGCCATGTCATTGATGTGAAGAGTGAGTGCATCCTACCTGAGCCAGAGATAACTTCTGCCTGGACATCTCTTAGAGACAACTGGGGAACCGGCGCCAGACGACTACCATTCGGAGGACGTCTACGGCTAACCCTCCGAAACTCAAAGTCAGGCATAGATCTACTCATTGAGGGTGGAACGAGTGCCTGGAATCCTGAAGCTTTGATAAAACATGTATCGTCGATATCCACTGTTTGGCATGAACCCTCAGATACGGGTGCTATAGAATTGGTCTATGGCAGAGTTCATGAAGACATATGGGTTGGGGAAGAACTCCTCTTAGTCGGCGATGTCTTCCTCCAGGTTAATCGCGCTGCTGCCCAGCTATTACAGGAGCACGTGATAGCAACAGCTGGGTCACCAGATAGCGCAGTCGACGCATATTGTGGGGTCGGCTACTACGGCCGACAGCTCGCTAATTCAGGTGCCATGGTTGTGGGGATTGATGTGAATGGGGCCGCCCTAACGTCTTCCTGTGAGAAGAGGAGCGGCAATTACCGTACAGTTCAGGGCGCAGTTGAAGAACACTTATCAAATTTTCTACCTGTAGACTTGTTGATTCTTAATCCTCCACGTAGCGGGCTAGAGAGCACAATTCCGCTTCAAATTCTAGATGCTCCCCCAGAAACGATAATCTACGTTAGTTGTGATCCAGCTACCCTTGCTCGTGACCTCAATCGACTGGGACCCGCCTATGCATTGATAGAGTATCAAGCATTTGACCTTTTCCCTCAGACTGCGCACATCGAAACCGTCGTGGTTCTGAGACGATGTGAGAATCAATGATTTACGAAGTCAGGGTAGAAGACTCGACTTTTGAAATCGAGATTACTAGTGACCTAGTGAGGATTAATGGAGAATCGGTTCTTGTGGATTTGGCCACACTTGAGAAGACGAACGATTACAGCCTGATCCTAGATGGAGTTTCCCAGCCTATCCACGCGATCAAACGGGGTAGGGGGGCGTGGGACATCCTATGCAACAAACGCAGGTTCTATGTGAATGTACTTGACCGACTCGGTAGGGCTATCAAGGCAGTGGAACTGCAAGAAAGTGAGGTCCAGCACCCTGAAGCAGTCATTGCGCCCATGCCAGGTACGATCGTCAGTGTAGAAGTTGAGGAGGGAGAGTCAGTTGAGGCAGGACAGGGGCTCGTAATCGTAGAAGCAATGAAGATGGAGAACGAGGTGAGGGCACAGGCAGGCGGATGTGTCCAGGTAATCCATGTAGCAAGTGGAGATGCAGTAGAAAAGGGCAAGATTCTGGTAGAGCTTGTGCCACTCGAAGAGGGAACGATCTGAGTAATGAAGGGAAAGAGGAAAGATCAGCCAGTTTGCACCGACAGTGGTATTGAAGTAGAGACTGTTTACAACACGGCAAACACTGAAGAAACCCCTCCCCCTGGGACCTTTCCTTTCACCAGAGGAATCCATCCAGAAATGTATAGGGAGCGTCTATGGACGATGCGGCAGTACGCGGGCTTCGGCACTCCTCAGCAAACGAATGAAAGATTCCACTACCTCCTAGAACGCGGGCAAACGGGACTCTCAGTCGCATTCGATCTGCCGACCCAAATGGGACATGATTCTGATGCTAAAATAGCAATGGGTGAGGTTGGGCGGGTTGGAGTAGCCATAGATTCCCTTGAAGACATGAAAAGCCTGTTCGAAGGGATACCTCTAGGCAAAGTATCCACTTCAATGACCATCAACTCTACTGCTGCGGTCTTGCTAGCCCTCTACGTTGCAGTTGCGGATGAGCAGGGTGTTGCCCGGGATCTACTTGGTGGCACACTACAAAATGATGTTCTCAAGGAATACGTAGCGCGTGGAACATATATCTACCCAGTAGAGAATAGCCTCCGCCTAGCCACAGACATTATTGCCTTCTGCAAAGATGAACTTCCGAATTGGAACCCTATATCCATCTCGGGCTACCACATTCGCGAAGCGGGTGCTACTGCTCCTCAAGAACTTGCGTTCACATTCGCTAATGGTCTGGAATACACAGCGCGTGCAGTCGAAGCCGGACTTGATATCGAGGCTTTTGCTCCTCGTCTCTCGTTCTTTTTTGCAGCTCATAATGACCTTCTCGAGGAAGTAGCGAAGTTTCGGGCCGCCCGTCGCCTCTGGGCCTCACTTTTGAGGCGACATTATGAAGCGTCCGACAATTCGTGTCGCCTCCGATTCCACACTCAGACGGGTGGTTCCACATTAACTGCTCAGCAACCTCTCAATAATGTCGTTCGTGTAACGATACAAGCTCTTGCAGCTACGCTCGGTGGTAGCCAATCCCTTCACACAAACAGCTACGATGAGGCTCTTACTTTACCGACAAAGGAAGCGGCTAAACTGGCCCTTAGGACGCAACAGATCATTGCCTCTGAATCGGGTATAACAAGAACGGCAGACCCGCTTGGGGGTTCATATTATGTTGAGGCTTTGACTAACGAAATTGAACGTTCGGCCCTCAGCTATATAGACACAATTGAAGAATTAGGGGGCGCATCCAAAGCTATCGAGTACATGGTGGAAGAAATCCAAACTGCAGCATATAAAGTTCAGCTAGATATAGAATCTGGGCGTAGAAAAATCGTAGGAGTAAATGTTCATGCCGAAGAGGATGAGACTCGACATATAGAGAAGCCCGACTACGAGCTATTGGAGCGAGAACAGATCACTCGTCTGAGGTCACATAAGGAGCGAAGAATAGATGCCGAGATCAGGGCTCAACTTGAAGATCTACGTTCAGCTGCCCGTGGGGATGAAAATCTTATGCCCCAACTCATTTCATCCGTGAAAGCTGGTGTAACCTTGGGCGAACTAAGTGATGCCCTTCGTTCAGAATGGGGTGCCTACACCGGGTAGGCACCCATGCCCCTCATAGTTAGCTTCGTTACCCATGCCAACCTACGATTACCGCTGCCCAAACGGGCATCAGTTTGAGGTTTTCCAGAGGATCTCTGCAGCCCCCGGAGCCGAGTGTCCAGATTGCGGTGAAGATTCAGAACGAATGATTTCAGGGGGCGCCGGTCTCATTTTTAAGGGAGAGGGCTTTTACATCACGGATTACCGATCTGAGGACTACAAGAAAAAGGCTTCGTCTGAGAGTGGTGGAGCGACTAGTAAGTCAGATTCAGATTCGGGAGTAGAGAAAACATCCTCCTCAGGCCTCAATAAGGACACCTCAAAGAAGAGGTCAAGGTCTGAATCTGAAAACTCTGGCTCAAGATCACCTGACTCCAAATCTGATAGCTGAACAGTGCTCCATGAACCCATAGAAGCCGCTCTTAATGCGGTGATCAAAGAAATGGGAATAGGTGAAGTGGAGATCGATCTTGAACGTCCACGCAACCCTAGCCATGGCGATGTTACGTGCAACATTGCCCTGATCTTATCCGGGATGCTTGATAAGCCTTCTCGCGACATCGCGGAAGAGATCGCTGCTCGTATAGCGAAGGACACAGCAGGGATTGCATCAATTGAAGTTGCCGGCCCTGGATTTTTGAATTTCAGGCTATCTGCGGTTATGGCTACATCAATTTTAGACGAGATCGTTGCCGAGAACGAGGCTTTCGGAAGGGAGAATGTCCGCGAAGGAGCGCAAGTTATGGTGGAGTTTGTGTCCGCCAATCCGACTGGGCCACTCCACCTCGGTCACGGCCGGCAAGCTGCCCTGGGAGATGCGATTGCTTCTTTGCTTGAGTGGACAGGATGGCAGGTGCATCGAGAGTTCTACTACAACGATACTGGAACACAAATAGATAAGCTCGTTGAGAGTGTAAGGGTTCGATATCTAGCTCTATTCGGTGGGCAGGAGGAGATACCCGAAGGAGGGTACCATGGTCAATACGTCAATGAACTTGCTGAGTCATTAGCCCAGAAATTTGGGGATCAGTTTGTGATTGATGAATCAGAGAAAGCTGCAGAGCAGATCCGTGACTTCTCAGTCCGATGCCTTCGGGAGGAACAAGACCGCGATCTGAATGATTTTGGAGTCCACTTTGACGAGTACTATCTCGAATCTTCGTTACATCACACCGGCCGCGTGAAGTCAACGCTGGGAGCTCTAAGGGAAACAGGGTTAGTGTACGAACGGGAAGGCGCTACTTGGCTCAAAACCACAGAATTTGATGATCAAAAGGATCGGGTAATGGTCAGGAAAAATGGCCTCCCGACATACTTCCTTCCTGATGTTGCATATCACATGCATAAGTGGACACGAGGATATGAACGTGTGATCAATGTTCAGGGATCGGATCACCATGGTACTGTTGATCGTGTAAGAAGTGGGTTACAAGCGCTGGGCTTGCCGAAAGGGTATCCAGAATACGTATTGCACCAGATGGTTCGGGTGGTCAGAGACGGAAGTGAAGTAAAATTCTCGAAACGGGCTGGCACCAGCATCACCCTTCGGGAACTCTATACAGAAGTCGGCACTGATGTGACCAGGTACTTCTTCCAAATGAGAAAACCGGATGCTCAAATGGTTTTTGATCTGGATGCCGCTCTCGATTACTCAGACAAGAACCCGATGTATAAGATCCAGTACGCTCATGCTCGGATGCATTCGATCTTCGCCAAGGCACAAGTTATGCCTGAAGAAATTGAATCGGGTTCAGCAGACTTGTCTCTCCTTACAGAGGATTATGAGCGGCAGCTTATCAACCAGCTTAGAGATTTCCCTAGCGTACTAACCCGTGCAGCTGAGAATTGCGCACCACATATCGTGTGTGAATACCTCGAACAGACGGCCAGTACAGCAAATACTTGGTACCATGCCGGGAATCCAAGCAGGAATCCAAGTCTCGCAGTACTCGTAGATGACTCTAAGATTCGGGGTGCACGGCTTGTCCTCGCACGTTCATTACAAATTGTGTTGCAAAATGGACTTGCCATCCTAGGGATCACTGCACCGAAAAGAATGATGCAGGAGCCAGCGAACGATGGCACATGAAACCTCTTATCTGAATCGGATTATCTGGATATGTCGATCCTTGCAGTAGGTAGTGTTGCTCTAGACTCAGTAGAGACTCCATTCGGGCATGCAGAACGAGTGATCGGCGGGTCTGCGGTCTTCTTTTCAGCTTCTGCCTCACTCCTGAGTGATGTTAGCGTCGTGGGTGTAGTAGGGGATGATTACCCACTAGATCAGCTTGCATTTCTCAAGAATCGAGGTGTAGACCTCTCAGGAATTCAGAGAGAGCGCGGAGAAAGCTTCTCTTGGGTAGCGAAGTATCATTCAGACCTAAGCAGTCGTGACACGCTAGAGACACGACTTGGA
>Ga0207962_1000829_pt1 | contig 10532 bp, 5 predicted proteins | sample Knorr_S15_td_AAI_FD_185603 | JGI IMG/M metagenome (GOLD analysis project Ga0207962, IMG submission 185603) | Marine microbial communities from Southern Atlantic Ocean transect - Knorr_S15_td_AAIW_ad_750m_LV_A (SPAdes) (version 2) | ecosystem: Environmental > Aquatic > Marine > Oceanic | place... | reverse complement strand
GAGTTTCCATCTGAGCAGGTAAAAATGATGGGTGAACTTGGATTTATGGGTGTCATGGTTCCAGAAAGATGGAATGGCGCTGGTATGGATACAATTAGTTATACCCTGATTATCGAAGAATTATCAAGAGTAGACGCATCAGCAGGTGTTATTGTATCTGTGAATAATAGCCTTGTTTGCCAGATATTTGTCAATTATGGAAATGATTGGCAGAAAGAAACCTATTTAACAAAGTTAGCTAGTGGTGAGCAATTGGGTGCTTTTTCTTTAAGTGAACCCCAGTCTGGTTCCGATGCCAGTAACATGCATACTATTGCAGAAAAAAGTGGGCAATACTATGTACTTAATGGCGCGAAAAACTGGGTTACTAGTGGTATCAATTCAGATGTAGTAATTGTAATGGCTTTAACAGATAAATCAGCAGGTTATAATGGTATATCTGCATTCATAGTACCAAAAGACCTAGATGGTTTTTCGGTTGGTAAAAAAGAAGATAAACTTGGTATTCGTGGCTCGGATACATGTGAACTATATTTTGATAATTGCCACGTTCCAATTGAGAATCTTATTGATAAAGAAGGACAAGGTTTTCGCATTGCCTTAACCACTCTCGATGGTGGTAGAATTGGCATCGCCGCGCAAGCATTAGGAATTGCCCAGGCAGCATTAGATAAATCTGTCCAGTATGCAAAAGAAAGAAAACAATTTGGAAAAACCATTGGCAGTTTTGGTGCATTGCAGGAAAAAATTGCGTTAATGGGTACAAATGTAGAAGCGTCGCGCTTATTGATACAAAAAGCGGCTATTTTAAAAGATGCGCATAAACCTTATACCAAAGCTGCTGCTATGGCTAAGAGCTTTGCATCGCAAACAGCCATGGATGCAGCTATTGATTGCGTACAAATTTTTGGTGGTTATGGGTACATGCAAGAATATGGTGTTGAAAGATTAATGCGTGATGCAAAAATTACACAAATTTACGAGGGTACAACCGAAATACAGCAAATGGTAATCGCAAGGGAAATAATGGAGAATTAATTATGCAAAAGATAGATTGGGACAATCTTGGATTTGATGTGATGGAAACACGTAGTATGTACAAGGCAAATTGTAGAATAGGAGAAGAGTGGAAATTAGGTGGTTTGATTCCCTATGGTACAATTGAGTTATCTCCTGCTGCAGGTGTATTGAATTACGGCCAGGGTTGTTTTGAGGGGACTAAAGCCTACCGGACAATTAAAAATCAGGTGGTCTTATTTCGACCAGAAATGAATGCAAAAAGAATGGCCATGTCTACCAGGCGGTTATGTATCCCTGAAATGAATAAAGAGTTTTTTTTGCAAGCGGTAGAAGAAACATTAATAGACAATATTGATTATGTTCCTCCCTATGGAAAAGGAAGCCTCTATATAAGACCAATCGTTTGGGGCACGTCACCAGCGCTAGGTGTAAAACCGGTGGAAGAATATACTTTCATGGTGTTTGTGTCTCCTGTTGGACCCTATTTCAAAGGTGGTGTGAAACCTTTACGTCTGACAGTAAGTAATGATTATCATCGTGCTGCACCTAAAGGAATAGGTAACGCTAAGGCCATCGGTAATTATTCAGCTTCCTTGTACCCACTCACCGAAGCGAAAAATAGAGACTTTGATGAGGTTATATTTTTGAATGCAAAAGATGAAAAATTCGTTGAAGAAGTCGGTTCTGCTAATCTATTTGTATTAACCGGGAATACTATTAAAACACCAAAATTAGATGGAAGTATATTACCTGGTATTACTCGTGACTCTGTCATTACACTGGCGAAGGATACAATAGGTCTTGAAGTGTTAGAAACAAATGTTACTTTGACCGAACTTTATGATGCGGATGAAGTTTTTTGTACTGGAACAGCTGTTGTCGTAACGCCGGTTGGAAGTATCACCGGCTTGGATGGTAAACATAAAATTGCAGATGGAAAAATGGGACAATTGACCTCTAAATTAAGACAATTACTTACCGGAATTCAGCGCGGGGATGTATCTGACGAATTTGGTTGGTTATATCCAATAAAAGAGTAGTGTAACATGCATCCGCGTCGTCTTGCAAGAGAAGGTATTTTGGGTGCCCTCTATGCTTTGGAACTCACTGGTGAAACAAAAGAAAAGGTTTTAGATGATTTATTTATAAGAAACAGTTACGATGGAGAAACAAAAGTATTTATTACTGAACTTTATGGTAATATTGTAGATAATAAAATCTGGGCAGAACAATTAATTTCTGATAACCTTGATAACTGGAAACTGGAGCGAGTAGCCACACTAGATCAATTAATTATGCGCATCGCAGTAAATGAAATTTATTTTAACGATGATATTCCGCCTAAGGTGTCTATCAGTGAGGCGATCGAAATTGCAAAATTTTATAGTACCGAGGATAGTGCAGGCTTTGTAAATGGTGTATTGGATGCAATCTACAAACATAAACTGAACAGTGATAAAACTACTTAACCATTAACCTTTAAAATGCTTCAGACAATCATAACAAAAATATTCGGGACAAAATCTGATCGCGATACAAAGGCATTGATTCCTATCGTGGATGAAATCAATATGATCAATAAGACACTACGATCAAAATCAGACGATGATTTAATCAAACGCACAGGGGAATTCAAATTAGAGGTAGCATCTGCCCGTGAAGTTGCCCAAAAATATGCTAAAGAAAAAATTTCTGACAATGAAGAAGCTGATCAATATGTATTAAATGCAGAGCATAAAAAACTCGATGAAATTTTACCCGAAACTTTTGCTATGGTAAAAGAAGCATGCAGGCGCACTATGGGAAAATCATGGCGTATTATGGGTCAGGAAATTTCCTGGGAAATGATACCATATGACGTGCAGATATTAGGCGGGATTGTCCTTCATAGCGGTAAGGTCACTGAGATGAAAACGGGTGAGGGAAAAACCCTAGTTGCTACAATGCCATTGTACCTGAATGCTCTTTCTGGCCGTGGTGCCCATCTGGTAACTGTGAATGATTATTTGGCCCAGCGCGACGCAGAATGGATGGGCGAGATATACAAACGCCTTGGCTTGACGGTTGGCTTTATACTGAATACGATGGATAACAGGGAAAGACAAGATGCTTATAATTGTGATATAACGTATGGAACAAACAACGAATTTGGATTTGATTATTTACGTGACAATATGGCTCTGGCGCCGGAAGATCAAGTTCAAGGGGATCATGCTTTTGTCATTGTAGATGAAGTCGATAGCGTTTTAATTGATGAAGCAAGGACACCATTAATTATTTCTGGGTCCGTCGACGCACCGGTTGACACGACCTACAAAGAACTCAAGCCAATGGTCCAAAATCTTATTAAAAAACAGAATAGTTTGGTTACAGAAATGGTGGCTGAAGCAACGCGTTATATTGACCAAGAGAACAATGATGAAGCTGGATTAAAACTATTGCAGGCCAACCGCGGTATGCCGAAACACCCAAAGCTGCTTAAGATTTTTCAAGAAAAGGGTACAAAAAAATTGGCTCACGATGTTGAATCGGAATATATGCGTGATAAAAAAATCCACGAGGTAGATGAGGATCTATTTTTTAGCATTGATGAAAAAACCCATGTAATTGATATCACTGAAAAAGGGCGGGAATCTTTAGCGCCCGATGATCCGGACATGTTTGTTATACCAGATCTTGGCGAATTGCTACATGAAATAGATGTAAAAGAAAACCTTAGCAGTTTGGAAATCAAGCAGGAAAAAGAGAAAACACATCAACAATACGCAGAGCAAAGCGGTCGAATACACAACATTAGTCAATTGTTGCGAGCTTACACATTGTACGAAAAGGATGTTGAATATGTCGTTCAAGGTGGCAAAGTACAGATTGTAGATGAGTACACGGGTCGAATCCTGGCGGGTCGACGCTACAGCGATGGTCTTCACCAGGCTTTAGAAGCGAAAGAAAATGTTACGATTGAACGCGAAACCCAAACGCTGGCAACAATTACGATCCAAAATTACTTTCGTATGTATGACAAACTTGCTGGCATGACTGGTACTGCGGAGACAGAAGCGGAAGAATTGGGCAGTATTTATGATCTGGATGTAGTGGTTATTCCTACTAATCGCAGTATAGTGAGAGATGATCGTGATGATTTGATTTATAAAACAAAACGTGAGAAATATGCTGCAGTGATAGATGAAATTTCCGAATGTTATAAAAATGGTCAACCTACGCTCGTTGGAACTGTAACTGTCGATTCTTCTGAATTATTATCACGAATGTTAAAGCGACGTGGGATCCCCCATAATGTACTAAACGCCAAACAACACAAGAGTGAGGCAGAAATTGTAGCGCGTGCTGGCCAAAAAGGGGCTGTTACCATTGCGACAAATATGGCCGGCAGGGGAACGGATATTAAACTTGGAGAGGGTATAAAGGATTTGGGCGGTTTACATATCGTCGGTACTGAACGGCATGAATCACGCCGGATAGATTTGCAGTTACGAGGCCGCTCTGGACGGCAAGGTGATTCGGGTTCATCAAGATTCTACCTGAGTCTAGAAGATGACTTGATGCGTCTATTCAATTCTGAGAAAGTTTCATCAATCATGGATCGTATGGGTATAGAAGAGGGAGAAGTTATCACGCACAAGATGGTAACCCGGGCTATACAAAATGCACAAAAAAAAGTAGAAGGAAGAAATTTTGGTATTCGGAAACACCTCTTAGAATATGATGATGTGATGAACCAGCAGCGGCAAGTAGTTTACGATATTCGTAATAATGCGTTACGGGGAGAAAATTTGCGTGATACTATTCCCGAATTAATTTCCGATTTTGTTGATGATGAATTAGATGGTCAAGATGAAGAAAACCATGAATTATGGGATTGGGAGAATTTGGAACAAAATTTTTCATCGGTTCTGTTAACTGAAATTGATCGCGAAAAATTTGATGTTGAGTCTGACGCTGAACATTTCAAGAAAAATATTATTGATGAAGCCATGGATTTATATTCTGCCCGAGAGTCATTATTGCCTGAGGATGTAATGCGGGGTTTCGAGCGTTTCGTGGTACTGCGAACCATTGATGAAAAATGGAAAGACCATTTATACGCAATGGATCAGCTTAGAGAAGGAATTAACCTCAGAGCGTACGGTCAAAAAAATCCTCTACTGGAGTATAAGTCAGAGGGGTTCTATTTGTTTAAAGAAATGATGGCAAACACGACCCAAATGACGTTGCAGCGGTTGTTTCGGACAAAGATTCAAGGCATGGACCAGGCACCACAAGTACGGTCCAGTCAAGCCCGGGATGTACAAATGAGGCACCAAGATTCAACTGGACTTGGTTTTACTGGACCACCAGAGGCTACCCAAAATCAAAACCAACCTCAGCAAGCAACAAGGAAACCAATAACCACAGACAAAAAAATTGGTCGAAATGAAAAAATAGATTTAATAAGCCCAAGCGGTAAACGTGAAACAGTAAAGTATAAAAAACTCCAGGATTATCTCAACCGCGGATATACTCAAGCCTAATATTATATCCTTTAAACCAGATACTGTGAAACAGATAGTATTTGATTAATGATTTGGTACGATTATAAGTTGAATTATAGAACCTTTTTGTTTCACGATCTGATGAAAATTAATCTTCAGTTTAGTATATATTTATTATGAATGTGATATAGATCATAGGGGTATATAAATCGAGTGGATAATCTTACTAATCTATGTACTTTCAGCACCTAATTACCAATATGATCGAGGTAAGGAACCCAATGCATCCGAAAAATGATAATGTGGTAAATATTTATAACTCTAAAACGTACTGCACACATATGTTTCATAAGAATCTATTGTTTTATATTACTTTTTTGATTGGTATTCTGCACGCACAATTAACGGTAACATTAGGAACAGTGGAGTATCCAGGATATGCTTCAGATATCGAAGTACCTGTAATTGTAAATAACCCAAATAATACTATATCGGGGATGCAGTTCGATATGGTGATTGAACCGGGAATTATATCACCATCTTCAATTAATGCTAGCGGTTCTCCGGCAGGATACACTGCGGATATGAACCAACTTTCTTCTGGTGCCTATCGGATCCTACTTTTTAATGCTGGTAATGCTGCATCGATCCCAGTTAATTCTGATACGGTAATGACTATCCATTTTGATGGATCTGCTATTGCATCTGCCGTAATTGATTTAGAAATGACTGAACTAGTTGTAACCGATAGCAGTGGTTCCGATTTGGGTGCTATCAGCGGAAATGGGATGGTTTCAATCGGTTATGTGGTGGGTTTCAGCATGAGTTCAGACAGCGCTGATGTCTCTGAAATGGTGGAATTACAAGTAAGTATGGAAAACAATGGTACTGTTGGCGGCATACAATTTGATCTTATCGATGAACCGGACTTTATATCAGTGGATAGTCTGTGGACTACGGACCGTACCGATGGTTTTACGATTTCAACTACCACTGTTGGTAATGGATCCAGAATTCTATTATACAGTGATACAAATAACGATATTTCATCTGGCACTGGTCCAATATTAAATGTGCGCTACCTTGTTCACAATGATGCGTACGGTGATAATGTATTGATTCATTTTGATGGGGTCACAGCTTCTGATAGCATTGGTGGTATCTATTGGATTTCAACATTGGATTCTGGTATGGTAACGGTATTTCCAGGATATATGGAAGAACCACATAATTTGATTGCGGTATCTGGGTTGGATGGAGAAGTGCCTTTAAGCTGGGACCCGCCGGTAGGACCCATTCCACCGACGGTGCCATTCACTATTGAAATATTAACTGATAATTATCCCGGTGAAACTAGTTGGGATCTGGAGCATTTAGATGGTGATAGTATAGTAGCCAGTATTTTTACAGGGGAATTAGTCGACCAGGCTACATTATACACTTGGGATTTAAATATACCATCCGGAGGGTATATGTTTACCATTTATGATAGTTTTGGTGATGGTATATGTTGTGGTTGGGGTGAAGGTTATTATCGATTGGTTCTCAATGATACAGAAATAGCGACTGGTGGAGAATTTGAGGCATCGGAAAGTGTAACGTTTAATACATCTGATGGTCGATTTAATATTGTTCAATATAGTTATTTAAATCCTCCGCTTATTGAAAAAGGGTTATCAACTAATGAATATCGAGATGATTTTAGTCTATCTCTACCATTTTTCGTAGATATGGGTATAATCAATATACTTGATCAAGAAGGTGAAATCGATGAATCAAGCAATCCGTCCACTAGAAGTGTGCCTGAAGTCTCTGGTTACAATTTATATCGTAGCTCTGCAGATGCTACTGAATATCAGCTTCTTGTTAGTGTTGGTGCAGCTGTAAATGAATATACTGATAATGAAGTAATGAATGGTGTTACCTATTATTACTATGTAGCAACGGATTATTCCCCTGAAGGTACAGAATCTGGGCCAAGTAATATTGCTGATGCTACACCAGTTGAATGGGTAGAACTATCTATTAGCGATGGGGCTGCATTATCAGGCTATACAGATACGCTTGATATTTCAATAAATAATGAGGCCGAAATTAGTTTTTTCTATATAGAAATAACTGACGAACCTGATTATATCATTGCGGAGACAATACTACCGACAAATCGTACTCAAGGTTGGACGCTTGATGTTACAGAGGCTAGTGGTGTTATGGTGGTTACGGGGTGGGGCACAAGTAATTTTATGGCTTCTGGCAGTGATCCAGTATGTAAAGTGATTGTACGTGGTGCAAGTATGGAACCAGCTATTTTAGATGTTGAATTTACTTTTGCAAACATTAAAGATTTCAATGATGTTGAAATGAACTGGACTAGTTCTGATGCAGATTTTGAAGTCAGTGTTGCAACCCAGATTCTTGCAATGCCAAATGCAATGGCAGAACCTGGAGATGGAATTACAGTACCGCTGATGATCAGTAATACCCAGCCTGTTTCAGCAATTCAGCTTTCCCTTTCCAGTGAGGCAAATTATGTGACAGGAGTAACAGTATTGCCATCCGATTACATGGATTTTTCTGATTGGCATTTTGGCGGAAATCAGGAAGGAAACCAATATAATATAATAATTACTGACCTAACACTTTCAAATCCCATTAATCCAGGAATGGGGCATATTGCTGATATTTATTTGTATGTTGAACCCAATACGCCTTCCGGTAACGCAGTTTCTATTGAAGCAGAGAAAATTGTAGCTGATGCAAATAGTATACCAATGTATACTGAAATGATCTTACCAAGTATATTTGTTGGCACTCCAATGGCTCATTTTTCTCTTGATACAAATTTAACTATGTCAGGATACGCTACAGAATCTATAGTAATTAGCCTTAATAATATTGTCCCAATTTCTGTATTTGAAATACTATTAAGAGATATGCCTGATGGCTTGCTTGTTACTGCAGTCAATCCTACGGGCCGATTTGCGGATGCTGGTGGTTTACTTTTGGACAATTCCGGTGAAGACGCAGACGGAAATTGCTTTATTTTTGCTTACACCGTTGGGTCAGCTATCCCATCAGGTTCTGGTCCTGTTTTAGAACTAAGTGTGCAGCGGAAGAACTATTTTGGTGGTCACCTTGGTTTGTTTTTTAGTGATGTGATCGCCAGAGATGAAAATACAGATGAAGTAACAGTTAGCGCCACAGGATATGGCATGTTCAGTATCGCATTAGGAACTATCAATCATATTGCCTTGCCTAATCGATATACGCTATACCAGAATTATCCGAATCCATTTAATCCTGTAACTGTAATTCAGTATGATTTACCAAAGCTATCAAATGTAAAATTATCCATTTATGATCTTGCTGGTCGCCAGGTAAGAAGTCTAGTAAACGAATCACTGGCACCGGGAATAAAGACAATTATATGGGATGCAAGAGATGACAAAGGTAATAAAATGGGCGCTGGCGTTTATATTTATCAATTAAGAACGGATAATTATGTTGCTTCAAAAAAGATGATTTTAGTAAAATAATCATAAAACTAATTTCGTGATTGAGGGCAGGTGTATCTTGCCCTTTTTTATTTCGTGTAAGAAACACATTTGATTAATTTCACTGACCGAACTTTTGAATAATTAATGAATTGAGAATTGATGCCGTGGTGGTGGAACTGGTAGACACGCCAGATTTAGGATCTGGTGCTCGCAAGAGTGTGAAGGTTCGAGTCCTTTCCGCGGCACTTCAAATATTTTATTGCCTACCAATATGCAATACATATGGTTATAAAAAATAGCGAAAATCTGCCAAACAACTTTCCGGCCGAAAAAAAATCACTCCTTAGAGTAGTGATTCATAGCTTTTTTGTTGTGCCTTTTATAATAGCGATTTTTGGTGTATTGATTTTTCTTATGCTTCGTATCCTTACGATTGAACCTAGGACTGCACAGGATTATTTACATGATGTAAAAATTGGTGGTAACACCAAACGCTGGCAGGGAGCCTTTGAGTTATCTAAGATATTAGCGAATCCTGGAATGGTCCCCAGAGAAGAAAGATTTGTGAATGATCTGATATCAACATTCGAATATTCTGAGAAAGAACGCGATGATCGAATTCGTATCTATTTAGCGTTAGCTATGGGCAGAACAAAGGATTTGAGATATGCGACCATTTTAGAAAAAACATTGAATGATGAAAATGAAGAAATCCTAGCTGCTGTAATTTATTCACTAGGATTTATTAACAGCCCAACTAGTCTTGAACAATTATTACTTATGTTTGAACATGAATCTGCAAGAGTACGACATCAGGTGGTGGTAGCCTTAGGTAATTATGATGGAGATCAAGTCCAGATTGTTTTAAAACAGGCTTTACATGATCCTGAACCAAATGTTAGATGGGATGCAGCCATTGCATTGGCAAAGCAAAAAGACGATAGTGGGCGTAGAATATTATTAGACCTTATGGACAGAAAATATTTAGATTCATTTCCTAATATCGACGCAGTTGAACAAAATCAAGCGATATTAGCTGCTATAAGATCAAGTAGGGATATTTTGGATGATGAATTGCGGCAAGTTTTGTTGGATTTGATGGAAAACGATTTAAATATGAAAGTTCGCCAAGCAGCTAGAAACACACTTAAATAAATACTTTATTAAACTATGCTAGAGGGAAAAAAAACAGCAACTAAACCACCGGTTCGTAAAGCACCTGCAGCATTAGGGGAAACCGTAAAGGAAAACGAGGTCACTCGAAGATCTTTCTTTTCCTGGCTATCTTTGGGCTGGGTAGGGTTTGTAGCTTCAACGGGTGGTTTCTTTACAATGATGCTCAGATTCTTTTTTCCAAATGTACTTTTTGAACCCGTACAAACATTTCGAGCGGGTTACCCAGATGATTATACTATTGGCGAAGTAAATACAAAATGGAAGAACAAATTTGGTGTTTGGATTATTCGAAATGATGAGGGTATTTATGCGTTATCTACTGTATGTACACATCTAGGCTGTACTCCAA
>Ga0207962_1000824_pt1 | contig 10562 bp, 10 predicted proteins | sample Knorr_S15_td_AAI_FD_185603 | JGI IMG/M metagenome (GOLD analysis project Ga0207962, IMG submission 185603) | Marine microbial communities from Southern Atlantic Ocean transect - Knorr_S15_td_AAIW_ad_750m_LV_A (SPAdes) (version 2) | ecosystem: Environmental > Aquatic > Marine > Oceanic | place... | reverse complement strand
AATTATTGATATATTTTGCATTTTGACTCTCTAAATCATCTCCAACATAGTAATGAATCTCAGAACAAGGACCACATGGACCTGTTTCTGCCATTTCCCAAAAATTATCTTTCTTTCCACATTTTACAATACGACTTTTATCAATATCAGTCTCTTTCTCCCATAAATTGTATGCTTCATCATCATCCTTAAAAACTGTAACCCATAGACGAGATTTATCTAACTTCCAAACTTCTGTCAATAATTCCCAAGCCCATTGGATAGCTTCTTTTTTATAATAGTCTCCAAAAGACCAGTTACCTAACATCTCAAAAAATGTATGGTGGAAACCATCTCTTCCAACTTCTTCTAAATCATTGTGTTTTCCACTTACCCTGATACACTTTTGACTATTTACTACTCTTACGTGTTTTGGCTTTTCTAGATCAAGGAAAATTGGTTTAAACTGGTTCATACCAGCGTTTGTGAACAACAAAGACTTATCATCATAAGGCAAAACAGGAGCACTTGTAACTTTATGGTGTTTTTTGTTTTCAAAAAATTTTATAAATGATTGTCTAATTTTCTTGCTATTCATTGGTAAACTATTTTACAAGAATCTAAACAAATATTATATGAAAAATAATGGAACAATGTTTTTTTAGATTCTGCTTATATAATTCTCACAAAAATTTCATAAATTGCATTATGTTAAGATCGTCTTTAATCTTTTTTCTATTTTGTTCTTTATCATTTGGACAAAATAATACCATCAATGATTTGAGTATTGACTCGAGAGAGAATGGAACAATTATTGAATTAAAATCAACAAAAAAAATAGATCTAAAAAATATTACTGCTTGGTATTCATCAGAATGGTTTTATTTAACTGTATACGATGCAAAAAGTGACAGTACAGAATTATTAAATACAGATTTTAGTAATCCAGTTAGAAAAATTGAAGTTGCAAATAGTGAAGAATCTACACAAATCGCCTTACAGTTTAATAAATCAATTGAATCGTTTGAGATTATGCCACTATTGAAAAAAGGAGTTTCGCTTATTCTCCGTTTTCCACAAGAAGATATAAAAAATGACTTGGCCAATAAAAATGATTTGGAAGAATTTGCAGAATTTAATGAACCTATTGAGAGCGATAAAACTAAAAATATTCTAAGGAAGAAAGGTAATCCAGCAAATAAACTCATGCCTTTTATAGGTATGATTATTGCTGTAAGTGATATCGCTAATCCAGGAGTTTTTCTTGTTGGAACATTAATAGGGTTATCAAGCTTATTCTTCTAATTAAAGACTAGAAAACTTTTCTGTATACTCGAGAATCTTATCTTTTATTCCTTCTTCAAATATAGAATGTCCAGCATCTGGAATAATATGTAGCTCTGATTCGGGCCATGCTTGATGCAACTCCCAGGCATTCTCAACTGGACAGATTACATCATATCGCCCATGAACAATCACTGCAGGAATATGTCTAATTTTATCCACATTCTCTATGAGATGATTGTCAGAATCAAACCATGCATTATTCATAAAATAATGGCATTCAATTCTAGCAAATGCTTCCGCAAATTTTTCATCGGAAAAATCACCAATAAAATCTTTATCTTGGATAAGTCTCACTGTACTGCCTTCCCATGTGCTCCATGCTTTCGCAGCCTCAATTTTTTTTGATGAATCTTCTCCAATTAGAAGATTGTAATAAGCTTCAAGTAGGTTATTTCTCTTTTCAATTGGAATAGGCGCTACAAAAGATTGCCAATTATCTGGAAAAATTTTACTAGCTCCTTCTTGATAAAACCAATGAATTTCCTTTTTTCTTACTAAAAAAATTCCCCTCAAAATTAATGCCTTACATGAATCTGGATAAGTTTGACTATATGCTAATGATAATGTGCTTCCCCAACTACCACCATAAATAACCCAACGATCGATGGAAAGATGATTACGGATTTTTTCAATATCATCTACTAAGTCCCAAGTAGTATTTTCTTTTAATTCTGCAAAGGGAGTACTTTTTCCACATCCGCGTTGATCAAACATAATAATGTGCCATTTATCTGGATTAAAATATCTTCTATATTTTGGATCTACGCCTCCTCCTGGTCCTCCATGTAGAAAAATGACGGGTTTTCCGTTTTTATTGCCAGATTCTTCTACATAAATAGTATGTAAATCAGAAACTGGTAAATGAAAAGTATTGAAGGGTTCAATATTAGGAAATAATTCCATAGCAAAATTTAGTAATTTATCCTAATATAATGCTCATAAAAACATTGTAGTGGTAAATATGAATATTGGAGTATTAAAAGAAACAAAAACTCTTGAAAAAAGAGTGGCTATCATTCCTTCTACAGTTAAGGATTTGATAAAAAAAGGTTATACATTTTGTGTAGAAAAAGATGCTGGCAATCTTTCACATTATTCAAACCAATCATTTCTCGATGCTGGCGCTAAATTAGTAGAAAAAAATGATGTATTTAATTGTGATATAGTTGTAAAAGTTAATACCCCAACTGAAGATGAAATTCGTTTATTAAATTCAAATTCTTTGCTGATTTCATTATTCCAAACAATTAAAGATATTGATTTAGTCAGAACACTAAAGGAAAAACAAGTTTCCGCCTTTTCGTTAAATCTACTTCCAAGAACTACTCTAGCTCAAAAAATGGATGTTTTAAGTTCTCAAGCTAGTATTTCTGGTTACAAATCGGTATTAATTGGAGCACACCATATTGGAAAATATATGCCCCTATTGATGACACCTGCCGGAACAATTTCTCCAGCAAGAACATTGATAATTGGGGCTGGAGTTGCCGGTTTACAGGCAATTGCGACTGCAAGAAGACTTGGATCACAAGTACAAGCATTTGATGTAAGACCAGAGGTAAAAGAACAGGTAGAAAGCTTGGGAGCAAAATTTGTAGAAATAGAAAGCGACAGTGATGATGGAGTGGGTTCAGGTGGATATGCTAAAGAAACAAGTAAAGAATATAAAAAACGTCAACAAGAAGTAATGAAAGAAAGAATTGCCAAATCTGACTTAGTTATTACAACAGCATTGGTTCCAAATAGGCCTGCACCAACACTAATTCCTACCAGTATGGTTGATTTAATGCAATCAGGATCAGTTATTATGGATTTAGCTGCTGAAAACGGAGGGAATTGCGAATTAACAAAGACAGATGAAGTTGTTCATTATAATGGTATACTAATTGATGGAAATAGTAACTTTCCAAGCACTATGGCAACACATGCTAGTCAACTTTTTTCAAAAAATATTCAAGCTATTATCGAACATTGCCATACTGAAAATGGATTTGAGCTTAATAAAGAAGATGAAATCATTGATGGAATGCTTTTCATCGAAAAAGGCGAAGTAAGACATCAGCCAACATTGGAGGCAATGTAATGGATATTAATTTATTAACAATTTTTATATTAGCAATCTTTGTGGGAAATGAAGTGATTTCAAAAGTTCCACCAACTCTTCATACCCCTTTGATGTCTGGTTCTAATGCTATTTCAGGAATTGCTGTAGTTGGAGCAATACTTGCAATTGAAATGGGTGGAACACTAGGAACTTATCTTGGATTAGCTGCATTAATTTTTGCAACCATTAATGTTGTAGGTGGCTTTTTAGTAACTGATAGAATGTTAAAAATGTTTAAGAAAAAATGAATCTCTTTTATCTCATCGCAGCAACGTGTTTTATTATTGGACTGAAACGTCTTTCTCATCCAAAGACAGCAAGAAGTGGAAACTTTATCGCTGCAGTTGGAATGTTAATAGCTATTGTAGCAACATTAGTTTCTTCGGATATTCTAGATTTAAGATTGATTGCTATAGGACTTATTATTGGTTCTACTATTGGTGCATTGTTTGCTGCACGTGTTCAAATGACACAAATGCCACAAATGGTAGCTATTTTTAATGGTTTTGGTGGAGGAGCATCAGCATTGGTTGCATCTTCAGAGTTTTTTACTACAACTAATAGTCCATTCTTAATTGTATGTATCAGTGTATTAATTGGAACTCTAACATTTTCTGGAAGTTTTATTGCATTTGGTAAACTACAAGGTTTTATATCAGGAAAACCAATCGTCTTCAAAGGACAACAATTTCTTAATGTCTTAGCTTTCGGTGGAATTATCATCTTATTATCTATTAATAATTTAGGAACTCTTGATAGCCAATCAATATTCTATGCTGTACTAGCATTATCTTTCTTGTTGGGCATGGGTTTAGTCATTCCAATTGGTGGCGCAGACATGCCTGTTGTGATCTCATTACTTAATTCTTATTCAGGAATAGCGGCGACGGCAACAGGATTTTTAATTGGCAATAATGGATTAATTATCAGTGGATCATTGGTAGGTGCATCGGGATTAATTCTAACAAATATTATGTGTAAAGGCATGAATCGTTCCTTGGCAAATGTAATTTTTGGTGCCGTTGGATTAGAAGTCATTAGTGATGGTAGTCAAAAAGAAATGAATATTAAAAGTTATTCTACCACCGAAGTAGCAATGATTCTTGATTCCGCTGAAAAAATTATTATTGTTCCAGGTTACGGATTAGCTGTTGCTCGAGCACAATATATTGCAAGAGAGGTTGCTGATACTTTAGAAGCTAAAGGTAAAAAAGTTCTGTATGGAATTCATCCGGTCGCTGGAAGAATGCCAGGCCATATGAATGTGTTATTAGCTGAGGCCAATGTTTCTTATGACTTATTAAAAAGTTTAGATGAAATCAACCCAGAATTTGAAGATTGTGATGTTGCATTAGTTCTTGGTGCAAATGATGTGGTCAATCCAGCAGCGAGACACGATCAATCTAGTCCTATTTATGGAATGCCTATCCTTGATGTCGATAAATCTCGTACAGTTATCATCAATAAAAGAAGTATGAATCCTGGATTTGCTGGCATACAAAATGAATTATTCGGATATGATAATTCTATCATGGTATTTGGCGACGCTAAAGACATGCTCAATGACCTTCTAAAAGAAATCAAAGAATTATAAAAAAAGAGAGAAATAAATAATGGAATATAAAAATACACAATTACTTTTAAACAAAAGACCGAAAGGAATGCCAGAAGATGATTGTTGGAAGCTCAATAATGAAGTAATAACATCTTTAGAAGATAATGAAATTCTTATTGAAGTTAAGTACCTATCAATTGATCCATATATGAGAGGTCGAATGAATGATGGAGCTTCATACGCCGAACCAGCTAAAATTGGAGAACCGATGACAGGTGAAACTGTTGGTGTTGTCGTTGAAACTAATTCTAGCTTATATGCGATTGGTGATAAAGTATGTGCTCATAAAGGTTGGCAAACATATGTAAAAACAAAAGATACTTATCCTGCTTTATTTAAAGTGCCTGAATCTAATATACCATTATCTACTTATTTAGGAACAGTAGGAATGCCTGGAAGGACTGCTTACTTTGGTCTAAATAGAGTTGGCAAGCCTAAATCTGGAGAAACTTTAGTTGTTTCAGCTGCATCAGGAGCCGTGGGAACTGTTGTTGGGCAGCTTGCAAAGTCTTATGGATGTCATGTAGTTGGCATAGCTGGTGGTCCAGAGAAGTGTTCTTATGTAAAAGATGTTTTGAAATTTGATGAATGTGTTGATTATAAGGCAGGTAATTTAGAGGAAGATCTTAAAAATGCTTGTGAAAAAGGCATAGACATTTATTTTGAAAATGTTGGTGGAGCAGTAACTAGAGCGGTTGCCCCTCTTCTAAATGAGGGAGCAAGGGTTCCAATTTGTGGGTTTATATCTCAATATAATGCCGAAGATATGTCTAAAACGGAAACACCGTTTCATGTTTTAGGTGCGCTTGATCCGAAACCTGAACACAGATTCTTTGTCGTGACTGAATGGTTCGATGAATGGGAAAAAGCAACCAATGAAATATCTAAATTGATTTTAGAAGAAAAATTATTTTATAAAGAAACTATTACAAAAGGTTTTGAAAATGCTCCTCAGGCTTTAAGAGATGTTTTAACAGGTAAAAATTTTGGAAAACAACTTATAGAAATTTAATTGAACAATGTCATTACCCACCTTATACGAACTCGCGGACGAATTTAAAGATGCATTAGAAAATCTAACTGAACTTGATGATCAAGCAGTTGTAGATACATTGGAATCATTGGAAGGTGAATTCAAACTCAAAAGCACAAATGTAGCTAAATACATTAGAAATCTAGAACATACTCTTGAAGGCATTAAAGAAGTGGAATCAAAAATGCATCAGAAAAGAGCTTCGCTAGAGAAAAAAATTGGGCATATGCGTGAATATTTAAGACACAATTTGGAAAAAAGCGGAGTCAAAAAGATTGATAGTCCTGAAATCAGTATCTCTATTCAAAAAAATCCATATAAAGTAGTCATTATTAATGAAAAAGAAATTCCAGCGGAGTTTGTTGATAGCAAGGCAACAGAAACCATTAATAAAGAAAAATTAAAAGAAGCTCTAAAGAGTGGTATAGAAATTCCTGGATGTGAGCTCGTACAAGAAAATCGACTCACAATCAAGTAGTATGCTAAACTATATTATCAAAAAAAGAATACTGTTATCAAGAATATTTGGTTTTTCTATGATACCTATCATTCTTCTGAGTGATAATTTTAAGATCTATACTCTACCTATTACAGAGATGCAATCATTAGGGTTAAGTTTAGCCGGATTTACTCTTGTAATAATTGGAGGCTTTGGAAGATTATGGGCATCTTTATATGTTGAGGGATTTAAAACAAAAACCCTAATTAAAGAAGGTCCATATTCTATGGTAAGAAATCCATTATATTTCTTCAACTTCTTTACGTTATTAGGGTTTTGCTGTGTGGTAAAGTCTATTCCAGTTGCAATTGCGATTTTAATTACTTTTTCTCTATTACACATTCCAGCTATTATAAATGAAGAAAGAAAACTATTATCACTACACGATGATCTATACAAAAATTACTACAATAACACACCAAGACTAATTCCAAATCCTTTTAAATACAGAAAAACAAAATCAACAGATAGAATTGAAGTAAAAATTAAGAGAATTAATAATGTGATATGGGAAATAGTAGGTTATATATTCTTATATACAGTAATAGATTTGTTTTACTTCTTATCTTAGTTATAAGATTAAATTTTTTAGTAATTCTATATGTTTAGGATTAGATCCACAACACCCACCCACTACAGTAGCACCTAACTTTACTGCATTTTTGGTTAAATCAACAAATTCAGTATCCGAGTGATAATCTTTAATAATACCATCTGGAGAAGGCTCTCCAACACCAAGATTGGGATAAATACCCCATTTACCAGAACAATGACGTGCAAGAGTCTCTAACGCACCGAATGTACGATTTAAGGGATTACAGTTTAACAGAATACAATCAACAGAAAATTTATTCACCATTTTGATTGCATCTTTCAACAATTCACCAGATTGAATATGATCTGAGTCTAAGAGATTAAAGCTAACCCATATAGGAAGTTTATATTTTTCCACAACATCTAAACAAGTTTTTGTTTCAAGAATATTATTCATGGTTTCCAGTAAAAAAATATCAATTCTTTCATCTGCTAGCCATTCTGTAATCACTGAAAATTCTTTTGTAGCTAAATCTGCACCGGGAAAAAGGTCAGGAGAATAACAATCTTCCAAAGGAGCAATCGATCCTAATATTTTTATGCTATCATTACTTGCTTTTCTAGCCATCTGAACTGCATTATGCATTGAAATCTTAGCAGTGCTATGTGCTTCTTTATATGATAATCCTGTTTTTTGGTATGCTCTTGGAGTAGTTCGGAAAGTATTAGTTGTAAGATAGTCTACACCAGCAGTGACATATTCTTGATGGATACCATATAGTAAATCTGGATTTGTCAGATTAACGTCTGCAGACCAAGTATGGGGTGGTAATATTTCTCCTCTACGGATAAATTCTGACCCCATAGCTCCATCTAAAAGCTTAAGGTCGGTCATAATAATTATTCTTTATCTTCTGTTCCTTATGCTGCTTTTGCAGCGGCTACAACTTTTTTTTCCATATCACGTGGCACCTCTTGATAATGACTAAATTCTTCAGAATGTATGCCTCGTCCACCAGTTAGAGAACGAAGAGTAGTAGAATATTGATACATTTCTGATTGTGGTGCTTGAGCTTTTATTAATTGAGATTCTCCCTCTGCGTCCATACCTATAATCTTTCCTCTACGACTAGACATATCTCCCATCACATCTCCCATAAAACTATCGGGTACTTTAATCTCGATATTTAAGATAGGTTCAAGTAAACATGGTTGAGCTTCCATAAATGCTTCTCGAAACGCCTGTTTTCCTGCCATTTGGAATGCAATATCTTTAGAATCTACTGGATGTTGTTTTCCATCATAGAAATCTACTTTTAAATCTACCACACGATATCCAGCTAAAACCCCTTCGGTACAAGAAACATTAACACCTTTCTCTACGGAAGTAACAAATACACGATCTACGCTCTGTCCAACAAGAGAATGAGTAAATTCAATTCCCTCACCTCTTGGTTTACTCTCAATACGCATCCACACTTCAGCAAATTGTCCTGCACCACCACTTTGTTTTTTATGACGATATTTTGAAGAACCTTTTCCTCGAATTGTTTCGCGGTAAGGAATACGTGGCTTAAATGTTTCCACGTCTACATTAAATTTTCGTTTTAAACGATCAATTGATATTTGAAGATGAAGTTCACCTTGGCCTGAAATTACTGTTTGATGAAGTTCAGAATCTACTCTGTAAATAAATGTTGGATCTTCTTCATGAATTGTAGATAAGCCCGTGGCAATTCTTTCTTCATCTCCTTTTGATTTTGATCGTATTCCTAAATGAATATTAGAATTAGGAAGTTTGACTGAAGACAATTTAACTTTATTGCTCGGCCCTGTTAATGTATTGCCTGTATGAGTGTCTTTTAATTTCACAACTGCTCCAATATCGCCTGCATTCAAACTGGGAACATTGGTTCGATCTTTTCCATTCATTAGAAACATTTGTCCAAAACGTTCCGAATTGCCTCGTGTTGTATTTTGAAGATCCATCCCAGTAGATACAGAGCCAGAATAAACCCTAAAAAATGAGAGTTCACCAACATGGGCTTCACTTATCGTTTTAAAAACATGAACAACAGGTGCACTTCCATCCAATGCTACTTCTATCGTTTCCCCAGAATTAGCATTTTCTGCTTGGATTGTAGCACGATCAACTGGAGAGGATCCATATTTAGATATAAAATCCATAAGTCTCGCTGTACCAATATTTTGAGTCGCTGTCGTACAAAATACGGGTATAAAAACCTGGTTTTGTATTGCACGATGTAATCCTTCTCTCATTTCTTCTTCGGATAAATTTCCTTCTTCGAAAAATTTTTCTAGAAGCGTGTCATCTGATTCTGCTACATATTCAATTAATTCTTCATGCAATTCCTTAATTTTTTCTTGCCATTCTTCTGGTAATTTTTCTTCAGAATATTTTCCGCTTCCATCTGTACTATAAGTAATTAATTCACTCCTTAATACATCAACAACTTGATTAAATCCAGGACCAGCATTAACTGGTAGTTGTAAAGGAAATACATTAGAACCAAAATTACTTTTTGCTTGCTGCAAAATCTTATCAAATTGGGTATGTTCTTTATCTAAACCATTAACTACTATAATTTTTGGTAATCTATAATTGCTAGCATAATTCCATACCTGTTCTGTCCCAACCTCAATACCATTTACCGCATGAACTACAACAACTGCAGCATCAACTACTGCTAAGGAAGATATTGCTTCTCCAATAAAATCAAGGTATCCAGGAGTATCTATTAAATTAAATTTTATATCATCCCACTCTAAATGAAGGGGTGAAGAATGAATTGAAATCTGACGTTGATGTTCATCATGGTGATAATCAGAAGTAGTGGTTCCTGATTCAATTGATCCGATTCGGTTAATTTTTCCACTTCGAGAAAGCATTGCCTCTGAGAGTGTTGTTTTTCCTGAACCACCATGCCCAACAACGGCAAAGTTACGAATGTCTTTGGCTGCGTAATTTTTCATACTATTCCTCCTTTACAGTATCTTCTGCTTTATCAACTTCAGATGAAGCTATCTTATCAACAATTTTTTCTAATGCTGTTTTTCTAGGTCCTGTTATCTCGTCAAAAGAACCTTGTGCAGTCTTAAGCTGCTTACTATGTTTATCAAGTTCTGACAACATATTATCCCATTCAAGCTGAAATTTTTTCATATTACCAATAATCTTATTTGTAGATTTCTCAATCTTGAAATTATCTATTGCCGTTGTAAGAAGATTCAAAATTCCATACAATTCAGATGGACCTACAAGTAACATTTTTCTTTTTGAAGCATAATCATATAAATCTTCAAATTTTTCTCTTACAAAATTCAAAACTTGCATATTGGGTATAAATATCAGCACAAAATTTATACCACCATCATGTTCAATATAATCTTTCTTTGCACCTTCAATTTTCCTTAAAAGAGCTCTAACATT
>Ga0207962_1000822_pt1 | contig 10569 bp, 10 predicted proteins | sample Knorr_S15_td_AAI_FD_185603 | JGI IMG/M metagenome (GOLD analysis project Ga0207962, IMG submission 185603) | Marine microbial communities from Southern Atlantic Ocean transect - Knorr_S15_td_AAIW_ad_750m_LV_A (SPAdes) (version 2) | ecosystem: Environmental > Aquatic > Marine > Oceanic | place... | reverse complement strand
GACGAACAGGACTACGAGCGGATGAAGGAAAACCTCACCGAGGAAGCCAAGAAAGTTTTCCGGCCGGAATTCCTCAACCGCTTCGACGACATCGTCGTGTTCCGCTCCCTGGGCAAGGAGGAACTCACCCAGATTCTCGATCTCGAGCTGGCCAAGGTCGAGAAGCGACTGGCCCAGCGCGACCTCCACTTCGAGCTGGACGAGTCCGCGCGCGACCTGCTGCGGGATCACGGCTACGACCCCGCCTACGGGGCGCGCCCCATGCGCCGGGCCGTCGAGAAGCACCTCGAGGATCCGATGGCCGAGGAAATCATCCGGGGCAACCTGCGCGAGGGCGAGAGGGTCGCCATCTCCGCCAAGGACGACAAACTGGTCTTTACCCAGAAAAAAGCCAAGGCCAAGGGCGAAGACTCCAAGGTCTCGAGCTAAACCAGGCGCCCACTCCACTTTCCGCCCCGCTTGGCCAAGCGGGCAAGTTATTCCGCGGACTCGCCTTTCGCCAAGCGGATTGGTACAACCCGCCTGACTGTTCATGGGCCGTTCCGCTGACAACCCGCTTAAGGACGCTTTCGCCAGCCTGGGTCGCGTCACCATCCTGTTCCTGGATACGATGCGCTCCATTTTTGCGAAGCGATTCCGGGGACGCGACCTGGTGGAGCAGCTCCACTTCATCGGCGTCAAGTCCCAGTCGGTGGTTCTGCTCACTGGCGCGTTCACCGGCATGGTGATGTGCGCCCAGTTTTACATCCAGTTTCACAAGGTGAAGATGGACAGCGCCGTGATGTCAGTGGTCAGCGTGGCCATGGCCCGCGAGCTCGGCGCGGTGTTGACGAGCCTGATGATCGCCGGCCGGGTCGGCGCAGCGATGGCCGCCCAGCTCGGCACCATGAAAGTGACCGAGCAGATCGACGCCCTCCGCACCCTTGCCACCAGCCCGGTGGACTACCTCGTGGCCCCGAGGCTGCTGGCCATGTTCATTTCACTGCCGCTGCTCACCGCCGAGGCCATCGCCATCAGCATGGTTTCCGGGATGGTGGTGGCGGTATACCTGCTCGGTCTTGATCCCGTTTTCCTGTTGAACAACATGGTCTTTTACACAGGGTCGGTGGATATCTGGATGGGGCTGATCAAGGCGTTCATCTTCGCCGGCATCATTGCCACCGTCGCCTGCCACAAGGGGATGCACTGCGGCCAGGGTGCCGAGGGTGTCGGCAAGGCCACCACTGAGGCAGTGGTCGCCGCCTCCATCTGCATCCTCGTGTCCAACTTTTTCGTGACCCTCATTCTCAACAAACTCTTGATTTACCAGGAATGATCGAAGTCTCACAACTGCGCAAGAGCTTCGGCCAGCAACAGGTGCTGTGCGGGGTGAGCCTGACCATTGACGAGGGCGAATCCGTCGTCATCATCGGTGGCAGCGGCTGCGGCAAAAGCGTGCTGCTCCGGCACATCATCGGGCTGGTGCCCCCGGACGAGGGCGACGTGAAGATCGACGGCCAAAGCATCGCCGACCTTTCCGAGCGCGAACTCATCAAGGTGCGCCGCAAGTTCGGAATGCTCTTCCAGGGCTCGGCACTGTTCGACTCGCTGACCGTCGAGGAGAACGTCGGCTTCCTGCTTGACCGCGAGCAAACAATGTCCCCGGAGGCAATCCGGGAAACCGTCGCCGACGCCCTCGAGTTGGTGGATCTCGGCGGCACGCAGGGTAAGAAACCGGCCGAGTTGTCCGGCGGCATGAAAAAACGCGTTGGCTTGGCCCGGGCCATTGTTTACAAGCCGCAGATCATCCTTTACGACGAGCCGACCACCGGACTGGATCCGGTCGTGGCCGACAGCATCGACCAACTCGTCATCAGGATGCGCGACCAGTTGAAATGCACAACGATCGTCGTCACGCACGACACGCGCAGCATGCGCCGCGTCGGCAACCGCGTGATGCTGCTGCACCACGGCCGCATCCACGCCAACGGCACGCCGGACGAGATTTTCAATTCCACTGACCCGGTCGTTCACAAGTTTGTCAACGGGATCGCCGATCCCAAGGATTTGGAATTCTAGTCATGAAAGCAAATAAAGAATGGAAAGTCGGCCTGTTCCTGGCCGTCTCGCTGGTGGTGGCCGCCGCGCTGGTCATCAATTTCTCCAAGGGCACCAACCCCTTCACCGAGACCACCCTGCTGCACCTCAAGACAAAAAACGTCGACGGCCTCAAGCGCAACTCCGTCGTCCTCATGGCAGGCGTGCCGGTCGGCAAAATCAGCGCGATCCATCTCGACACCGACACCGGCATCGTCACCCTCGACGCCAAGATCAAGGCCCAGTACCAGATCCGCGCCGACGCCAAGTTCTTCATCGAAACCGCCGGTTTTCTCGGCGACAAATACATCGGCGTCATCCCCGGCGACAACAAGCTCCCGCCGCTCGAGAACGGCGCGGAGGTCATCTGCCAGGAATCGTTCGACCTCGTCCGTGCCGCCCGCTCGGCGACTGATCTCATGGACGAACTCAAGACGGTTGCCTCGCAGATCACCAACATCGTCAACCGCATAGACAGCAAACTGCTCGATGAACAGACTCTCACCAACCTCGCCGCCGGCTTGAGCAACCTCCGCGAGATTTCCGCAGAAGCCTCCGCCACCATCGCCGGCGTGAACCAGCTCATCCTCACCAACACGCCGCCCATTAACGCCGCCATAGAAAACGTCGTCACATTTTCCGAGCAACTCAAGGACGCCGGCGGCGATATGCAAAATCTCGTTGCCACCAACCGCGTCGTCATCGACGAGTCGCTGGCCAATATCAAGGCAACCACCGAGTCACTCCGCAACCTCGTCGCCGCAGCCGAGCGGGGCGAAGGCCTCGCCGGCAAACTCTTCAGCGACCAGGAGCTTGCCCAGAATCTTTCCGTCCTCTCCAGCAACCTCGTCGATGTCAGCACCAAGCTCAACAAAGGCGGCCTCTGGGGCATCCTCTGGAAGGACAAAGCAAAAAAACCCGATAACGACAAACCCAAGAATCTCAGGTCGCCCGCTGGCCGCAATCGCCGTTGATGCCCAAGCCGACGGACATCCGCGCCGCCGCCACCGAGCTTTTTTTTCTGCCGGTCGAGACTCGCGTGCCCCTCAAGTTCGGCCCCGAGACGCTCACCCACGTCACCTGCGCCCGCGCACGCCTCACCGTTCGCCTGGGCAACGGCAGCACCGCCACCGGCTGGGGCGAGACCCCGCTCAGCGTCCAGTGGGTCTGGCCAAGCGCCCTGCCCTACGAGCCTCGCCATCAGGCACTCAAAGAGTTTTGCGTCCGCTTGGCCAAAGCGTGGGCGGCGTTCGACGCGTCGGGCCATTCGCTGGAGTTGGGCCACGACTTTCAGCAAACCGAACTGCCTAAGCTGCTCGAGGCCTTCAACGCCGACAGCCCCGCCGGCGAACCGATGCCGTGGCTGGCCGCGCTCGTCTGCTGCTCGCTCTTCGACATCGCGCTGCACGACGCGCTTGGCCAAGCGCTTGGCCGGTCGACTTACGAGACGTACACGCCCGAGTTCCTCAGCCGCGACCTTGGCCAATTCCTCCAGCCGGCCAACGGCTCGGATGTCAACTTCGCCGGGCGGTTCCCGAACGAGTTTCTCGCCGCTGACCCGCCGAAATCGATGCCGGCGTGGCACCTCGTCGGCGGGCTCGATCCGCTCGACGAAAGCGAGTTGACCGGCGACGAGCCGGACGACGGCTACCCCGTGCTACTCGCCGACTGGATTCGCACCGACGGCCTCACCTGCCTAAAGGTCAAGCTGCGCGGCAACGACGCCGGGTGGGACTACGAGCGCCTGGCCAAGGTCGGCGCGATCGGCATCGGGCACGGTGTCCTCTGGCTGACCGCCGATTTCAACTGCACCGTCACCGACCCCGCGTACGTGAACGAAATCCTCGATCGGCTCGCCGACGAGCACCCGCAACTTTACGGGATGATCCTCTACGTCGAGCAGCCGTTCCCGTACGAGCTCGAGACGCACCGCATCGACGTGCACAGCGTCTCCGCCCGCAAGCCGTTGTTCCTCGACGAGAGCGCGCACGATTGGAAGCTGATCCGGCTCGGCCGCGAGCTGGGCTGGACCGGCGTCGCGCTCAAGACCTGCAAGACGCAGACCGGCGCGATCCTCAGCGCCTGCTGGGCCAAGGCACACGGCATGACGCTGATGGTGCAGGACCTCACCAACCCGATGCTGGCGCAGATTCCACACGTGCAATTGGCCGCGCGAGTCGGCACAATCATGGGCGTCGAGACGAACAGCATGCAGTTTTACCCGGAAGCATCAGCGGCAGAGGCCATGGTGCACGGTGGGATTTATCGGCGGCGCGACGGACGGATCGATTTGAGCACGCTCACCGGGCCTGGCTTCGGCTATCGGCTGGAGGAAATCGACCGCGACCTGCCGGAACCGGCGGCCGCTTTCGGAGAAGGCTGATGAGTGACGGACGCAAAACCGTCCTGCTGATTGCCGGCGAAGCCAGCGGCGACACGCTCGGTGCGGAGCTGATAAAGGCCATGCGCGCCGAACCGGGCGGCGACGAGATCGACTTCATCGGCGCGGGCGGCCCGCAAATGGAGGCGGCCGCGCTGCGACCGGAGTTCGACCTGAGCGAGCACGCCGTGGTCGGCATCTGGGAGGTGCTCAAAAACTACTTCAAGTTTCGCCGCCTGTTCCGCCACCTGCTCGAGTTGGCGACCCGGCGCGAACCGGACATTATCGTGCTGATCGACTATCCCGGTTTCAACCTGCGCTTCGCCAAGGCCATCCGCCGATACAACGCAGCGGGCGGCGGCGCGTTCCGGGAGTGGCAGCCGAAGATCATCTGTTACGTGTCGCCGCAACTCTGGGCGTGGGATGAGGGCCGCGTGCACCAGATCGCCAACAACATCGACCTGATGCTCTCCATCTTCCCCTTCGAGAAAGACTGGTACGCCGAGCGCGTGCCGGAGTTCCCGGTCGAGTTCGTCGGCCATCCGCTCGTCGATCGTTTCCCCCTGGCAAAGCCGGGCGAAAAATCTGTGCCGCTCGACCCGGACCTGTTCGCCGAGCAGCCAACAGTGCTGCTGCTGCCCGGCAGCCGCCGCCGCGAGATCGACAAGCACCTGCCGGTGATGCTCGAGGCGGCTGTGATTTTTTCAGAGAAAATAAAGACACGCCTCCGCATGGTGCTGCCCAGCGGCGAGATGCACGAGTTGGCCAAGCGGCACATCCCGACCGGCACCGAAATCGACACGCAGGTTGGCGGCCTGGCCAACGCGCTTGGCCAGGCGAGCCTCGCCATCGCCTCCTCCGGCACTGTCACGATGGAGTGCGCCTGGTTCCGGGTGCCCACCGTCGTGCTCTACAAGACCAGCCCGCTGACCTACTCGCTCGGCCGGATGTTCCTGAAAGTGCCGTACCTCGCCATGCCCAATCTGCTCGCCGGCGAGGAACTCTTTCCCGAGTTCCTCCAGTCGGAAGCCAACGCCGACAACCTCGCCAAGGCCAGCCTGCGCCTGCTGCAGGACAAGGGTGAACGCACCCGCATCCTCGACGGACTCAGCCTCGTCGCCGCCAAACTCGGCAAAAGCGGAGCCGCCACTCGAGCCGCCCAAGCCGTGCTCCGCACGCTCGATTGACGCCCGCTCTCGACCGGGTGGGCGGGGGTGGTTTACATTGCGCGCACATGGTTCAGTATCTTGATCTTTTGCGGCTGGTTTTGGCTGAGGGCAGGGCCAAGGGCGACCGCACCGGCACCGGCACGCTGTCGGTGTTCGGGGCGCAGGCGCGGTTTCCGGTCGGCGAAACTTTCCCCGTGCTCACGACGAAAAAGCTGCATTTGCGCTCGATCATCCACGAGTTGCTGTGGTTCCTAAAGGGCGACACGAACGTCCAATATCTCAATGACAACGGGGTGACGATTTGGGACGAGTGGGCGGACGAGAACGGCGACCTTGGCCGGGTGTACGGGGCGCAGTGGTGCGACTGGCGCGCACCGGATGGCGGCTCGGTGAATCAGGTTGACCGGCTGATCGACGGGCTGAAAAACAACCCGGACAGCCGGCGGCACATTATCAGCGCGTGGAACGCCGGCGAACTCGACCAGATGGCGCTGACGCCTTGCCACGCGCTGATGCAGTTCAACGTGTGCGACGGCGTGTTGAGCTGCCAGTTGTATCAGCGCAGCGCGGATCTGTTTCTCGGTGTGCCGTTCAACATCGCGTCGTACTCGCTGTTGCTGCTGATGGTGGCGCAGGTGTGCGGACTGAAGCCGGGCGAGTTCATTCACACGTTCGGCGACCTGCACCTGTACTCGAATCATCTCGACCAGGCCAAGCTGCAACTGGCGCGCGAGCCAAGGCCGCTGCCGCGGATGACGCTCAACCCGGACGTGGGCGACATTTACTCGTTCCGCTACGACGACTTCGAATTGAAACATTACGATCCGCATCCGTCGATCAAGGCGCCCATCGCGGTTTGAATGATGGCCGCCCTGCCCTTCAAGGCCATCGCGGCCATGTCGTTGAACCGGGTGATCGGTCGCGGCAACAGTATCCCGTGGCATTTGCCGGAGGACTTCGAGTGGTTCAAGCAGACGACGATGGGCCACGTGCTGGTGATGGGGCGCAGGACGTTCGAGTCGATCGGCCGCCCGTTGCCGGGCCGCGAGACGATTGTGCTGACGCGAAGCGGCGAGCCGATCGCCGGTGTCCGCACGATCGGCAGTCTCGATGCGCTTGGCCAAGCGGACGATCTCGGCGGCCGGACGATTTTCATCTGCGGCGGCGAGCAGGTTTACGCCCAGGCGCTTGGCCTATGTTCCGATTTGTATCTCTCCGTGGTGAAGCACGAGGTGGAGGGCGACGCCTTTTTCCCGGAGTTCGAGCCGATGTTCGACGCCGGGGAGACGCTCCGCGAGTCGGGTGATTTCGACGTCATCCATTACCGCCGACTTGGCCAAGCGGGCGGCGATTGACTCGGCGGCGGCAAATCGGTAGCTTTTTTCAGGAATGTTAACAGCCGGAACCCAAACGTCCCCGCTTCCGGACGCCCCCATCACCCAAGAGACAACCGCCGAATGGTCGGAGATCGTCCTGTCGGTGGCGCCGTTCCTCGACGGGGTGCAGCAGGAGTTGGCCGGGCAGGTTGCGGCGTTTGATCCCGAGATCGCGCCGTACGCCGAGTACGCGCTGGCCAACCAGGGCAAGCAGCTTCGCGCCACGCTGACCGGCTTGGCGGCGAATTGTGTCGGCGGCTGGAACGACTCTGTCATCAAGGCCGCGGTCATCGTCGAGATGGTGCACCTGGCCACGCTGCTGCACGACGACATCATGGACGGGGCAGAGTTGCGGCGCAACCGCCCGACGCTCGCCCGCAAGTGGGACAACACCACGGCGGTGCTCGTCGGCGACTGCCTGTTCGCGAACGCGCTGAGGCTGGCTGCGGAGTTCCCGACCACGGATGTCTGCCGCGCCGTCTCCACCGCCACGCGCACGGTCTGCTCCGGCGAGATCATCCAAAGCCACCAGCAGGGCAACCTGCAGCTTGGCCAGGCGGAGTATCTCGACACGCTCCGGATGAAGACCGGCGAGTTGTTTGCGCTCGCCTGCGAGTTGGGCGCCTCGCTCGCCGGGGCTGAACCTCGGGAGACGCGGGCGCTGCGCGAGTACGGCATGGCGCTGGGCACGGCCTATCAGGTTTACGACGACTGCCTCGACTTGTTCGGCTCCGAGGCCGAGGCCGGCAAGTCGCTCGGCACCGACATCGCGAGCGGCAAGGCGACGCTGCCGGTGATTCTCCTTTGCGAGCAGGCCGACCCCAAGGTCGCCGCGCAGCTTGGCCGGATGATCGAGAAGTGGGATGCCGGCCAATTGAACATTTTGCGCGGCTGGCTGTCGGAGTTCAATACACGGGAACAATCCCAGTCCAGATTGGAGGCTCTCCTGGCTGATGCCCGCGACGCGCTGGGCGAGCTCCGGGAGTCCGATCACCGCGATGCCCTCTGGAAACTGACCCTGTTTTTGGCGCAACAATCGGAGGGGCTGGGTGTTTGCTGAGTACCGGGTCAGTCCAAATGCTGGAATCCACTTCCACCGTTTCCCCGGCAAAAGGTGGCGAGACCATGCCGGAATGGAATGAGCAGGAGTTCGTGAGCCGCGCCCGAAAAGGGGACATGGAGGCTTGCGACGCTCTTGTTCGGCAGTATCAGGAACGCATCTACGCCACCGTCTACCACATGACCTCGAACCACGAGGACGCCGCCGACTTGGCGCAGGAAACCTTCATCAAGGCCTTCCGCAAGATCGACAAGTTCAAGGGCGACTCGTCCTTCTTCACCTGGCTCTACCGGATCGCCGTCAACAACACCATCAACTTCATTCGCTCGAAGCGCCGGCGCGTGATTCTGAGCATCAACCAAATGGACGAGGAATGGGACCGGGGCGAGGAACTGCTTGGCTTGGTCTCAAAAGACACCCCGCGCCAGAACGTCGACCGACACGAACTGCAGGGAATCTTGAACGCCGCCATGCAAAAGCTGTCTTCAAACCACAGGCTGGTGGTCACGCTGCACGACGTGCAGGGAGTGCCGCACGAACAGATCGGCGAAATCATGGACTGCAACACCAACACCGTCCGCACCCGGCTGCACTACGCCCGAAAACAACTGCAGGCCCACCTCTCCGACTACCTGAAACCATGATGGAACCCGACCCAAAGGAATTCGACAAGCTGCAGAAGCTGCTGGCTTCAAAGGAAAAAGAAAAACCAGAGGAAGGTTTTTTTGACCGGTTCTCCGACCAGGTGCTGACGCGACTCGAGGAGCCCGCGCCCAAGCCGACGCTTTGGGAGCGGCTCAACGACCAGGTGGATCCGTTGCGCGCCGCAGCGGCCATCTTTGCAGCCGTCATCGGCGTGGGAGTGCTGTTCGCTCTGGATGAAGGTTCCAACATGACCGAGACGGAGCCGGAACCGCTTGGCCAAGCCGATGAGGAAACATCGGCCGAGCCACTTGGCCAAGAGCAAAACACTCTGGCGGGCAGCGGCCTCCCGCTGAACAAAAGCAAGGCGAAGCCACCGCGCATCCTCATGAACCCCGGCACCGGACTGGCACCACTCCCGGCCAAGGTCGATTCCTCCTTTTATCAGGATAAATCCGCTTCCAACACCGTCCACACCCCCAAATAAAAAGCAGCCAATCGCTTGGCTGCTTTCAGTAAAAATGGCGTGGCGCTCCGCTAATAGCGCGTGAAGACGAAGACGTCTCTCCCAGATTGGACGTGAAGGCGGCCTTTCACGATGGTTGTCTCGAGCTTGCCAGAGCGAAGAGGCCATCCGGCTTCCAAACTCCCGGCGAGGAACTCCGCTTCCTTGCTCAAGTTCACCTTGTCCGGCTTGACGGTGACCTTAAAACGGATCCCGGAGCCTTCCCATTTACCGGAGCCAATCCGCATGCTGTCACCTTTAAGCATGCTTTGGGTGAGTTGACTGCGCACCCAGTTGGGATCCTTGGCTTGAATCCAGGTCAACATCCGTTTCACCTCGTCAACTTTGCCTTGGTTCTCTCCTCCTCCCCCTTGCGTTCCGTATGTCTGCTCAAAACCAACCGGCTGGCTGTACCCTCCTCCGTAGCCGAACGCGTCATCATCGATATCTCCGTCATCAACAGCCTTTTGGTAAAGCACCCGCAGGTTCTTTAGGACGTCGTCGAAGGCACCACCAACGGAGAGGCCGTTGACGCGAATTTGTTTTTGATCCACCTCCGGCCAAACCTGCAACGTCACCCGGCGCATTTTTCCAACCGTGGCCTGAATGCCCCGCATCTCGTCCACCGAAATGGTGGTTCGTGTCTTTTTGTTTTCACGCAGCGAAACGTTCGGGGCAAATCTCCAGCGGCCGACAATGGCATCCCTGTTGTAAAGCTCCGACTCGCCGGTCTTGAAGAAATGCCGGATATCATCCATGAAAGCCAACAGCTTCTTCTCCTCCGTGGAATTTGGCTCGATGGCTTTCAGCTCCTCATACCGTTCGTTGACAGTGGAAACCACCTCGCTGTTGCTCAACAGGTTGGGCAGTGAGAGGGATCCGCTTTTCCAAATGGCATACAGCGAATCGCCGCCCTCGTCCTCGGTGCCATAGTCCTCGGCGCCATAGCCCCCGTATTCCTCCTCCTCCTCCTCCTCTTCCTCCTCCTCGTCTCCCAGCAGACCCTTGATTTCCTCCGTTTCCCCCAAGGCGAAGAATCCCGGATAGGCGCGCATATGCTCCTCGATCGTACTGGCGCGATTCTTCAACAACAGGGCCAAGGTGTCGCGAACCTCATAATCCAGTTTCGGCGTCTTGTCGTACACGGCCGCCAACTTGATGAACGGCGTGTTGTCAAGTTGCTCGCGTGCCTCGTTCAGCGTCTTCAGCGGCCAGGGATCGGAGTCGTTCTTGAATGGCCCAGTGAAGTTGCCCAGCTGGTAAATGAGTGTCAGCGCCATCACCGAGTAAATGGTCGCCATGATCAGGCCGACGCACAGCCCGAACTTGCGGTTCATAGCCTTGAAGTTTTCCATCCGGTA
>Ga0207962_1000821_pt1 | contig 10573 bp, 10 predicted proteins | sample Knorr_S15_td_AAI_FD_185603 | JGI IMG/M metagenome (GOLD analysis project Ga0207962, IMG submission 185603) | Marine microbial communities from Southern Atlantic Ocean transect - Knorr_S15_td_AAIW_ad_750m_LV_A (SPAdes) (version 2) | ecosystem: Environmental > Aquatic > Marine > Oceanic | place... | reverse complement strand
GAGCCATCCGGACCAGGCGCCGTGGGTGGAGCGCTTCGTCGTGGAGGGCCACAGCAGTCGGCTGACGGCAGCGGCGCTGGAGACGCTGGCCATCGTGGCCTACAAGCAGCCGATCTCGCGGGCACAGGTCTCGGCCATACGCGGCGTCGACGTCGACGGCGTGATCCGCCTCCTGCAGCAGCGCGGCTTCGTCTACGAGGTCTCCCGGGACCCCGGTCCGGGCAATGCCATCTTCTTCGGCACCACGCAGGAGTTCCTGGAGCGGATGGGGCTGGACGGCCTGGCGCAACTTCCGCCGCTGGCGGACTTCGTACCCGGACCGGAGGTGGTGGAGGCTCTGGAGCAGGGGCTCCGCGCCGATCCCGGGCAGGACGCCGCCGGCCTGGCCGCCGACGAGGGTCCACCCGTCGTCGTGGAAGTCGAGGAGCTGGCTCCTCCGGAGGGCTGACCGGTGGCCGTCCCGTCCGAGGAGGGCGAGCGGCTCCAGAAGGTGCTGGCCCGTGTCGGCATCGGAAGCCGGCGGGCCTGTGAGGACCTCATAGCCGAGGGTCGGGTCACGGTCGACGGCGAGGTAGCCGTGCTGGGCCGCAGGGTCGATGTGGAGACGGCGCTCATCGAGTTGGACGGTGCGCCCATAGGCGTGAGGCCCGACCTCGTGCACTACCTCCTGAACAAGCCCGCCGGCGTGGTCACGACGGCCGACGATCCACAGGGTCGGCCCACGGTGGTCGGGTTGGTGCCGGCCGAGCCACGGGTGTTCCCGGTGGGGCGCCTCGACGTCGACACCGAGGGGCTCCTGCTGCTGACCAACGACGGGGAGCTGGCCCACCGGCTGACCCACCCGTCCTTCGGGGTGGAAAAGGAGTACGTCGTCGAACTGGAGGGCTCCCCGTCGCGGGCAGCCCTGCGGCGGCTGCGGGAGGGCGTCGAGTTGGACGACGGGACGACCGCCCCTGCCCGGGCCGCCCTCCTGGAACCGTCGGTGGTGCGCCTGACCGTCCACGAGGGCAGGAACCGGCAGGTGCGGCGCATGTGCGATGCCGTCGGCCACCCGGTGGTGCGCCTCATCCGGACCCGCATAGGGCCGTTGGCCGACCGCTCCCTGGCTCCCGGCGCTTGGCGGGAGCTGACCGGCGACGAGGTCAGGTCCCTTCAGCGTGCCGTGGCCGGTCCCGGGTCAGGTGCCGGGGCCTGATCGCAGCTGGTGCCGGCGCCGGAACTCCGACCGATCGGCCGATGGGTGACCGGTAGCATCGTGTCCCATGGCGACCCCCGATCCCGTCGCTCCGGCGCGGCCGAAGAGATGACCGCCGGCACGGCCCGGAGGGCCACAGTCGTGGGCGTCGGCCTCATCGGCGGATCCATCGGCATGGGGCTGCGGGCCCGGGGATGGCACGTCCACGGGGTGGACACCGACGGGGACCACCTGGCTCGGGCCGTCGCCCTGGGTGCCGTGGACGCCACCGGATGGGATCCCGGTGCCGAGTTGACCTTCGTGGCCACCCCGGTGGGCCACCTGGTCGAGGCGGTCACCGAGGCGCTGGCCGCCGCTCCTGACGGCCTGGTCACCGACGTGGGGAGCGTCAAGGCCCCCGTGGTCGCAGCCGTGGGCGATGACCGGTTCATCGGGGGCCACCCGATGGCCGGCTCCGAGCAGGAGGGGGTCGAGGGCGCCGATCCCGAGATGTTCGCCGACGCCATCTGGGTGCTGACCCCGACCGACGGCACCGCCGGGGATGCCCTGGCCCGCGTGCGGTCAGTGGTCTCCTCGCTGGGGGCCGAGATCCTGACCCTTCCACCCGAGCGCCACGATTCGCTGGTGGCCCTGGTGTCCCACGTGCCGCACCTGACGGCGGCCACGCTCATGGGCATAGCCGCCGCCCGCTCCGAGGAGCACTCTGCGGTGCTGCGCCTGGCGGCCGGTGGGTTCCGGGACATGACCCGGGTGGCCGCAGGCCACCCGGGCATCTGGCCAGACATCTGCCGCGAGAACGCCACGGCCATCGACGGTGTCCTGGACGACCTGATCGGGGCGCTCACCGCGGTGCGGGCCGAGGTCTCCGGTGGCGACCGGGACGGCCTGCTGCGGCGCCTCGAGACCGCCAGGACCGCACGCGTGAGCCTCCCCACGGGTGCTCCACGCCCGTCCGAGCTGGCCGAGGTCAGGGTGCCGGTGCTCGACCAGCAGGGTGAGCTGGCCTCCATCACCCTCCTGGCCACCGACCTGGACGTGAACATCTACGACCTGGAGATCGCCCACTCGGCCGAGGGCGACCGGGGCGTGGTGCTCCTGATCGTGGAGTCCGACATGGTCGAGCGACTCAAGGGCGGGCTGATGGCCAAGGGCTACCGGCCCACCTCGGCGCCGCTCGCGTGAGCCTGTCGTGGATCCCGTGAGCCCCGTGGTCGAACGGTCGGGCGGATCCACTGTCGTGCAACCGGGTGGCCCCCTGGTCGGTCGTCTCAGGGTGCCTGGCGACAAGTCCATCTCCCACCGGGTGCTGATGCTGGCGGCGCTGGCCGACGGGACGTCGACGGTGCGGGGCCTCAGCGACGGCGGGGACGTGGCGTGCACCCGTCGGATCGTCGAGGCCCTCGGCGCCGGGGTGGTCGACGTGGACGACGACACGATCAGCGTCCGGGGTGGAAGCCTGGGAGCGGTCGACCATCCGTTGGACGTCGGCAACTCCGGAACGGGGATCCGCCTGCTGGCCGGCCTGCTGGCCGGCCTGCCCTTTCGGTCGGTGCTGGACGGCGACGCGTCGATCCGGCGGCGACCCATGGACCGGGTCCTGGAGCCCCTCGGCCTCATGGGCGCAACGGTGGCCGGCCATGACGGCCTGGCCCTCGCACCGCTGGACATCCGGGGCGGAGGCCTCCGGGGCATCGAGTACAGGCTGCCGGTGGCCAGCGCCCAGGTGAAGGGCTGCGTCTTGTTCGCCGGGCTGTCGGCCGACGGGCCGACCACCGTGGTCGAGGACCGGCCCAGCCGGGCCCACACCGAGGAGCTCATGGCAGCCTTCGGGATCAGGCTGGCCAGCGAGGCCGATGGCGATCTGACCCGGGTGACGCTGCAGCCGGGTCGGCCGTCGGCGTTCGACCACGACGTGGCCGGCGACCCCTCGCAGGCGGCCTTCTGGGCCGTGGCCGCCTCGATAGTTCCCGGGTCCGAGGTCGTGGTCGGCAACGTCTACGCCGGTCCCGCCCGGTCGGGATTCATCGATGTGCTGAAGCGCATGGGCGCAGACATCTCCCACGATCCGGCCACCGGCGACCTGATGGTGCGCCACGCAGGCCTGACCGGCACGGTGGTGACGGTCGACGAGGTGCCCGGCCTGGTCGACGAGGTGCCGATCCTGGCGGTGGCAGCGGCGTGTGCCGAGGGCGAGACCACCTTCGATGGCGTCGGCGAGCTTCGGGTCAAGGAGAGCGACCGCCTGGCCACCGTGGAGTCCGAGCTGGGCCGGATGGGCGCCGACGTCCGGGTCGACGGAGACACCCTGGTGGTCCGTGGGAGCGCCCTGAGAGGAGCCGGGGTGGACTCCCACCACGACCACCGGATCGCTATGGCGTGCGCGGTGGCGGCCCTCGTGGCCGACGGCCCGACGACCGTCGACGGCTGGGATGCGGTGGCCACCAGCTACCCGGGGTTCGCCGACGACCTGGACCTCCTCCGGGAAGGGGCCTGAGCCCGTGGCCCACCGGGTGATCGCCATCGACGGCCCCGCCGGGTCGGGCAAGTCGACCGTGGCGCGCGGCGTGGCCGACCGCCTGGGCCTGGAGTACCTGGACACCGGGGCCATGTACCGGGGGGTGGCGTTCGCCGTGCTGCGCAGGGGCGTCGATCCTGACGATGTCCCAGCGGTCGCCGACGTGGCCCGCCTGGTGGTCCTGGACGTGACCCGATCGGCATGCATGGTGGACGGCGAGGATGTCTCGACGGCTATCCGCGGTCCCGAGGTGACCGTGGCTGTGACCGCCGTGGCGGCCAACCCGGAGGTCAGGACCGAGATGGTGGCCCGCCAGCGGGCCTGGGTGGAGGAGCGCGGTGGTGGCGTGATGGAGGGACGCGACATCGGCTCGGTCGTCTTCCCGGACGCCGAGCTGAAGGTCCACCTGGTCGCCTCGCCCGAGGTCCGTGCACGCCGACGGGCAGCCGAGACGCAGGGCCTGGACGTTGACGCCGTTGCGGCCGACATCGAACGCCGGGACGTGGCCGACTCCATTCGGGCCGCCAGCCCGCTGGTGGAGGCCTCCGGTGCCGAGGTCATCGACACCTCGGACCTGACGATCCCCGAGATCGTGGATGCCATCGTCGGGCTGCTGTCGTGAGCGGCGACCTGGGCCGACGCATGTCGGCGTTGGATCGGGTGGCCTACCGGTTCTTCTGGTCGCTGCTCTGGTTGGCGTGCAAGGCGTGGTTCCGGTTCCGCGTCGTCGGAAAGCAGAACCTCCCGGCCGAGGAGGCGTACATCCTGGCGCCGGTCCACCGGTCGTACCTGGACACGCCGGTGGGTGGCATGGTGACGGCCCGGCGCCAGCGGTTCCTGGGCAAGGAGTCGCTCTGGCGGAACCGTGCCGCCGGGCGGTTCCTGACGATCGTCGGGGGGTTTCCGGTGGAGCGTGGGACCGCGGACCGTGCTGCGCTGCGTGCATGCCAGGAGGTCCTGGAACGCGGCGAGCCGATGGTGATGTTCCCCGAGGGCACCCGCCAGCACGGTCCGGTCGTGGATCCCGACCTGATGCACGCCGGGCCGGCATTCGTTGCCGCCCGGGCCGGGGTTCCGATTGTGCCGCTGGGCATCGCCGGCACCGACCACGCCATGCCCGGTGGTTCGATGCTCATCCGACCGGTCAGGGTGGTGATGGTGGTCGGCGAGCCGATCCGGCCGCCGGAGGTGGACGGGAGGATCCCCCGGCGGATGGTGGACGAGCTCACGGAGCGTCTACGGGTCGGCTTGCAGGGGTGCTTCGACGAGGCGCAGCGCCTGGCCGGGCGGCCCGCACTGCCGGTTCCGGAAACGGGCGCGTCGGACGACTGAGGGCCGACCGCTCAGCCGACCGGGCGGAGCCGATCCAGGGCTGTCAGGGCGTTCGACGCGTCGATGGCCCGGTCGTCGAGGTTGCCCGACGGCGGGGGTGCGCCGAACCCCAGCCCGGCGAAGGTCCGGATGGACTGCAGCAGGTCGCGGAGGTTGCGTGGCGGCGGGAAGTACTCGTCTTCGTCGGTGTGGCGGACCGTCTCGACACCGTCGCGCGGTGCCAGGGCCTCGACGACGGCTGCCACCACCTCTTCGGGCGCCGACGCACCGGCGGTGACGCCGATAGTGCCGACCAGGTCGTCGGGGAGCTCCTCAGCCCGGTTGATCCAGACGACCCGGTCGCATCCGGCCTCGGTGGCCAACTCCACCAGGGCTCGGGTGTTGGAGCTGTTCGTGGAGCCGATCACCACCACGGCATCGCAACGGTCGACCAGGTCCAGGAGGGCTCCCTGGCGGTTGGTGGTGGCGAAGCACAGGTCGCTGCGGCCGGCCGACCAGAGGTTGGGCCAGCGCTCCGCAGCGGCGTCCACCACCCCGCCCCAGTCCCTGTGGCTGAGGGTGGTCTGGGCCAGGATGGCGACGTGATCTCCCAGGTCGGGTAGCGCCTGCAGGTCGTGCGGATGCTCGACTCGGTGGACGGCATCGGGGGCCACGGCGATGGTGCCCTCGGCCTCCTCGTGCCCGGCGTGGCCGACGTAGACGATCTGGTAGCCCTTGTCGGCCCGAGTCTTGACCTCGTGGTGGACCTTGGTGACCAGCGGGCAGACCGCGTCGACCGTGTAGCCGCCCACCTCACGGGCCTGGCGTACCACCTCGGGAGCCGAACCGTGGGCCGAGAGCATCAGCGGCGCACCGGCCGGGACGTCGGCGATGTCGTCCACGAAGACCACGCCGAGGGCCTCGAAGCGCTCCACCACCAGCTTGTTGTGGACGATCTCGTGGTAGCAGTAGACGGGCTCGTCGAAGGCCCGGACCAGCCACGTGAGGGCTTTTATGGCCATCTCCACGCCTGCGCAGAAGCCGCGTGGCTCGGCCACCAGCACCCGGTCGACCCGCCCGGAGGCCTCGGAAGGCGACGTGGCGGATGGCATGCCGGGACCCTACCGGGTGCTTCCATCGACGTCGGTAGCCTTGGGGCCATGTCGACCCCCGTGGTCGTCGCCGTCGCCGCCGGATCGCCCGCTGAACGGGCCGGTGTCGTGCCCGGCGACCGGATCCTGAGCATCAACGACCGCGTGCCGCGCGACGTCATCGAGTACCAGCTGCTCGTCGACGAGCCGTCGGTGGCCCTGGCGCTGGACTCCGGCGGCATCCAGCGCGACGTCGAGGTGGAGAAGCCCGCCGGCAGCCCCCTGGGCGTCGAGGTCGACAGCGCCCTGTTCGACCGGGTCCGCACGTGCGACAACCACTGCGAGTTCTGCTTCATCTACCAGCTGCCGCCCGGGCTGCGCCGGAGCCTCTACGTGAAGGACGATGACTACCGCTTGTCGTTCCTCTACGGGAACTTCACGACCCTGACCCGGTTCACCGAGGCCGACCTGGAGCGGGTGCTGTCCGAGGGCCTCAGCCCGCTGTACGTCAGCATCCACGCCACCGACCCGGACAAGCGCACCGAGATGCTGCGCAACCGGCGGGGTGCCACGAGCCTGAGGTGGCTGCGGGCGCTGCTGGACCACGGCATCACCGTGCACGGCCAGGTGGTGGTGTGTCCCGGCCTCAACGACGGCCTCTGGCTGGAGGACACGCTGGCCGGCGTGGCCGACAGGTTCGATGACCTGGCCAGCCTCTGCGTGGTGCCTCTCGGGGTTAGCCGCTACACCGACGAGGTCCGCATGCGTGCCCACACCGTCGACGAGGCCCGGTCAGTGGTGGACGTCGTGGAGGCGTGGCAGGAGCGCTTCCTGGCCGCTCTGGGGCGACGGATGGTGTTCGCCGCCGACGAGTACTACCTGCTTGCCGGTCGACCCTTCCCACCGGTTGAGCACTACGACGGCTTCGAGATGCTGGAGGACGGCATCGGCATGGCACGGGCGTTCGAGCAGGAGTTCACCGGAGCCGCAGGTGGGCGGGAGCGCACCCCGGGGTTCTTCCAGTCGGTGGATGGCGCTCCGGCGCTCGGCTACCGGGCTCCGCGGACCGGAGCCGGCCATGAGGGGTCTGGTTGCGGCGTCGGGATCTCCGTCGGCGGACCGGTGTCCTCGGGTGCCGATACCGGTGCCGGACCTGGGGGAGTCACGACGGCCACGGCGGTCAGCCTGGGAGCGAGGATCCGCCCGTCCCGCAGCGCCCCGGTGGCGGTGCTCACCGGAGAGCTGGGCGCACCCATCCTGACCCCGCTGGTCGAGTCCACCGGTCGGGCCGACGTCCGGGTGCTGGCGGTGGAGAACCGCTTCTTCGGGGGCAACGTGGGCGTCACCGGCCTCATGGTCGGCGAGGACGTGGCGCGGGTGCTGGCAGGCCAGCCGACCGGGCACCGCTACCTGCTGCCGGACGTTTGCCTCAGCAACGGGCGGTTCCTGGACGGCGTGGAGCCCGACGACCTGCCACACGCGGTCGAGGTGGTGGCCACCGATGGTGCGTCGTTGCGCCGTGCCCTTTCGACCGCGGGGTCGGGTCGATGAAGCAGATCGTGGCCATCGTGGGTCGGCCCAACGTGGGCAAGTCGACGCTGATGAACAGGATCCTGGGTCGCCGCGAGGCGATCGTGGAGGAGCGACCCGGCGTCACACGGGACCGCAAGGAGGTCGAGGCGTCCTGGCAGGGTCGGGAGTTCACGCTCGTCGACACCGGCGGTTGGATCGGCGCCGGCGACTCCCTGGACGAGAAGGTCAGCCGCCAGAGCGAGCGGGCCATGAGCGAGGCCGACGTCGTGCTGTTCGTGGTGGATTCCACGGTCGGGGTGACCGAGGACGATGCACGGGTGGCGGCACTCCTGCGGGGCACCGACGCCCCGGTGATCGTGGTGGCCAACAAGGTCGACGACCGGGTACACGAGGCGTCGATCTGGGAACTGATGTCTCTCGGCCACGGCGAGCCGGCGCCGGTGAGCGCCCTGCACGGTCGGGGAGCCGGCGACCTGCTGGACCGTCTGGTTGATGCACTTCCAGAGCAGGTCGACGAGGTCTCCGACGACGTGGAGTCCGGCGGCGGCGACCCCCGGGTGGTGGGCGTGACCCTGGTGGGACGTCCGAACGTCGGGAAGTCGACGCTGTTCAACCGGCTCACCGGCGAGGAGCGTGCGGTGGTCCACGACCGCCCCGGTACGACGCGCGACACGGTCGACACCGTCGTGGAGACGCCGTCCGGGCCGGTCCGCTTCATCGACACGGCAGGCATGCGGCGCAAGGCGCGCATCGACGAGAGGACCGAGTACTACTCGCTGGTCCGGGCCCTGAAGGCCGTGGACACAGCCGACGTGGCGCTGCTCGTCATCGACTCCACCCAGGGCGTGACCCACCAGGACCAGCGCCTGGCAGAGCGCGTCGACGCCGCCGGATGCCCGATCGTGGTGCTGCTGAACAAGTGGGACCTGTGCGACGCTGAACAGCGGGAGGACGTCTCGATCCAGGTCGGCGACAAACTGCACTTCGTGGGGGAGGCCCCGGTCATACGCATCAGCGCCCTCAGCGGGAAGAACGTGCAGCGCCTCTGGCCGGCCCTGGAGGACACCATCAGGGACTACCAGACGAGGATTCCGACCCGGCGGGTGAACGACGTGATCCGGGCCGCGCAGTCGGCCCAGCCGGCGCCTGCCGGCGTGCGGATCCTGTACGCCACCCAGGGGGCCACCGACCCGCCGACCTTCACGCTGTTCGCCAACCGGGAGGTGCCGCGTACGTGGTTGCGCTACCTGGAGCGGCGCCTGCGCGAGGACCTGGAACTCGGGTCTACGCCCATCAAGCTGCGGGTGCGTCGCCGGTCGGAGTGACCGACGCCCGTACGACGGGCCCACGACTACGCTGAACGGGCATGCGGACGCCCGTCCTGACCCTCCTGGGCATCATCTGCCTCGCCGCCGCCCTGAGTTGGGCGCGCTCGGCACGCCACCGCTACCGGCTGGTGGGCCGTATCGATCCCGAGGCCGCGCCCGATGCCTACACGCTGGCGTGGTCGACGTTCCGCAAGGAGTTCCACTCGGCGTCCCTCTACGGGCTGCTGGCCCTCGCATCTTTCGTGAATGCCGTTACGGAGGGTGCCGGTGGTGCCCTGGTGTTCTCGCTGGTGGCGATCCCCGCCCTGGTGTCGACGGCCTGGGCCCGGCATGCCGTGCGGGAGGCCCGCATTGCCCGCCAGAGCATCGACATCGAGCGGCGGGCCCAGGAGGCCCTCGAGCAGGAGGACCTGGCGCCCAAGGCGTGGGCGGGCCGCCTGGCCCCCGAGGAGCTCCCCGAGTTCTCGGGGTTCGAGGTGGGGCGTGTGTACCAGGCCGGTACGGGCCTCATGGCAGGCGACTTCTTCGACGTGTTCAAGGCTTCTCCCACGAGGCTGGCCGCCGTGATCGGCGACGTCGTCGGGCACGGCATCGAGGCCTCGATCACCGCCTTCCAGGCCAAGTACCTGTTGCGGACGTTCCTTCGCCAGTTCCGGGATCCGGCCCAGGCCCTCGAGGAGCTGAACCGCCAGATGTCGTCGGTGGACCGATCCGAGGAGTTCATCTCGCTGGTGGTTCTGGTCTTCGACACCGAGGCCGAGACGATGCGCTACGCCTCGGCCGGGCATCCGGCGACCTTCCTCTGGCACGAGCGGGAGGTGCGCCCGCTGCGGTCCACCGGTCCGCTCCTGATGCTGGACCCGACCGGGTCCTACTTCAGCCGGGAGGTCCCGCTGGCCCGCGACGACATGGCCGTCATGTACACCGACGGGCTGACCGAGGCCCGCAACGGCGACCAGCAGTTCGGTGAGGAACGCGTCGGCGACGCCGTCCGGCGGAACCCGGGCATCTCGCCGGGGGTGCTGTGCAAGCAGCTGCTGGACTCGGCCAACGACTTCAGCCTCGGGGCCGTGCAGGACGACCTGGCGATCCTGGCGATCCGCAAGCTCTGATAGCCGGACCGGGACGGGTGTGGCGCCGTGCCGTGGTGTGAGCCCTGTGAGAGGTACCTGAGCCCCAACTCGGTGTCGGTGGTCGGAACGTGTCCGAAGTGCGGGGAGAGGGTGACCGACGCCGACGGAGAGTTGGCCACCTCGCAGAAGGTGCCGTGGCACTTCTGGGTGTTCGCCGGAGCGGCGGTCGTCTACCTGGGCTGGCGCCTCGTGCAGGGCATCTGGATGCTGGTCACCTGACCTGATCCGGCGGGGCCTGCCGCGGGAGCCCGCCGGTAGAGTGACCGCTCCACAGCGGGCTGTGGCGCAGCTTGGTTAGCGCGTCGGTCTGGGGGACCGAAGGTCCCGAGTTCAAATCTCGGCAGCCCGACAAACAAATACCCTGTTTGAACAGGTGTTTCATCGCCGCTGGGGTTTCTAGGCGGATAGCGGGAGTTCGCTCAGGCCGCGAGCAGGCCGCGCGTCGTTGGAAATGGCGTTCTGGAACT
>Ga0207962_1000813_pt1 | contig 10601 bp, 8 predicted proteins | sample Knorr_S15_td_AAI_FD_185603 | JGI IMG/M metagenome (GOLD analysis project Ga0207962, IMG submission 185603) | Marine microbial communities from Southern Atlantic Ocean transect - Knorr_S15_td_AAIW_ad_750m_LV_A (SPAdes) (version 2) | ecosystem: Environmental > Aquatic > Marine > Oceanic | place... | reverse complement strand
TTTCTCCGGACACGACTTCCGGAAGTGCAGCCATAAAGACCTTCATATGTTCGGTCTGGTAATGCCGGGTTAAGGCCTCCATGGTTTCCCACTCTTGAAACAGAACCAACGCGTTCGGGTCCTGAAGCCCCACGTAAAAGTCGTAGGAAATGCAGCCTCGTTCCAGCTGAGTCGCATCCGACATTTCACGCGCTAGTTGCAATGCCCGCTTCCGGCGTTCGGGCACGATCGGAATAACGCCGTGGACTATGATCATTCGTTAACCTCCATCACGCCCAAATCCAAAAGCACACTAGCTACTTCTTCAAGAATAGCAGGGTCGTCAATAGTTGAAGGTACTTTGTACGGGTCGCCATCAATCATTTGGCGCAGTACCTGCCTTAGAATCTTTCCTGAACGCGTTTTCGGAAGCCGCGGTACAACACATACCTTCCGGAAATTGGCGAAGGCACCTACATCGCCCCGTACCATCTGAATTAATTCCTGTTCCAACGTCGATTGTTCGATATTGACCCCGTCCTTTAGCAGCACAAGACCGAGCGGTACTTGTCCCTTGTCCGGGTCGCGAATGCCAACGACTGCACACTCTGCCACGGCGGGATGATCGGCGACGACTTCTTCCATCTGACCCGTCGATAACCGATGGCCTGCTACGTTCATGACGTCGTCCACTCGTCCCATGATATAGACATATCCATCCTCGTCGCGGTAACCACCATCACCGGTCAAGTAGTAGCCTGGATATCGAGTCCAATACGACTCCATGAATCGGTCGTGATCTCCCCACACTGTCGGTAACGATCCGGGCGGCAATGGTTCCTTGACCACAACGTTTCCATCTTGCCCAGCGGCGACCACTTTTCCATCTTCGTCGAGTATCTTGAGGTCATAGCCCGGGACTGGAAACGTCGGCGAGCCGGGTCGTGTTTCAACTAACCCGTAGCCCGCCATATTCGAACAAATCGGCCATCCGGTCTCGGTCTGCCACCAGTGATCAACGACAGGCACCTCTAGCACCTCGTTCAGCCATTGATATGTCGGCGGATCCAAACGTTCTCCGGCGACGAAAAGATATTCCAACGCGGAAAGATCGTGGTTACGCATCAGCTCGCAGTGGGGATCCTCTTTTCGAATGGCTCGAAATGCGGTCGGGGCAGCGAAAAACGTCTTTACCCGATGTTCGGCTAGTACTCGCCAAAACGTCCCTGCATCCGGCGTGCGCACTGGCTTACCCTCAAAAAGTAACGTCGTGCACCCTTTGATCAGCGGCCCGTAGACGATATAGGAATGCCCGACCACCCAGCCGACATCGGAAGCCGCCCAATACACATCCCCTATATCCGTCCCATAGATAGCTGCCATGCTGTAATTTAGGGCTACGGCGTGTCCGCCTTGATCACGTAATACGCCTTTGGGTCTCCCGGTCGTACCCGACGTGTATAGAATATACAAAGGGTCAAGTGCGTCTAAAGCAACCCACGTTGCATATTTGGCAGCGGCCTCCCATTCTGCCCAGTCGTGATCACGGCTTCCGATCAGCGGCGCCTCCAGCATCTTGCGCTGTAGGACGACGCAAGCTTCTGGTTTGTGTTGCGCAATACGTATCGCTTCGTCCAACAAGGGTTTGTACGCGATGATCGACTGGAACTCGATCCCACACGACGCCGATAGAATAACTCGTGGACTCGCGTCATCGATCCGCATCGCTAGCTCTCGAGCAGCAAAGCCGCCAAACACGACCGAGTGGACGGCCCCAATCCGCGCGCATGCAAGCATTGCGATGACGGCCTCAGGCACCATGGGCATGTAAATAATGACTCGATCCCCTTGGACTACATCCAGAGCCATCAGTCCCCCAGCAACTTTTGCAACACGTTCCGTAAGTTCACGGTAGGTGATACGTGCAACCGTATTTGTCACCGGCGAGTCATAAATCAACGCGATCTGGTCACCCCGACCAGCTTCCACGTGACGATCCAAAGCCAACCAAGCCGTATTCAACTTGCCGCCCCCGAACCATCGAACGACCCCGTTCGCATCCTTTTCCATGATTTTTTCAGGCCAGGCAAACCACTCGATTGCCTTCGCTTGTTCCGACCAAAATAGTTCCGGTTGCTCCAAAGAACGTCGGTAATCCTGCTCGTAACTCGTTGACATCGACGGCGGTGTGACTATTTTTGAACGAACGCGGACAGGGGTTCGTTTTCAACAAACTTCCATCCCGCAAGCATTAACCAATCACTCCTTGCTCACGCAACGCGTCCAACTCATCCTGAGCAAACCCAATGCTCGAAAGTACCTCTGTGGAGTCTTCACCTGGAGCTCTTGCCGCATGCGAGATTTCGGCCGTAGTGCGACTAAACCTAGGCGACGGAGAGGGTTGAACAACTCCGTCCACTTCAATGAACGTACCACGGTGCACATTGTGAGGATGAGCAGGCGCTTCGAAGACCGATAATACCGGTGCAAAACACACGTCGGTTCCTTCCATGATTTCGCACCACTCGCCTCTCGTTTTCGTCTTAAAAACGTCTTCAAGCTCATCCTTAAAGCCCGACCACCGATCCCTATCCATTTGTGGGCCAAAACGATTTGCATCGACACCCGCCTTTTCAACCAGTAACTGATAGAACTGCGGCTCGATCGACCCGACACACACGTGTTGCCCGTCTTTGGTTTCGTAAGTGTTGTAAAAATGGGAACCCCCATCCAACAAGTTGGTTCCGCGTTCATCGTCGAAGCCGCGCCCCGCCATGGAAAAGAACATGGCCATTAGTGACGCAGCCCCATCCACCATCGCCGTGTCCACCACCTGGCCCTTCCCCGACTTTTGTGCCTCCAGCAGCGCACAGACCAATCCGTAAGCAAGCAGCATGCCACCGCCACCAAAGTCCCCGATAAGATTCAAGGGGGGCACGGGCTTCCCTCCCGGCTCGCCGATGGCATGCAGTGCCCCGGACAACCCGATGTAATTAATGTCGTGACCGGCGGACTGAGCAAGAGGTCCGTCTTGACCCCATCCTGTCATACGCCCGTACACCAACTTTTCGTTACGCGCCATGCATTCGTCCGGGCCCAACCCAAGCCGTTCCGTTACCCCCGGTCTGAAACCTTCAAAAAGGGCGTCGGCGGATTCAACCAACTTGAGTACAATCTCGATTCCTTCAGGTTTTTTTAAGTCGACGGCCACCGACTGGCGATTGCGTTGAAGCACGTCTTTGGGTGCCCCAACACCTTTCGCGATCCGATCCACTCGGATGACTTCTGCCCCCATATCCGACAACATCATGCCGCAGAACGGCCCTGGGCCTATGCCGGCAAGTTCAATGATGCGGAAACCATTTAGCGGACCCATAACGCTCCTCCCATACCTGCAATCGTTGGAGTGTATCCGGGATATCGGCTCGATTCAGCTTTCCCTTATTGGGAGTCCCGCTGACTCAATATCTACACGTTCGCGCCATCGTATTTTTTTGGTCCGTACCGAAGTAGTGTCACCTCCTGGGCACTGGACAAGTTTTGCACCGACGCAAATTGACGATACAACGTGTTGTTGGCGAGCAGTTCGTCGTGAGATCCCTCGCCAACGATCCTTCCACCATCAAACACAATAATGCGGTCAGCCTGTACGACCGTCGACAGTCGGTGCGCGACAATGACTACGGTCCGTTCGCCATGTTGTCGTGCAATCGTGCGACGGATCGCCTCCTCGCTTCGTGCGTCTAGGGCACTCGTTGCCTCGTCCAATATTAGGAGACGTGGGTCCGCAATAAGTGCACGTGCAATTGCGATGCGTTGACGCTCCCCGCCGGAAAGGGCTCGGCCGCTTTCTCCGACATGGGTGCCAAGTCCCTCTCGAAGACCAAAAACAAAATCGGCACTTGCGGCTTCCAATGCCGTTTGGACCGCCCGGTCACTTGCGGTGGGATCTCCGTACCGCAGATTAGCTCCGATCGAGCCGCCAAATAAGACGGCGTCCTGGGGTACATAGGCCATGTTTCTACGCAGATCATCGAGACGAAACTGATCAACCGACACCCCTCCAAACGAGATAGAACCTTGGGTAACGTCGTAAAAGCGCTGTGCTAGCTCTAAAACAGTTGATTTGCCGGCACCCGACGGTCCGACGAGGGCCACCATTTCACCATCTGAAACCTTGAAACTAACGTCAGACAACACGTCCACGTCTGAGCGCGTCGGGTAAGCAAAGTAAACACCATCAAAGTGCAGGGTCCCTTCCGATACTGACCCAGCGCCGCATTTGGGTTCCGCAAGGTCTGAACGCGCACTAAGTAATTCGACCAGACGTTCCGTCGCACCCGCCGCACGCTGCAGTTCGCCGTAGATCTCGCTGATAGCTCCTACGGATGCCGCAACAATTACCGCATAAAAGATAAACGCCGTTAATTCGCCTGCGGACGTGCGTCCCGTTAACACTTCCTGACCGCCAATCCAAAGCATCACCGCGATAGCTGCCAGCACAAGCACCATAACCGTTACGATTAACCAAGCACGTTGCCGAATCCGAGCAACCGCAACGTTAAACGCCTCATTGACATGTTGGGAAAACCGAGCGATGTCGGCTCGTTGGTGATTGAACGCGTGCACCAACTTTATGTGTCGCAGTGACTCCCCAGCGTAAACACCCACCTCGGCAAGCGTATCTTGACTTGAGCGGGAAAGGCGGCGCACACGCCGGCCAAAGAGAACGATCGGCATCACCACCAAGGGAGCACAGATTAGAACCAGCATCGACAACCGCGCGTTCGTAATGACCAACAGTACGATGCCACCCAAAAACATCAGCGCGTTGCGCAAAGCGATAGAGATGGAAGAGCCAATAACCGTCTGCAACAGCGTTGTATCGGTTGTAATACGTGACTGTATTTCAGAAGGCGCGTTGGTTTCAAAAAAGCCTGGGTGTAGGTGAATCAGATGAGCGTACACCGCGTTTCGAATATCGGCGCTTACGCGTTCGCCGATCCAAGAAACAAAGTAGTAACGCACGTACGTGCCGGCGGCCAAAACCACGATGATGCAGGACAGTACACCGATATTCACTTTTAAGAGATTGGGGGATCCCGCCTGAAAGCCTTGATCAATAATCAACCGCAGGCCCTGACCCACAGCTAACGTGACGGACGCGGTGAGCATTAACGCGAAAGATGCAGCAACTACCCGCCACCGATACGGCGTCAAAAAATCGAGTGCCGGCCTTAAACTTTTTAGACCCCCACCGGCACGCCGTTCCAATTCGTCAACCATGAGGACATTATGACGAGAAGAGGAAGATCCGTCATAGCGCGACACATTCCACGAACAAATGGAATTGAAAAAACAACGCGTTCCTGCTGAACTCCCCGTATGACGCTTGAAACTATCGAAATTGATCCAGCGGAAACGCCCTCTGGTACCGTCATTTGGCTTCACGGCCTTGGTGCAGACGGTCACGATTTCGAACCCATCGTTCCCGAGTTAAATCTGGACGTTCCTATCCGTTTCGTCTTCCCCCACGCGCCGAAGCGCTCCGTGACCATCAACGGGGGTATGGAAATGCGGGCTTGGTACGACATTGACCCCGGTTCGCCGCTTTCGGGAACGGATGAGATTCGCATGTCGGCCGCTGCGGTTCAGGAGCTCGTAGACGTTGAAAATCACAACGGTATGCCGACCGATCGCATCGTACTCGCGGGCTTTTCACAGGGCGGGGTCGTTGCCTTGCACTTGGGCTTGCGGACCGAATCTCGATTCGCGGGCTTGATGGCGCTATCCACGTACGTTCACGATCATGAGAACGTCGGCACCGAAGTCAGTTTCGTGAGCATCGATACCCCCATTTTCATGGCGCATGGAATCGCCGACCCGATGATTCCGATTACTCGCGCAGTAACTTCGCGTGAAGCTCTGACAGCCCTCAATTACCAGGTCGACTGGCGCGAATACGGGATGGGCCATCATGTCTGTCCCGAAGAACTCGTCGACATCAAGGGGTTTCTGGAGCGCGTACTTTCTTGAAGCTTGAAACCGCCGTCGCCACCAAGACCGAATGGCTCACGGCAGTCCTCTCCGATTTCGATGCTTTTTTACAAGACCATGCTTCGGCAGAAAAGAAAGCATCGGGGATGGCTCTCAATATCGCTTCGCATTATCCCGACCAACCCGCCATCTTGAGAGCGATGTGCGATCTGGCTGTCGAAGAACTAACTCACTACCGGGAAGTCGTGAAACTTCTCATTAGTCGAGGCATACAACCGGGACCCGATCGTCGGGATAGCTATATTCGTGCGCTCAATCAAGAAATCCGTAGCGGATCAAACGCTTTCCTAATCGACCGACTTTTGGTGGGTGCAATCGTCGAATTTCGAGGAAACGAACGCTTTACCTTAGTTGCCAACGCAGTTGAAGATCCGAAGTTGCGACGTTTTTACGAAAACATCGCGGAAAGTGAAGCGCGTCATTTCGAGTTGTTCTTGAAGCTCGCCGACCTCGTCGGCGGTACGCAAAATCGCTTGAATGCACTTGTCGAAGCCGAGGCTCGAATACTAACCAATGTGCCCCTGAGAGCCGCGCTCCATTAGCCGATTGAAGCAACCTATTGATCAGTATCTCGAACGCTATGCCGAGCCCGAAGCTAGGGATCGACAACGGTTGAATAAACGATTTCGACACGTTGTGGTCATCCCCGCGTACGACGAGCCACTTGGGTTCGCACAGGAAATACTCAGCACGCTCGGACCGGACGTTCTCACGATCATCGTTGTCAACGTGCCGGACAATATTAACCCGCGAAGCCCAATGCACCAGCGCTCGCGAAGGCTACTTCAACACCTTAGCGCTCCAAATCTGGTAACCGTGGATCGCGTCAATCAGCCGATCCCGAAAAACCAAGGTGTCGGCCTCGCGAGGAAAATAGGTGCCGATGCTGCACTCGGATATATCCGCGATGGAACGATCGAAGAACCCTACATCTATTCAGTCGACGCCGATGTACAGCTGCCAAATGGATACATCCCTTCGATACCGCGGACTGAAGGTGCGTATCTCTATTCCTACCGTCATGTGTCGACCGATCCGGAGGTACTACGTCGAGCCGAGCTCTACGAGCTTCACATGCGCCATTACGTCGCCGGCCTTCGCTTGGCAGGCTCGCCCTACGCATTCCACACTCTCGGCAGCACAATCAGCGTTTCTGCCACAGCCTACGCTCAAGTCCGCGGATTTCCGCGGCGAGACGCAGCAGAAGATTTTTATTTCCTGAATAAATTAAGCAAAGTGTCCAAGATCCATCTGCTCGGATCACCCGAAATCGTCATTAATGCGCGCACGTCGCACCGAGTACCATTCGGGACGGGTCCATCCATAGCATCGATTACGGAGCCAGACGATTGCTACCTGAGTTATCACCCGCAGTCGTTCGAGTGCCTCCGAGACGTGATTAAAGCAATCTCCACAAAAACCGAGGACTCGCTTGAAGGACCCTCTGCAACGAACATGAAACAGCTAGGCTATTTCGATTTCGTCTCCCGCGACCCAAGCGTTCGTCAGCGTCATGAGTGGTTTGACGGCTTCAAAACGCTTCGTTTCATTCATCTAATGCGCGATGTCTTACCAGACGTCCCGCTCTTACATAGCCTCAGTCATCATTGGCCAAACCTACCCCCCGACCGAACCAATTTGATTAATAAATTACGTCGCGAGGATCGAAAGCCGAGAATATTAGGCGTCCCAGCCATCCAATATCGCTGACAACAGAACCTCCCTGAGTTGTTTGTTTTCGTAGACCAACTTGTATCCGAATGGAATTCCAAGTATCGGTGGATGACGCACCGATTCCCGATTGCGAGCAGCCGGCGACCCTTGAATCGGTCGCTTCAAACAGCACCGCATTCACCCAAGGGCTCCGAAACACGCTGTCCCTGGTAGAATGCACGCTCGCAAAGTTTCCGAGCAGATATCGTGTCAGCGAGCGCTAGGATCTTCATTGATGGTCAAGCAGGCACCACGGGGCTTGAGATTACCAAGCGCCTCGCGGCCAGGGACGACATCGAGCTCTTAAGCATCGATAACGAGCTACGCAAAAGACCCGAAACGAGGCGCGAGTGTTTTGAATCGGCTGACTTGGTCGTGCTCTGTCTTCCTGACGAGGCAGCCCGCGAAGCGATAAAACTCTCCGAGACAACGCGTTTTATCGACGCAAGCACCGCCCATCGGGTCCACGATAAGTGGGTATATGGGCTTCCTGAACTTACGCCGGACCAACGGAATGCCATCCAAGAATCTCGCCTGGTTTCAAATCCTGGTTGTTATGCGACCGGGTTCGTCCTGAGTATCCGGCCACTTGTGGACGAAAATATTATTTCGAAAAATGCCTTAATTCGAACCCATGCATTGTCCGGCTATTCTGGTGGCGGAAGGCAGCTGATCGAGCAGTACTCGCGAGTCGTTGAAGACGAACAACCCACCCGTCCATACGCATTTAATTTAAGCCACAAACACATCCCCGAAATGCAACGCTACGCCGGGCTAGAACTTGCACCTTTCTTTATGCCGAGTGTTGGAAATTTTTTTCAGGGTATGTTGGTCCAAACGCCCTTATTTTTGCAGGAACTCAATCGTTCGGTTCAGCCAAAAGATCTCGTTGAAATCTACCAAAACCGCTACGCCGGTGAACCGTTTGTGAGGGTCATCGAAGCGCCCTTTGATAACGAACTTGATGAAGGCTATCTATCACCCACTGCCTGCAATGGCAGCAACCGTATTGACTTGATGGTGTTCGGGCGCGACCAACAAATTCTCGTTGTCGCTCGACTGGATAACCTCGGCAAGGGAGCCGCGGGCGCAGCCGTCCAGAACCTCAATCTCATGTTAGGTCGCGAAGAGAGTTCTGGCATTTCGGAATGAACAATAATTCAGTTAACACGCAAACCGTGGGGGCTCTCGAATCACGATGGGACGAACTCCAGCGAAACCCGCTGACCTTGGACCTCACCAGGGGAAAGCCGGCTCCTGAACAACTGGCTCTTTCCGATGCTCTCGATGGAATCCTCAGCGGTAATTACCGGCTCGAGGATGGCACTGATGCGAGAAATTATGGCGGATTGCGTGGTATTCCGGAAGCTCGTCGACTCGGCGCTCAGCTGCTTGGGACGGATCCCGAAAACATCATTGTATGCGGCAATTCGAGCTTACAAGCGATGCAACTGGTGATTGATACCGCCATGCGCTACGGACTTTGCGACGAGCGCTTCAGTGCGTTGGGTTCGGCCCACGCTGTCGTCCCAGTACCTGGATACGACCGTCATTTCGCGCTGACGGAATCGTTTGATATCGAAATGATCCCGGTGCCAATGACCACGACCGGTCCAGATATGGACACCTTAGAAGAGACCATCCGTTCGGACAGCCAATGTCGATTTCTTTGGTGTGTACCGAAATATTCCAATCCCACGGGGTGTATTTATGATCCGGCTACGGTCGATCGAATTGCGGCACTCCCGAACAAAGCCCATGGGCCATTGCTAATCCTTTGGGACAACGCTTACGCCGTCCATGACTTTAATTTCCCGAAAGCAGACCTGGCGCCAATACTCACGAGTGCCCATAAACATGGAACAGACAACAGCATTATCATGTTTGCATCGACGTCCAAAATCACGTTTGCCGGTGGTGGCATCGCATTTATCGGCGGATCAGAGACAACGTTAAGCGCGATTGAAGCGAGGCTCGCAGTCATGACGATCGGGCCAGATAAAGTGAATCAGCTGCGCCATGCCAAATTCTTGAACGGGCGCGTTGACGATCACATGGCTGCTCACGCCCGAATCCTCAAGCCAAAGTTCGAAACGGTTGAACGCAGCCTACAAACACACCTGGGAAATCGTGACCTAGCAACTTGGACGCGACCCGAAGGTGGTTACTTTGTGACGCTTTCAACCGCCCCCGGTTTCGCCACCCAAGTCGTTGCCATGGCTGCCACTGCTGGCGTCGTGCTAACGCCGGCTGGGGCAACGTTTCCGTATGGACATGATCCCGAAGACTCTGTGATTCGAATCGCACCCACGTTCGCTTCCCATGACGAAATCGAAAAAGCTATAGAAATTCTTGCAGTTTGTCTTGAACTGTCAATACGTAGGAGTTCTTGATCCAAATGCACGATAACGAAGAAGTACTGACGTTCGCTGAATTCGCGCTACCGCCCACGATTACGGCGGCTATCGATGATCTTGGCTTTACCCATTGCACCCCAATACAAGGCGCGGTACTTCCCTATAGCCTCTCTGATTACGACGTTACCGGACAGGCACAGACAGGCACGGGTAAAACCGCCGCATTCCTAATCACAATTCTTACGCAACAGGTCGAGTTCCCACCGGAGAAATCGGGACCCGTGGGCACGCCGAGGGCGCTAATACTCGCGCCAACGAGGGAACTTGCACTGCAGATTGAGGCAGATGCCCGCGATTTATCGCGTCACATGCGTGCCCACGTGGTCGCCGTGGTTGGTGGTATGGATTTCGATCGACAGCAACAACAACTCGAAAAACGTCCCGTCGATATTCTCGTCGCAACACCCGGACGGCTGATTGACTTTTGTAACCGGC
>Ga0207962_1000802_pt1 | contig 10685 bp, 10 predicted proteins | sample Knorr_S15_td_AAI_FD_185603 | JGI IMG/M metagenome (GOLD analysis project Ga0207962, IMG submission 185603) | Marine microbial communities from Southern Atlantic Ocean transect - Knorr_S15_td_AAIW_ad_750m_LV_A (SPAdes) (version 2) | ecosystem: Environmental > Aquatic > Marine > Oceanic | place... | reverse complement strand
TGAATTGTATTCTGAATGCAAAAAAATCTCATGAGCCTCATCTTTTGTAACTTCCTTGCCATCCAAAACTTTGTTCAAAGGCTCAAAATCAAATTCTAACTTGCTCATTAGAAAAATGTTTGAATACAAGTATTTATTTTTGATTTTTCGTTATTATAGATCTGGTCTTTCAACTAATGTTAAGGTTAGTTCCATGAAAGATCCATCTCTTAAAACACCTAAAATCATTTGATCACCGACTGATTTTTCACGCTGTAAGTGAATAAGTAAATCACTAATGTTTCTCACTTCCTTACCATCTACAAAGATCACGATATCGCCATCCACTGGATATTCATCACCATCAATTTCACTTATTTCAGACATTCCTTTCAGCCCTGCTTTTTCTGCAGGACTACCTTCAACCACATTCAAGATCAAAAATCCTTTTGCGTCGTCGAGCCCACGCACTTTGGCAAGGTCTGGATCAATATCCTTTCCCAAAATACCTATCCATGGATGCGGGTATTTTCCTTCTTTGATAAGAGTCGGTACAATTTTTGAGATTGTATTTGAGGGAACAGCAAACCCAATTCCCGAAAATTCTCCGATTGACGATTGAATTGCAGTGTTAATTCCCACGACCTCTCCCCTCATATTCAATAATGGACCACCAGAATTTCCAGGGTTTATTGCAGCATCAGTTTGAATAACATCCGGAATTGAGAATCCGGTATCTTGTGACGGCAGTAACCTACCAATTTGACTTACTATTCCTGAAGTCATAGAACCCGCAAGCCCAAATGGATTTCCTATTGCAGCTACTCCCTCACCAACCTTAAGGAGGGATGAATCACCTACGGTTAGCGGATGGAGTAAACGTGGTTTTTCATTAACTTTGATAACTGCAATATCAGTAAAACGGTCTACACCAATAATCTCTGAATTGTATTGACTACCATCCAAAAATGTTACCGTTATTTTATCACTACCATCTACAACATGTGCGTTTGTTATGATATGGCCTAAAATATCGTAAACAAAACCGGAGCCCACACCACCTGTATCTGTAAACGAGTCAATGTTATGAGTTCTGATTTTTACTACACCCTCTTCGGATTTTTCAAATAATTCCACTAGGGTGAGGTTATTTTTTGATGAGAATGTAGTTTGATCCCCTAGTATTGTAACATCATGTCCATTTGAAGTAATCAGATCAGACGTTGTTATTTCTTGGTTGGGCATTAATACAAATACAAAAAGTAAGATAATTGCAGCAGCTCCTACTAGCCCGCCTGTAATGAATTCAGATTTTGCCAAGTACTTATCACTTCCAGCTTTTATCTATAAATTATGCTACACATTAATGGATCTTTGGGTTTGACCTTTCATCGAATATGTTCTTCCCCTCCATGAAACTGCATCTTTGCTTTTAGCTTGAATCAGACCTGCAAAAAAACCACCAACTACAATGAAACTTCCGATGGGAGCAAGTAACGCATACTTGGTTCCCAAACCAAGTCCTTTTGTTGCATCTAATATTGCTGCAGTATATACTAAAGCTGAGGCAATACCTGCTATTACAACAAGTACTAGTGATGATGTTGTATCATTAAATAAAATTACTGAATATGCAAATATTGGAAATGACATGAACAGTAAAAATAAAACCCCAATAGAACTTGCCACTGCAAGTTTTGCATTTTGGAGATAAAAAGGAACCATGAGTCTCTTTAACGCGTTCCATAAAGTGTTAATGTCTCTTGCCCACACCGCATCAATCAGATGTTCACCCCTGACCATTCTCATTTTAAATCCAGATTCTTTGACCTTTTTTCCTAATGCACCGTCTTCGATAAGTTCCTGTCGTACACCTTCGTGGGTTCCTACTGAATCATAAGTTGTTTTTTTGATAATGAAAAAACTACCAAAAAAGTATCCTGTGTTTTTTGATTTGTCGTTTACTCGTAAGGCAGAAAATCTAGTATGCAAAAATGTGGAAATCATTGGCAATGTAATTTTTGTTATTAGATCTAAACAGAGCATTCTTGGAATAACTGTCAAAGCATCAAGTTCTAGAGACAATAAGTGTGATACAGCTAGTGATATTACAGAATTTGTATGCTTAGTATCTGAATCAGTAAATAACAGCAGTTCTCCCGTAGCCTTTTTGTATCCTTCCATACACGCCCAATTTTTTCCTACCCATCCAACAGGTTTCGGATTTGCATCAACTGGAATTATTTTACTGTATTTTTTGGCATATTTTTTGATTAAATCACCAGTTGAATCCTCTGATGAATCATTAATTGCTATTATCTCATAATTATCGTAATCTTGATTGAGCAAAGAGACTAGACATTTATCAATAAATTTTTCTTCATTTCTAGCAGGCAAAATAATTGAAACTTTTGGTTTTACATGATCTTTTTTTTCAAATTTATCCAAAAACGGTGATTCATGGAATGTCATAATCATAGATTTTATTAGGATAACCCATGTGGATGATACACCAATTAAAATTGCTACAAGTATGTAATGAAAAATATCTAGAATTAGGTTCATTGGATTACGAACTCTCAGCTTTTAGTTTTATTGATTGAAGTGCTTGTTCCGTTCCACCCTTGATGTGTTTCTTAATCATTCCAGTAAACATGCCAGATAATCCTGACATTTTAATGTCCCAATTAACCTCTAGTAGTGATCCGCCTTCTCTAGGCTTGACAGTGATTGTTTTAGAACCTTTTAAGATTCCTTTGGTAAATTCAGCGTGAATTTTCTCTTTTGGATATATAGTAATTTTTTGCATGCATTTTGAATCTCTAAATGCTATAACTATCTCTCTAGTGATTACATTGTCTTCTCTGGAAATAATCTTTGTTTTTTTCGTACCCTTCCAAAATTCTGGTTCATTATCAAGGTCTGATATTATGTCCCAAACTTTGTCTACCGAAGAAATGATGTCTATATGTACATCTATGAATGCCATACGTCTATGACACTCATTTTAAATATTAGTCTTGATTTCGAAATTAATTTTAAACCGAGTTATGTAAGAATATTATGACCATAACTTATGATGACTTTAAGAAGTTAGATCTACGAGTTGCAAAAATCTTGGAGACAGAAAAAATTCCTGGCAAAACAAAAATCATCAAGGGAAAAGTAGACATTGGTAAGGAAATATGTGATGTTATCATAGGAGGCGCAGAATTCTATCAACCTGAAGATTTGGTAGGTAGTACTGTAATTGTTGTTGCAAATTTAGAGCCGAAAAAAATAGCTGGAATAGAATCAAATGTCATGCTTCTGGCAGCTGATATAAATGATAAACCATTCTGGTTAACAGTTGTTGGTGAAGTACCACCAGGGTCAGAAATCAAATAATGATAAATTTTATTATTTATTCGTAAATCATCAAATCTTTCTCTTCAAGTAAGGAATGAAGAGAGTTAACAGATCTATAAACATCTGGTTCTTTTTTGGCACCTGTACAAACCAGTTTTCCAGAGGAAAACAAAAGAATTACAGTTTTTGGATCAAGCATTCTATGTATAAGTCCTGGAAATTGTTCTGGTTCATACATGCTACGAGGTAGTGTTCTGGCCGCTTGCTCTAGATGAATTTTTCCGCCTAGATTGATAGACGCAACAATGTTTTGAATTTCTACAACAGCTTCTTTTTTTACTTTAATTCCACCCTTACGTAATTTTTGGACAACAGTCTTTACAGCCTTTCTAGACATATCCTCGGATTTGGCTCCAGTGCAAACCATCTTACCCGATGTAAAAATCAGAGTGGCAGTTTTTGGCGATTTTAATCTAAAAACTAGACCTGGGAATTGATCTGGATGATATTCAACGTCTGGAAAATTACGTGTTATTTCGTTAAGATCCATTCGTTGGTCTACGGTTGCAGATGCTACTACATTTTCAATGCTGACTATTGCTTTTGTTTGTGGCATAGTTGATGGTGGTTTTATCCCTCTATATATAAAAAATCATCACTAATTCTTAACTTACAGTAGGTAATTTTTGCGAATGGTTTAATTTATTAAAATTTCTGTTTTTGTTATGGACTTTAGTGATTTTGATGTATTAGATGAATTTTTCAGCACGGGTGATAGTTCCAATCCAATTATGATGTTAGTTTGGATTCTTCCACTAATTCTTTTTGTATTTTATGGTCAGCGAATACAGTTAATTATAACTTCTGGCGATATCAAAAAAAAACTTGCAAAACTAGACCAATATAGAAATGATTCTAGAGATGACCTAATTCAATACATCAAAAAAAATCTAACACCCAAGGGCGATCCAGTTGAAAAGATTGACCGTTTTTTTGATTACTTTACTATCATGCCAGTTGACATTGATCCAAACGGCATAGTTCCTAAAATTCACCGACTTGTCCGTTCAAGAGAAGATACGACTAGAAAGCAGGTAAAGTCCTTATTCACTGAAATTGATGCAATGGAAATTACCAAAATTCAAACTCTCTTGGAAATAGTTACTACTCTGCAGCTTTTTCATAAAATTGTTAGGCATCTATTTTTAACTGCAAAAAAGCAAAACAACTATCCACTGATATTACCATTACAGATGATGCTGCCTTTTATCATGGAACAAGCTGATGCACTGAGGGATGCAGTTCCAGTATTGCAACAAGGACAGCCAATCGGTGATGGAATAGGTCCGCTTGTAGTAGGTGAAATGATGCTTGACACTAAAAAACAAAAAGCAGAATTTGAAACGGTTTATGGAGAATCAGAATTTAAGGGCAGAAAATTAATTCTACTTAAAGCTGAAGGGCCATATGCTACTGTAGGAAGACCTGGTGAAGCTACTGAATTTCTAGTTAGTAAATTCAAACCTAACATTATAATCATGATTGATGCTGCGCTAAAATTCGAGGGTGAAGAATCGGGAACTATTGCTCAAGGGTTTGGTGCTGCAATTGGTGGAATTGGAACTGACAGATTCAAGATTGAGGAAATAGCAACCAAATATGACATTCCAGTATTTTCAATTGTAATTAAGCAATCTGTCAGTGATGCAATAACGCTTATGAAAAAGAAAATTGCTGATCAGACAGATAATATCAAAAACCAAGTACATGAAATGATTACTGATAATACAAGCGCTAATCAGTCTGTGCTTGTAATAGGTGTTGGAAATACTGTGGGGGTGTCTCAATAATGTTTGAAAAAAATGAAATTATAGAATCACATACTTTGGAAGAATGTGATGCATGTAAGAAGCAGTTGAAACGAAAATTTTCACAAGGAGATTATGTTTTCAAGTACACATCAAAATGTTCTTCATGTAATGGGCAAGTAAGAATTACAAAAATTTTTGGCGAAACTCTTACCCCACGGTAGTAACTGTTACACCTGTTTGCGTTGGAATAAACGTATGTTCTGCCTGTGAAACCCTTTGTCCATTAGCCTCAACAAGAATTGCATATGCATGAACTGCTTTCTTTTTGACTAAAAAATCTAATAATTCTCTAGCCTCTTTTTCTTCCCATTCTTTCACAAGCCACCTTAAAGCAAATGGTAACATGTTAAAATTATTCCAGATGTATTCTAGTAATCTGTCAGCTTCCTCATCCTTAGTTTTTTTTCTTGCAACTAGTGCATAGATGTTTTTGATTTTGCCATTACGAACATAACCCAGACCATTTTTAGTTGTAACAAAAGGTTCACATGCAAATACATCATTGTCTGAAAATGAAAATGAACTAATAGTCCACGTATTTGGAACTGTTTTACCTGCATGGATTGTATATTGGTCAAGCGAATGACCGGTAAGATTAGCTATCGGCTTAAATCCCTTATCAGTTATAGTTTTTTGAATAGTTCGTCCAACATCCTTTGCATTTACGCCAACTTTGATCATAGACATTGCATTTTGTAGAGCATCTTCTGCTGTCTGAACTAGCGAGTCATATTCTGGATCATAATTAACTGTCACCGCTGTGTCAGCAATATATCCATTAATCTGAGCTCCAAGATCAATTTTTACCAAATCTGTATCTGAAACTGTTTTGGAATCGTTTGGCTCAGCAGTATAGTGAGCAGCAACTTCATTTACACTAGTGTTAACAGGGAATGCACATTTAGCACCTCTTTTGATAATTTCAGATTCAGCATATTCACAAATATCTTCTAACGTAGATCCAATCCAATTTTTCTTGCGAACATTTTCTCTTACTTCTCCCGCAATTTTTCCTGCATTTAGATAATCTTCAATCTGCAATACGCTAACTGATTTTGTATATTATTAAAATGATAATATGTCATGCTTAAATTTGGGGATAAAATTTTGTTTGGTATGGGAACGTAGTCTAGCTTGGTATGATTCGGGCTTTGGGTGCCTGAGGTCGCAGGTTCGAATCCTGCCGTTCCCATTGATTTTTTTTAAGGTTTTACCAAATTATCACATATACTATCAAAGAAAAATATTAACAGGTCTCTATCAAATTTTTATCATGTTAATAAATGTCGTAATGCTAAAACAGGATGATCCTAGAAAATGTAGTGCTGCAAAACTAGTCAAATTCGGACTTGCAAAGCGTGTTAAAAAAACATCTTCTCGTACACTTGTTTTAAATCCATTTTCCAAAAAAACATTATTGAAATCAGACAAAAAACTTGTTAGTTCTATTACAGCAATTGATTGTTCCTGGAATCTCACTAATACCACCTTTTCTAAACCATTTTCCGGCATATCCAGAAAACTTCCTCCATTATTAGCAGGAAATCCTGTTAATTATTCCAAATTAAATAAATTAACTACTGTTGAGGCATTAGCCGCCGCTGTATACATTTTAGGATATTTTGACATGGCAATGATTCTTCTTGACAAATTCAAATGGGGGCATACTTTTTACACGTTAAATAAAAATCTCTTGGAAGACTATTCAAAGGCTATATCTGAATCTGACATTATTGAAATTTGTAAGGAATATAGATTATCTTATTCATATCTAGACATTTATTCGTCATAGTAAACAACTACAGATTTATTCTAGTATAATACCAAATCGGTCGATAATGAAAACTAAAATCGAGTCTTCTGGACTTGTTAGAAGTCTTTCACTTTCACAGGCAATAATGATCGGCGTTGCCTCAATGATTGGTGGAGCTATATTTGTGCTAGTAGGACCTGGTATATCTGCTGCAGGACCTGCATTGATAATTGCATTTCTTCTCAATGGTGTTATCACTCTCTTTACTGCCTTAACTTATGCTGAACTAGGTTCGGCCCTACCCGCAACAGGTGGTGGATACAAATGGGTAAGAGAAGGGCTTCCTAGACCTAACTCCTATCTAAGTGGTTGGATGGCATGGTTTGCACATACTATAGCGGGTAGCTTGTACGCTGTTGCATTTGGAACATTTTTGGGTCACCTCTTAGCATCTGCTGAAATAATAGACAGTTCACTTGGATTGCCACTTGAAAAAATATTTGCCGCAATTGCAATTATAATATTTACTTTCATCAATATCAGAGGTTCCTCACATACTGGAAAAGTAGGAAGTGCAATCACATTTTCTCAATTGATAATTATTGGTATATTGATAATAGCAGCTCTTGCAGCTATGACACTAACAAATCCTAATTGGCCAGCAAATTTTCGAGACTTTTTTCCTAACGGCACTACGGGACTTATACTTGCAATGGGTCTAACATTCATCGCCTTTGAGGGTTATGAAATTATTGCACAGGCTGGTGATGAGATTAAAAAACCAAAAAAGAATATTCCCAAGGCAATTCTCATTTCCTTAGGAATAGTAGTTTCTGTTTATGTTCTATTTGCATTTGTCTTTATTGGAGGTTTGAATCCATTACAGGTAGAACAGCCTGCCTGGGAATTTATCGGAAGCTTTGGTGAGCTTGGTATAATCGAGGCTGCTGAGTACTATCTTCCATTTGGGGCTCTAATTGTATTGGCTGGTGGGTTTGTCTCAACATTAGCAGCACTAAACGCAACAACATTTGCTGCTAGCCGTGTATCTTTTGCCATGGGAAGGAATCATGATCTTCCTCCAATGTTTAACAAACTGCACAAGAAATATCGAACTCCATATGTTTCCACAATCTGCTCTGGTATAGTTATGATGGTTCTGGCAATGTCATTTGACTTGACTATGATTGCACTTGCCGCAAGCGTCATGTTTTTGTTCTTATTTGTACAAGTCAATGCGGCTTGTATTACTATACGAAGACTTGCCAAAGAAAAAAAGTTAGTATATGGTTTTAAAACTCCGTTCTTTCCTTTAATTCCAGTAATTGGTTTTGCATCTGCAGCCATCCTTTCTGTCTACTTGTTATTTTCACATCCTATGAGTTGGGTAATTGCAGTTGTATGGATACTTGCAGGATTTTTGATTTACAGACTTTATACATCAAAGAAAGAAAAAGAGTATCACGCACCACTAGTTTTCAATCAAGCACCTGAAGAGAGAAAAGAATATAGAATTTTAGTTGTCTTTTCTAAACGAACAGCTACTAGACTTACAAAACTTGCTGCTGCAATTGCTGACCAAAAAAATGGTGAGATATCTTTTCTTAATGTAATTACTGTTCCAAAACAAACTCCACTATCTTTCGCAAGCAAATCTGGAGAAACCGGAATAGGAACGTTTGATAAGTTTAAGAAATCAATTTCTCATTCAATACGCCATAGATATTTTGTTAGGCTTTCTCATGATCCTACTGAAGCAATTCTAGCTACAGCCGAAGAACAGGGAATTAATACCATGATAATAGATTTTTCCTTTTTGCGAAAAAACAGAAAGTTGTTATCATTATCGACTTGTGATATTATTGGTGTTAAACTTGGACAAAAGTTTGACAAAGATATTTCTAATATCATAGTTTCATATGATAAGGGACGACACTCAAACCTTGGGCTTGAAATTGCACATACTATGTCAAAAGAATATGATAGTAAAATTAGAATTGTTCGCGGTATAACACAATCCCCTGAAGTAGAGATAGACATTGTAAACAAGATTAATCAGAATATGTTTGATCTGGATCTTAAAAAAGTACAATTTGAAAAAGTATACCCTAAAACAAAAAATATGCTAGTGTCGTCTGAACTATTACAAAACTTTAACCAGACTAAAGCAGGTGTAATCATTTTGGGTGCAGGTAATCAAGCAGATACGGCTTTTAGTCCGAAAACCTTGTCGTTAGCTAGCAAATCCAAAAAAACAGTCTTTGTTGTACGTAACCACATGTTCTCAGAATTCCATTCAAGGTCATTTTGGAATTTATTGGTACAGATAATAAAACAGAACAGGCATATTTATCGTCTATACATAGAGATTTTGGGTTTAATGCAATCTGCAAGATCTAGGCAGAAAATTGGAAGATATGATGAAGAATACTTTGAATCAAAATTATAAGAAATATTCAAATTTACCTTGTTACTTAATTTACTCAAGTGCGAGCTGGTGAGCGAGACGCTGCTACGGCAGAGGAAACTCCTCCCTTCATACAGAAAATGTGATCTGGAGATGGATAGTCAGAGATGGCTGGCAACAGAACAGAAAAAAATCCCATCTGGAGTACTATGATGGTTATGCCTGAGATTCCCAGAAACGGAATGAAATATCTGCCCCACATGAAGCAAAGCCAAAGCGAACCATAGGATTCTGTACCAGGTTCAGGTAGGCTGCAAAGCGAAATATCGTTAAAACAGAAGGAGGGTTACGGCTAGCACGCACTTATTTTTCTGGTTTCCAACCCTTTGGCATGGAGCCTCTTGAACTTGATGATTCACTTTCAGATTTTTCTTCAACCTGTGGTTTGTCATCATCATAGAAACTTTTGTGTTGATTATAATCTTCGAGTCCTTTTACTTGAGCTTCACCTCTAACTGTTTGATATCCACCAGAGCTTGCACTTGTTGCAACACCAGTAAGCTGTGATGGGTCAATACCAGTCTGTTGATAATGTCCTTTCTCTTTCTTTAGTTTTCTTTGACTCATCATCATTATTGCAGCACCGCCAACAGCTGCTGCTCCAGCCATACCGTATAGTACAATCGCTGGAAATTCTCCGCTTGATGTTGTTGCGTATCCTTCCGGTGCCATTGGACTAATGCCAAAAACTTCTGAATTAGATTGAACTTCTCTTGTAGCAAATCCAATAACCTTAACATTTGCATTGTCAGATGCCTCTATACTCTTGAACGAATAGGCTTTGTCAAAAGTAAAATGCCCTTCGGCTATCTTCTCAATTTGAATTCCCTCTCGAAGGCTACTTTCTCCCATAGTAAAGTTAGAAACTACGCTACCTGCTATCTCTTCAGAAAGCCCATGTTGAGCTGCATCCATTTGAATTCCAGTTGGATCAAACAAAAAGTGCCAGTTTCCAACCGGCTGTTGATCAATTCCATCAGCATTCATCACATCTTGATAAAAAGCACCAGCATCTGGACTAGACTTGATGGCTAAAGCTATAGATGGTGAAAATCTTTCAAAGAGTGAGATAGGAATATTGATTTCTACATCACCATATTGTGGAGTAGTTATTGTAACTGGCCCATCAGCTCCAAATCCCCTCCAGTTAATATCTACTAACGCTGGACTTCCTACCGAATAAGCTCTAAGTACAAAATTTTCAACCACTGGACGTAACACAATCTTGTAGTCTACTGAAAGGTTTTCTGTCCCACCAGTCATGGTA
>Ga0207962_1000798_pt1 | contig 10703 bp, 10 predicted proteins | sample Knorr_S15_td_AAI_FD_185603 | JGI IMG/M metagenome (GOLD analysis project Ga0207962, IMG submission 185603) | Marine microbial communities from Southern Atlantic Ocean transect - Knorr_S15_td_AAIW_ad_750m_LV_A (SPAdes) (version 2) | ecosystem: Environmental > Aquatic > Marine > Oceanic | place... | reverse complement strand
TCGACTTTGCCAACGAGATCGGCACCAACGTCAGCACCTTTAGTGAAGATACCGCCGCCAAGGCGAGCAAAGATCGAAATTAAAGATGCGCCGAACGACAGCGCGACCAATGGCTCGATCAGTTCGCGCGCGTCGAGGCCCATACCTTTGAGAATGGCGTAGTACCCAGCGACGCCAATGAGTCCGAGGCCGACGACGAGCATGCCAGTGACCGCGCCCGATTTAAACGCGATCGCGAGTGCGGGCTTGAGCCCCGTCATGGCGGCCTGCGTGGTACGGACATTGGCGCGAACTGAAACGTTCATGCCAATGTAGCCGGCGATACCGGAAAGCACGGCTCCAACGACAAAGCCGACCGCGACTAACGTGCCAAGAGATAGCCAAAGAATCAGATCCACTACGATCCCGACAACGCCGATGGTGAGGTATTGACGATTGAGATAAGCCGTTGCACCTTCTTGAATTGCACCTGCAATTTCGCGCATACGATCTGAACCGGCATCGGCGGACATCACGGACCGTACAGCCCAGCCTCCATAGAGCAAGGCAAGCACGCCACACATTAGGGAAATCTGCACATCAGTCATGAAGAAGATCCATTGTTGCTTGAGGTAATTCCAACTAAGAAAACCTTTGCGAACCGCTTGTTGTAAGGTTTTCGGACGGGGACTCTACCGTAGGCGCAGTGGTGCTACAAGACGAATCATCGGCTTCAATCGACGACTTGTCTCGGGTGGGCCCTAGTTCCATTGAACTACAGGCGTTGATAATTAGGGGGGCTTTTAGACTCGGCAGACGCCGTTTAGTGAACCTTAAGATCGCCCAATGTCTCGATGGATTTGATTTCAAAAGAGGCCGGCAAGCGCTCGCCGTCCGTGGTCACGAACGTGATGGTGGGATCGGGGGTGCCGTTCAGTTTCAAACGAAATAGCATAATGTGGGCGTGGCCAGGAGCCAGGTGCAAAGTCGTTTTTGGTTCGACCACGAGTCGTGCTAATTGCCTCATGCGAGCTCGATTGGGGGTGATTACAGTCTCGTGGAACTCGATTGTTCCGGTCCAAGGCGCCTCGGCACTGGCGATTGTGAGCCGGGTATCCCCGTGGTTTGTAATGTCGACGTATGCAGCGGTGAAGTTCTGCGTAGTCAGGGGTTGACGGACAATTGCGTTGTCGAAACTCACGCGTTCGTTCCCGACGATGGGAACCGCTAGCGTAACCAACGTGAGTAATCTCAGAAAACACCTAAAGTGCACTGCGGTCCTCCAACGGAATTACCAATACGCGTACCTGTGGTGGTAATCCGATTTCGATCTCTCCTCGGATGCGACGTTGTCCTGGTCCATCGTTGAGCTGTTCGTACATCCATCGGCCGTCGGCATCACTGCCTGCCCGTATCATCACTCTCGCGTTGGATGCACGCGCTGTCGGGCTGAAATTCTTGAGTTTCAGCGAAGCGAACCGACTACGTCGGCGCACTTCGTCGGCAGGCAAAGTCAGCGACCACCGACGCGCATTTTCAAGCAGTTTGATCTGGCGGCGTAGGACAAGGATCCCGGCGGAATCGCGGTCGATTTGTTCGGCGAAATCGAGTTCGGCACGTGCGGCTATCCAGGCTTCTCGGGCGATCGCAGCCATCGCGCGCTCGATATATCGTTCGACGATGCGTTCGAGCCCGTAGGTCGCGTCTGGTTGATCAGGCGCGATTTCCAGCACCCGTTGATACCACGCGAATGCGTTATCGTCGTTTGGCGCGTCGAGCTGACCTTTGTTAAGGGCGATTTCGGCGCGATTCAAAAGATATTCAACGCGATCCCAATCAATGGCGTTCGGAGCCGTTGGCGTAGGCGTCGACGAGGGCGGAATCACGGAACATGCGCCAAGTGCGAGCGTTACTGATGCGAAAAGGGTTAGAAGGCGCATGTGCGTGTCAATGATTCCTGGTTTCCGATGCCCTATATAGTGTACAAACACGCCGCGTTCTATCGCTTGCAACAAGAGACAATTTCGTCATGCTGCTTGTGACCCCCAAATGGATTGTCCGGACCATCGCCTCGATGGCGGCGATGGTCGTGATGTCTTTTACTGCGGCAGCTGAGAGCCCCGTCAATTTTGTTGGGACAGACGTTCTGACGGAACAACCAACGTTTCTCAGTGTCGACGAAGCCTATCAGATGGATGTGTCGCTATCGGATAATGGCCACATCGAAGTGCGCTGGCGTATGCCGCCCGGGTATTACCTTTACCGACATCGCTTCGCGTTTGCATTGGATTCAGGCGGGACGCTTGGACAGCCGATCATTCCAGTTGGTATAGAAAAAGTTGACGACTACTTCGGGGAAGTGGAGGTCTATTACGACGAAGTAAACGTCCGTATTCCGGTCATCGAACAAACCGGTCCCTTACGGATCAGAATTACGTACCAAGGTTGTGCCGATTATGGCCTCTGTTATCCACCTGAAACGCGTGGTTGGACGTTGGTTCCGGAAGGCTACACGGTGGAGGCGATAGCAGAGAATGGGATAGAGTCGAACGATGTGTCGATGTGGGTTGTGGTTGGTTCGGCACTACTTGCTGGATTTCTGCTTAATTTGATGCCGTGTGTGTTCCCTGTCCTCGCCATTAAGGCTGTGACCGTTCTGGACATTGCTCGAAGCGGGCGCGGGCTCACGCACGCGTTTGGCTACGCGTCGGGCGTAGTATCCACATTTCTCGTTCTCGGCGTGTTATTGGCATCTTTACGAACGGCAGGTGAGGCCGTTGGCTGGGGCTTTCAGTTGCAGGAACCCGGGTTTGTTTCTGCAATGACGGTCTTGTTTTTCGCGATGGGCTTGAATTTGCTTGGCGTACTTGAGTTGCCTGGTTTCGGGGTAGCCATGAGTAAACCGAGCGCCTTTCTGACGGGGATTATTGCTGTCGTGGTTGCGACGCCGTGTACCGTTCCGTTCATGGCGTCGGCGATGGGGTACGGGTTGAGCCGCGGAACGGGTGCGTTGCTTCTTGTGATGGTGGTTCTTGGTATCGGTATGGCGGCACCGTATGTATTGATCACGGGCTTTCCAGCGATTGCTCGTCGATTGCCGAAGCCCGGCGCATGGATGGTGACGATAAAACAGGCCATGGCATTTCCGATGTTTTTGACCGCCGTATGGCTGACCTGGGTGTTGGCTCGACAAGCGGGCGCCGACGCCGTTCTGGTGCTACTAGCGGGTAGCGTCGGATTGGGTTTACTCAGTTGGCTTGGCATGAATAATAGTGCTCGGATGAGTCGGGTATGGAGTGCAGGACTTGCCCTGGTCGTCGCCGTCGTCTGGGGTGTTACGGGCGTGCTCGACGAACCGACGCGAAAGGAATCCGCGGAGAATCGGTTCGACGTTGCTGCGTTCGAGACTGCGCGGGCATCTGGCCGACCTGTGTTCTTAAATATCACAGCGTCTTGGTGTGTGACGTGCTTGGCGAATGAACGGACAACCCTCGCTACAGATCGAGTCCAGGATTATTTTGAGAATAACGGCATTGTCTATATTAAGGCCGACTGGACTCGACGGGATTCGTCGGTATCCGACCTTTTAACAACATTTAACCGCTCTGGGGTCCCACTTTACGTGTTTTTCCCGCCAAGAAGTCAACCCAGGATTCTCCCCCAATTGCTAACGCCAGGCCTACTTTTAAGAGAAATTGGCGACTATTTAGCCATTAAAAGTCTGTAAGTTCGGCTAACGTGCAAGTAAATGAATGAAATCGAGGGGTGATCGTGTCATACTGCGTTTTTCGAGGTGGATCGTCGTCGAATGCCGAGGATACTGGTATTACATGGCCCCAATCTAAACCTATTGGGTACGCGAGAACCTGAGATCTACGGTTCCGCCACGCTGGCAGATATCAATACCGAACTGCAACGGCTTGCGACGTCGCGCGGAGTTGAGCTGACAACCTTGCAGAGCAATGCGGAATCGGATCTCGTCGAGGCCATTCAGAATGCGGCAAACGACGACACCGGCTTTATCGTCATCAATCCGGCAGCGTTGACACACACCAGTGTTGCGCTTCGCGATGCGCTACTGGCGGTGGATCTACCATTTATTGAAGTCCACCTATCGAACGTGTACGCGCGGGAAACGTTTCGCCATCAGTCCTACCTCTCCGATATTGCGACAGCGGTGATATCGGGGTTGGGCTCGGCCGGGTATGAATACGCGCTCAGTACCGCAATCAATACGCTGGAGCAATGATGGATCTTCGGAAGATCAAAAAACTGATTGAGTTGGTTGAGGAATCGGACGTCCGGGAGCTTGAGGTTAAGACCGGCGAGGAAAGCATCCGTATTGCGCGTGGAGAGATCGTTCGACAATCGAGTGCTCCGACGCTGACCGAAAAGATCGTCTCAGCACCCGTCGGCGAAGGCCAGATCGTCGCCGCACCGATGGCCGGGACGTTCTACCGTTCGCCGGCTCCGGGCGAACACGCGTTTGTCGCTGAGGGAGATAAAGTGTCGATGGGGAAGGTCCTTTGCATCATCGAGAGCATGAAGATGATGAACCAAATCGAGGCGGACTGTGATGGAACGGTCGTCGAGGTTCTCGTTGCCAACGGTCAGGCAATCGAATCCGGTACGCCGTTGATGCGGATCATCTGACTTCTCTTGGCTTGGTTCCGTGTTCGGCTAAACGCGGTAGCCAGTGAGCTTGCTGAGCAATTCGCCGACGTTCTGGTGATTAACGGAGCGTTGGCTGTTTCGTTCTATGGGAACGACGGTGGGGATGTCCTAGAGCCCGGTCCGGGGGAGCTGCGCTTGTGGCCGAGCGTTGCTGTGGAGGCCTTGTTCCCCTTGGAGACCGATGTTGAGGGGGTCCGAACGCTTGTCCGAACGGCTGGGTTCGACGTGGTGCAACTCGATTTCTTGGGTGATGATGATTGGTCCATTCACGGCACGGCGACAGCGAGCGAACTCGATTTCGGTGGCCTATCTGTGGTCCCGCGTAACGCTTCCCACGATAACGAGGCAGGCGTGATCCGGCTAGACCCCGGTCTTGCGTTTGGCACCGGTGGGCACACGACTACGGCTCTGTGCCTCCGCTGGCTCGGCACGGCGGATCTTCGCAATCGAAGTGTTCTGGATTATGGATGTGGGTCCGGCATTTTGGCGATCGGTTCGGCCAAACGGGGCGCGAAGACTGTTGTCGCCGTTGATCACGACCTTCAGGCCTTGTCTGCTTGTCGCGATAATGCTGCCTATAACCAGGTCGCCGTCGAAGTCGGTGCAACCACCGCAGCATGTGCCAAAGGCCGTTTCGATGTGGTGATTGCGAACATTCTTGCCGGGACGTTGATCAAATTGTCTTCCACGTTAATTCAACGACTGGGACACGGAGGCCAAATGCTGCTGTCGGGAATACTCGTTGCCCAAGTCGATGAAATACGAGCCGCGTACGGAGGGATCATTTTTGCGCCACCGGTGATTGAAGAGGGATGGGTCTTGTTACACGGCCATCGCACCTGAGGCCGGCTGTTAGGGCGCTTTTTGTTGCCGAATCTATAAGCGTTATGATGGATGTTTACAGCCATTGGTGAGTTGCCGGTGGTCGCAATCGGCCCATACAAATTAGCCAATTCGGTGCTGTTAGCGCCGATGGCGGGTATTACCGATTTGCCTTTTCGGCGGCTGGCGTGGCGGCTGGGCGCTGGCTTGGTGTACGGTGAAATGACCGTCGCTCGTCCCGACCTTTGGCACACGCGTAAATCGATTGAACGGCGAACGCTGGATCGCCGTATTCAACCCGCCGCCGTTCAAATCGCGGGGGCCGAGCCAAAGTGGTTGGCTGATGCCGCGCGACGGCACGCGGACGATGGTGCGCAGATTATTGACGTCAACATGGGCTGCCCGGCGAAGAAAGTGTGCGACAAGGCGGCGGGATCTGCACTTTTGCGGGACGAAGGCCTTGTTCGATCAATCCTAGAAGCGGTTGTCAAATCGGTCGACGTTCCTGTCACGCTAAAAATTCGAACTGGCTGGTGTCCTAACACGAAAAATGCGGTCACGATTGCACGCATCGCAGAAGCATCAGGAGTCTCTGCGCTCACGGTACATGGCCGAACCAGGGCATGTCGTTTTAAAGGGTGTGCCGAGTACCAAACCGTGTCGGAAGTTGTCACCTCCGTCGCCATTCCGGTATTCGCCAATGGCGATATCGGTGATGTCGATAAAGCGAAGAGCGTCGTTGAACGGACGGGTGCGGCTGGTGTCATGATCGGGAGATCCGCGCTTGGGGCACCGTGGCTACCGGGATACATAGCTCGAGGCCTTGCTGGGAAGGTGGCGCAAGAACTAGATTTCGTTGAGCGCGTAGCGATCATGCGAGAACATCTCGATGCAATGCACCGGTTTTACGGTGTAGAACGCGGCGTCAAGATTGTCCGTAAACACGTCCAATGGTACTTGCAACGCCTGCAACTCGATGAACAAAGGATCAAGTTATTTAACCGTCTCGACGACCCAGAGTTACAGCAACGCTTTCTAAGCGAACTAAATCCAACGCTGGATAAAGCTGCGTGATCGAGCCCAAGAGAACAAGGACGGAATTAACGACGTGACACAGTTGACCATTGCTCGCGCGCTCATAAGCGTCTCGGATAAACGCGACATCGAAATTCTGGTGAACCAACTCCATCAGAGCGGTGTGGATATTCTGTCGACAGGGGGTACCTATAAGGCGATTGAGGCCGCGGGGTTTCCGGTAACGGACGTAGCTCAATACACAGGGTTTCCGGAGATCATGGGCGGTCGTGTTAAGACGCTGCATCCCAAGGTTCACGGAGGGATTTTGGGCCGTCGGGCGTTGGATACAGAGCTGATGAAAGATCACGGGATCGCTCCAATCGATCTCGTCGTCGTCAATCTATACCCGTTCGAGGCGACCGTTGAGCGTGATGATTGCGATCGCGAATTGGCGATTGAAAATATTGATATTGGTGGTCCGGCGATGGTGCGTTCGGCGGCAAAAAACCATGGTGACGTTTTGGTGGTTGTGGACCCGGACGACTACGTCGAAGTAGCCGATCGGATTGCTAAGAGCATCGTAGATCTCTCGTTTCGGGAAAAAATGGCTGCGAAAGCGTTTCGGCATACGGCCGGATACGATGCTGCGATCGCGGGCTATTTGTCGGCCAACGAACGTTTTCCGGAAGTCCTGAATCTAAAATTCGAACTGCGCGATGCGATGAGATACGGAGAAAATCCTCATCAGCAAGCGGCGTTTTACACCGAGAAAAATCCGTCTCCTGGGACCGTTGCGGCGTTGGAGCAGCACCAAGGTAAGGCACTTTCGTACAACAATGTGGCGGATACCGACGCCGCCATTCAGTGCGTGAACGTGTTCGATGATCCGGCCTGTGTGATTGTTAAACATGCGAACCCATGCGGTGTAGCGATCGCGGATTCGATCGGTGAAGCATACACGCATGCATTCGCAACGGATCCGACCTCGGCGTTTGGAGGGATTATCGCGTTCAACCGACCCCTCGATATGACTACGATGGCCGCGGTTGTTACAAATCAATTTGCCGAAGTGGTCGTCGCGCCGAGTATTGCGCCAGGTGTTCTTGACGAGGCTCAACAACGCAAGAATCTGCGCGTTTTAACGACGGGAACACACGAGAATACACGGCGAGGGATGGAATTTAAGCGTGTGGGCGGTGGCATTCTCGTGCAAGAGGCGGATGAACGATGTTTGGACGAGGCAGACATTAGAATCGTTACAACGCGAAGCCCGACGGACGCGGAACGACGTGACCTCGAATTTGCCTGGCGCGTAGCTTGGTTCGTCAAGTCCAACGCCATCGTTTTCGCACGAGCCGGACGTACCGTCGGTGTGGGTGCTGGTCAAATGAGTCGAGTGATAAGTGCAAGGATCGCGGCCATGAAGGCAGCGGACGAGGGTCTTGCCGTGGTGAAGTCCGTGATGGCGTCCGATGCGTTTTTCCCGTTCCGCGACGGGATCGATGCCGCCGCCGAAGTTGGGATTAGTGCTGTGATACAACCAGGTGGTTCCGTGCGAGACGATGAGGTGATCGAGGCGGCGAATGAACACGACATGGCGATGGTGTTTACCGGGGTTCGGCATTTTCGACACTGATTGCTCGAGCGGGATGGATTAAGAGGCAAGGACACATGAACGTACTGGTGGTTGGCGGCGGAGGTCGCGAACACGCACTTGCGTGGAAGGCATCGCACTCAACCCTAGTGGAGACCGTTTTTGTTGCGCCCGGAAATCCGGGAACCGCAGCTGAACCCGGCTGCCGGAATGTCAACATTGCGGTCGATGATTTTACTGCCCTTGCGACTTTTGCTGCATCGAACGACGTTGGCTTGACGATTGTTGGTCCAGAAGGTCCGTTGGTTGCCGGTATTCGAGATTTTTTTGATGCGCGGGATCTTCGCTGTTTTGCACCGTCGCAGCGGGCTGCTCAGCTCGAAGGTTCGAAAGCCTTCAGCAAGGAATTTCTCTCGCGCCACGAGATCCCGACGGCGCGATACGAAACGTTTACGTCGTTCATTGACGCGAATCGCTACATTCGAGCTGAAGGTGCGCCGATCGTCATCAAAGCGGATGGGCTTGCAGCCGGCAAAGGCGTTGTCGTTGCAGGGACGGTCGCCGAGGCAGTTGATGCGGCGCGTGTAATGCTGTCGGGCGAGCGATTTGGGGATGCGGGGAAGGAGATTGTGGTTGAAGAGTTTCTCCCGGGTGAGGAAGCCAGTTTCATTGTAGTTGCGGACGGGGACTCGGCACTGCCGTTCGCGAGTAGTCAAGACCATAAAGCCCGAGATGCTGGTGACACAGGGCCGAACACCGGTGGGATGGGTGCGTATTCGCCTGCACCGGTGGTAACCGGTGACATCCACCAACAAATTATGGAGGCCATCATTAATCCGACGATCCGGGGTATGGCCGCGGACGGAATTCGGTACCAAGGGTTTCTCTACGCGGGGTTGATGATCGATGAGACCGGGGTGGCAAGAGTGATCGAATTCAACTGTCGTTTCGGCGATCCCGAGGCACAGCCTGTCATGATGCGGTTGGAGTCGGATCTGGTGGAACTGTGCCAACGCGCTCTTGCTACGGAATTAACGACATTTGAGTTAGCGTTTGCCGAAGACGTCGCGCTTGGCGTGGTGCTGGCATCCGGTGGCTATCCAAACAACTACGAGACAGGGCATGAAATTCGTGGACTTGCGGAAGACATCGACGGGACGAAATTGTTTCATGCCGGTACGCGCGAGGATGGTGCTCGCGTGATAACTGCCGGTGGTCGAGTACTTTGCGTCGTGGGGATGGGGAGTTCGGTGGGAGAAGCTCAAGCTCGAGCATATCAGCGCGTCGACGCCATTGGTTGGAAGGACATGTATTGTCGTCGCGATATTGGCCATCGTGCAGTACGACGAGAGTCGGGTTAGTCGTGCAACGTTGAGGTCAGTATGAAGGTAGATGCATCAACTGCCGTGGATCTGCACGGGATCGGACGACAAGCGGCACGACTCGAAACACTCGGTTACGACGGTCTCCGGGTCGCCGAACTCAGCCACGATCCCTTCATGGCACTTGCCGTCGCGGCAGGACAGACCTCCAGAATCGAACTCGTGACATCGGTTGCAGTGGCTTTTGCCCGCAACCCCATGTCCATGGCCGTCCTAGCCCACGATCTCAACGCCTATTCGGGGGGACGTTTGGTGTTGGGTCTAGGCTCGCAAGTTAAACCTCATATCGAACGTCGGTTCAGCATGCCCTGGCACAAGGCTGCGCGTCAGATGCGTGAATTCATCGAGGCCATGACGGCAATATTTAACTGCTGGTACGAGGGTGCGCGGTTAGAGTACGAAGGTGAGTATTATCAACACACGTTAATGCCGGCGACGTTCACACCTGACAACACGGAGGGACTCCGTCCACCTATTGCGTTGTCCGCCACAGGCCCATTGATGACCCGTGTGGCGGCGGAGATTGCAGATGGCATGATCATGCACCCGTTCTCGTCTGCGAAATACATGCGCGAAGTCACGCTTCCCGCCATTGAGGACGGGCTACAGACAAGCGGTCGTAGTTTGAGTGAATTCGAATTGGACTACGCGCCGTTGATCGCAACTGGAGTGAATGAAGAGTCGATCGTACGGGCTATCGCCACAATACGAGATCGAATCGCGTTCTACGGATGCACCGTCGCATACAGGCCGGTCCTTGAAATACATGGTTGGGGAGAGCTTCAGGATGAGCTTATTTCCCTGAATCGGCAGCATCGTCGAGACGAGATGTCGCGTCTTATCTCCGACGAGGTGCTTGAGACACTGGCGATTGTCGGTGATCCGCGATCGGTGGTAAAACGGATGCGTGAGCGGTTTGGCGGCCTAATTAGTCGGACTGGTTTTGCCGTTCCTAACATTTCTGATGATGAACTCGGGTCACTGTTGGAGCTACTTCGGAGTTGAGTTTGGGGAATAAATCCAGCGCATGCAGCACGCGATGTTCTAGCCAACGATCCCCAGTCCTTTGTATTCTGTTGTATACGCATCAAGGCACTAGCTTCGTATGATCCGACTGGGAAAGCGTCGATGATCGACCGGATGATTCGTGTATTCGATCAGGGATTGCGGACCGTCGCAGGTATCCATCCGGCAACGGACGATATGCCCGATGCTCCAACGTCGGATCTTTCCAG
>Ga0207962_1000795_pt1 | contig 10719 bp, 10 predicted proteins | sample Knorr_S15_td_AAI_FD_185603 | JGI IMG/M metagenome (GOLD analysis project Ga0207962, IMG submission 185603) | Marine microbial communities from Southern Atlantic Ocean transect - Knorr_S15_td_AAIW_ad_750m_LV_A (SPAdes) (version 2) | ecosystem: Environmental > Aquatic > Marine > Oceanic | place... | reverse complement strand
GTCTAAGGAATGTGATATGTGTTCAGGGTGTGATATTTTACCATCCAAGAATGGATTTAATGATAAAATACCATCTGTATTGGATATACCAGTTGCATATTCATCTTGATTATTGATCTGGTATAAAACGGGTATATTAGCCAATACCTTTGATGTTTTCTTATCTATGCAATCTGCTTTGTAAAACGATCCATCTTCTGAAAGAATTTTTAATATGTATGGATCTGTTTCAGGTATGAATTCTATCCGATCGATATAGTCGAACAATTTTATTTTTATGTACGCTGCAAGATTGACTTTCTTTTGCGAACCCTCTGGAATATTAACATCTAGATCCTGGTCTAAATACGGCTTTATTTCCAATAGCGCTGAAGACAAGTAGTTAAAACTATTTACATTAAAAGGATCTGCTTTGGAAATAAACTCTAGTGCAGTGCTTACAGCTTTTTCACGTTTACGGGCTAGATCAGCAAAGTATTTCTTTTTAGATAACCTGGCATAAGCCTTGAATTCAAACTTGGACTCATAGTGATCCACGTATTCCACATCATTGATATTTTGATCTACTCTGGTCTTAATGATTGCACTGAAATATTCATCCACATCATAGTTTAATTCCTCAAATATATTGGTAGCGCTGCCTGTTACATGTACTTTTATATGAGAAGCTATCTCGTTCAAAGCACGTTGCTGGGCCAGCCAACGATAATCATCAGGCAAAGGTTTTTCAAGAATGCCGATACCTACCCAGTATTCATCATCAGATTTGGGCTCATTGATGACCCAGTCAGGCTTTATTTCGGGAGCACTGGAACACGAAATAACAAATAAAACGGGAAGGGATAAAGGTATTAGATATTTCTTCACATCTTAAATCTACTCAACTGTTTTGAAAATGAGTAAAATTTAAATTATCATCCCACAAACAAAAAACCCTGTTACTCCTCTCGGCGGTTGCTGTATTTACTTACTTTTTTAACATTTTTTTGAACTTGTATAGTTTCCCAACCGTAAGAGAAAAAAACAAAAAAGGATAAAACCATGAAACAAACAGATAAAAATAAATCATCCTTAGTTGCAGCAACATTAGTAATAGGGACTGTATTTATACTCTCAGTTGTTTATCAGAATTGGACAGTTGAGGATGTTGTACAAGGACCTGTGGCTTTCAATGAAGAAGTGCCAACGGATGAAAATATCTCATTTGCAGAATTTGTCGATGATTTCGGTATCGAAGTAGAGGTTGTTTATTCTTCGGAAGATGATAATAAGCCAGTTGAGTTATCTTTTTCAGAAGCTTTCACCCTTGCCCGTGAAGAACTTGGCCCAGGATGCACTTTTGTCTGGAATGATAATCTGTACTCAACCGATCGTGCAGATGATTATCTGGTAGATGAATCTGATTCTAATAAATATGTTTTAGATACTGCATCCGACCAATCAACACCTGCTTCATCAATTACAATTGCACCCTAAGAAAATATATTAATCATCAACAAATCAAGCCCCGCTAGCGGGGCTTGATGGTTATTTCAACAATATCATCTTCTTAGCCTGGCTGAAGTCCCCTGCGTTTATAGTATATAGATAAACTCCAGCACTCACTGGCTGACCTGCATTGTTGGTCCCATTCCACTGAACTGAATTATAGCCTGCTTTTTTCTGACTACTGACAAGGTTACTGACACTACGTCCCATCATATCGTAGATGGTAATGTTGACCATTGCATCTTCCGGCAAGGTGTAGCGAAGTGTTGTGACTGGGTTGAATGGGTTCGGGTAGGCATTGTAAAGGGCGTAGCTGATCGGACCCTGTTTTTCTGTCGAAAGGGCCTGACTGCAATTTGATGTGTCCTGATATCCCATATAGTTTTCCATACAGGACGGGTAGGGCGGACACAAAAAGTTATTGAATATATTGAAGTGCAGAGAGTTGTTCCAATCCAGATTTAGATCACAGACACTTTCAGCCAGGTCGCCATTCAATTGATTATCGTTTAGATATAAATAATTAAGATGGGTCAAATTCCCAATCTCTGCAGGGATGCCCCCTGTCAATTGATTATCGTACAAAAACAAGTGTTTAAGATTGATCATATCTCCGATCTCAGGAGGAAGTTCTTCTGTCAGACCATTCCCGTATAAATACAAATGTGTCAGGCTGGTCAGGTTTCCGATCTCAGGTGGCAGGGGACCTGTAAGATCATTATCATATAAATAGAGATGTGTCAGGTTCTCCAGGTTGCCGATCTCCGCAGGGATCTCACCTGTCAATTCATTGCCGTATAAATACACATGTGTCAGATTGATCAAATTGCCAATATCCGGTGGGATTGTGCCTGTCAGGCCTGTATTACCCAGATTCAGGGAATCGGTATTTTCTATCATATAACACTGGCCCCAAAGATCAAATTGTCTTACTGGAATGGCTTCACAATTTGTTGTGTCCTGTTCCCCTATATTTTCCGGAATACAGTCTGGATACGGGGGGCAAAACTGGTTGCCTGAAATATTGAAATAGGATGAATTATTCCACTCCACGTCCAATTCACACATGGTACATGGTAATTCTCCAGTCAGTTGATTATCGTAGAACCACCAATTCACCAGATAGGTCAGATTCGCTATTTCTGCTGGAATTACGCCCGTAAGCTGATTTTCATAAAGATACAGATTGGTCAGGTTACTCAGGTTGCCGATCTCCGGAGGGATCGATCCTGAAAGTTCATTCCCATTTAAATATAAATAGGACAGACTTGTCAGTTCTCCAATTTCTGGAGGAATTACTCCTGAAAGATTATTACCGTATAAATACAGATGCTCCAGATCAGCCAGGTTGCCGATCTCCGGAGGAATTGATCCTGAAAGTTCATTATAAAATAAGCTCAGGTAAGCCAGGCTGGTCAAATTACCAATTTCTGGAGGAATTTCACCGGTAAGTTGATTACCATACAATTTTAAACCAATCAAATTAGTAAGAGTGCCAATTTCAGGAGGGATTGATCCGGTGAGTTCATTATTCTGCAGATATAAATAATTTAAATTAGTCAAATTCCCAATCTCTGGAGGAATCGATCCTGAAAAACGGTTTGCTGCCAGATTCAATGAGACGAGATTTATAAGATTTCCTATTTCTGAGGGTAATTCTCCATCAATGTAAAGCCCTGTAAGTTCCAATTCAGTAGTATTTTCGATGGAGTAACAATCGTCCCATAATTCGACTTCACTTTCATCACAGTCCTGTCCCCAACAAAGTCCTGTGATCAATAACAATAAGGTAATGCATTTAATGTTATTGGCTATTTTATTTATCATTATTTCTTGATTTATGCGCTATCAAATTTGCGTATCCGTGAGTCAATGAATATTCATCTTTTAAATATTTCACAATCTCCCCATGTTTTGAAAATTGTTCATGCTTTACTATCCTGATCCATTCTTCAAGAACCTTTCCAGTCTTAACAGGCATATTTTTAATCATTGCCTTCTCCATCGATAATGGATCCATGCTTGTACCTCTTTACAATTAGTTATAGATAGTTTATCAACAAAAAATGGTCTATTTATACCCAAACATCATTATGTGCAGTCAGTTCACCGGCGACATCACCTGTGTTAATAACCCCTCTGGGTTCAACAAGCATAATTTTACATTCATTCTCTGCAAAAGGTTTATGCTCAACGCCTTTGGGGACCACATACAAATCTCCTTCCTTTAAGTCAACTTCACCATCCCGGAACTCAATGTTCATCCTGCCTTCAATGACTATAAATACTTCATCTGTATCCTTATGGTCATGCCAGATAAAATCCCCCTTTATTTTTGCAACCTTAAACTGGTAATCATTCATTTCCGCGATCACCCGTGGAGACCAGTGTTCTGAAAACTTTAAAAATTTCTTTTTTATATTAATTTTTTTGTATGGCATTGTATGGTTCCTGTATTATTGATTATATCAGAATTCTATGGTTGAGCCTGGTCTGTTATGACTTTGAGCAACGAGTAGTCAACTTCTATACACTATTGGGATTATTGATCGCTGAATTTGGATCCCACCGGCGGGCGGTAAGACTGAAAAGGGATCATGAGCAGGTTTTTGATATTGGAGTGCTCTTCCGGTTTCAAATGGGTGTCGATCCCATATACAAGATCGTCCATTGTCTCTACATGGGTAACGGTCCTAAACACATGGTCCCAGACAGAAAAGATATTCCCATAGTTGCTGTCGGTATGGGGTTGCACATAATGATGGTGTACTTTATGGAAATGGGGTGTGACAAAAAAATAGGAGAAAAGCTTATCTACAGCCAGGGGCATTTTAATATTGGCATGGGAAAAATGGGCAAAGAATGCAGAAATGGTCTGGTACATCATAACCAGGCCAAAGGATGCACCTGTAATCAACACTGCCAAAGTGGTAAAAAGTAAGCGAAAGATATTTTCACCGGGATGATGCCGCAAACCGCTGGTTGCGTCCACATTGGGGTCTGTGTGGTGGATCAGATGAAATTTCCACAGCCATTTAATCTTATGTTCAATCCAATGGATCAACCAGGCGCCAATGAGATCCATTAAGGCCAAACCGCCGAGGACATAGAGCCAAAGCGGCAGTTGGGCCAGGTTTAACAGCCCGGTGCTGTGCGTCTCATTATACTTTACAGCAGCCAGGATTCCCATAGCGCCAATAAGATTTACAATTAGGGTGATGATGGTAAAGGTTATATTGATTCCAGCATGCTTTAACTTGCTGTAATCCATCTTAAACAGTGGAATGCCAGATTCCAACACGAGAAAGAATGTTAGACCTCCAACAAGAAAAGCGCCTCGGGCTTCATCGGATATGTTGGTAAAAAATTGGAGTAATTCCTGCATAATGATATGCTAAAGAGTAAAACTGCATTTAATAAACTGCAAATAAAAAACCCGGGGTTTTTTATTGTTAAAGAACTCTATTTAAAAAGAATATTCAAGATTAGCTCGGGCGATAATCGTATTTTTATTGATTCCACCCGTTTTCTTAGACCTGAACTCGCCTTGTGTATTTAGACTGAGATCATCCATGATCCGCCAGCGAATGCCACCTTTAAATCCCAGCCAGGACATATCCACCATTCCTGTACCCCTGGCCGTATTGATGCCGCCCTTTACCAGGAGCAGATTATTAATAAAAGGATACTCAGCATCAAAATTGGCAGTTAAGAAGTCCTGGGTTCCCCGTTGGCCGGGGCCAGTACTCAGTTCACTGGAATTGGCTGTGAAGTTGAACGATGTTTTTAACGGTATAGTATACCGTGTGGTCAGGCTAATATTAATCACCTGCGTGGACATAGCAGGATCCACAAAATCATCTGCCCGATCTGAAAACTTATCTTCCTTCGCGACATCCACAAATGTTCCGCTCAGAGAATGACTCCAGATCAGATCAAAGCGATGGTTAATATTTACCATTACATTATTGGTATGGGTGTTCTCCCGGTTATCCGTGGATGTTGTATCCGTCAGTTGGACCAGCTCTGTTGTACCATTGTCCCTGCCAATGGAACGATAGGTAAAGTTGAGTGTGGGCAGGCCCGGTCCAGGCAGTGCATTGACACCCAGCGAAAGCGTATTTTGGGATTTGATTTTTTCAACTATGGTCAGGATATCATCATCCTGGTACTTATAACCCAGCGTCAGCATAAGCCGGTTCTGGAGTAATTTAAATTTATCAGAGATGGACCATTCCCGCTTGTTTTTTACGAGATATGGATTGGCCAGGGAATTGAATTCCGGGCCTACCTGGCTGTACTCCAACGCAAGATAATTGCCATAAAAGTTTGTGATTGCCCTACCTCGGTACGCTAAGGAAGGCATAGACAGAACTGCATCTGTGAGGTCAACAGTTGCATTGTCTCCAAAGGCGTTAATATCAATGGGGACCAAAGGCGCCATGTTATGATTAATGATCAGGATTTTCTCATAATCAGCTGGATCTGGAAAACTGGACAGGTCAAAACTGGAGAGTTTGTTATCCAAGGAATCATCCATCAATGTATCTAAGGCCGCCAGGGTGAGTGGGCCTCCCCAGATATTAGTGTTGGTTAAGCTGAATGCCAGTTCACCATCCAATCGGAGGCGTTTATTAAATAGAGAGATGCCAAGGTCGGTTCCAACCACCAGATTATCCTTTGGCCCATCGCCAGCCCAGTTTTTACCCTCGAGAAAATGGGCCTTTGTTCCTAGCTCACTTATAGTATATACCACTCCGGGATCAAGTCCGGTAACGGATCCAGTAGCATCAGGAGAGTAGACGATTTCCGCATTGTTAAGGATCTGGGTAACACTGTTTGTATCATCCCTGGCTTTCATAAAATTGAGTCCCCACTGGAATTTTTTTCCTCGACCCAGTGCCAGCCTGCCAGATAAAACGTTTTGCTTAAACGTGTAGCCAGAACGACTTAAGGAAAGGTATTTTTCTCCAAAATCATCATTATCGATCGTGTAGGAGTACGCTTTCGCAAGGTCTCCTCGCACTGCACGATTAATCTCCCCCCGTACAAAACGCAAATTAAACCAACCGTATTTTAACTGTGCATCTAAGCCTCGAATCCGTTTCCCGTTCATGGTAAAATGTGAAAGCCTTGGATTTGCATCTCCCAGATTCAGTGTGACATAATCTTTCACACCCAAGCTGAAACCGTACACATTACGAGGCTGGTATAGCTCATTCTCCTGGGTTGTCATTTTCAGGTTCGTTCTGAAACTGAACCATTCATATGCAGATCCTTTAAAATCCACCATTAATTTGCTGATATTCAGCGTCTGGTCATCGATCTGGTCCATACTGCTGCTGGAGCGGATCCGGCCGGAATAGTTCACTGATGGATCTTTGAGCATAGCTGTAAAGGACCACTTTTTTGGTGCAGCCATGCCACCCAGGATCAAGTTTACCTCATGTACACCAGGTCCAATCTTATCCAACAGACAACTGACCATATCTGCATCAATATAGGCCTGATCTGTAATATCTTCACCATCAAGCAGGAGCCCTATTGTGCTTGGATTAATGTTACTCACTCCAAACAGGGACGCAGCAATTAAAACATTATCACCCGTAACCTGGGATCCAGGTTCGGGGCTCATGATCAGTACGCCTGATTGTCCCAATAATACACCACAGAATAATGCATTATAGACGAATGCCTTAGAAATATTAAGCCCCATTTTTTACTGAAATTGAATTATGATCTCTTTGATAGTGCCATTCTCATCTTCTACTTCAAACCGCAGTTCCTGGGTAGGAACTTCTAAATCTGCTTCTTCGAATCCTTCCATATCTTCGTCTGTGGTTTCGTGGACCTCCAGTGATCCTTCCGGTGTTGAAACAGCCGTTTCTCCTTCTTCTACTTCTGTGGATTCACCGGTGATGGAATTGGTGACTTCGATCAACCCTTCCAGCAATGTAAAGGAGTCGCCCGTAGCAGGATCAGAATCAATGGCTAATTCCGTACCTTTCACCGATGCTACGGATGTGGGCGTGGCAATTCTGAATTCATTTCCTTTTTGCGGGGCGATGGCAGCAGCGATCTTGCCGTACTTTATATCCAGGGATTTGTTGATCTGGTTACCCGACCGGTTACCAAGAACGGTAAGGTCGGAATTCCCGAGCATTTTCACCACGGTCTTATCATCCAGATACATAATTGCAGCAAAGCCATTTTTTCCGGTCTGGATCTTGTCCTGGTTATTCAGAGGCGACCCTGGTTTTAACAATTGCCCCGTACTCAACCCTTTATATACGACGGAAACATCACCTTTGACCTTGATTGCAATTGCAATCTTGGATGATGCTGAAATCCAGGTAACAGCAAAAAACCACAGAATTAAAAACCGCTTCATTCTGAAACCTCCACAGAAATGATTTCCATAGGACGATAGGTTTCATTTCCATCTTCGTCTTCTGTTGGAATACCCATAGACAGCAAAGCCTGGGCCACAGAAACATCAATAGTCTCACCGTTCAAGGTAATGTTTCCGTTGGCACTCATACCCGCTGCCTGTCCACCAGCCCCAAAGATTCGGTCTGCTAAATCATCTCCAATTAAAGACCGCAGAACTATACCTGCTGGAGTGGTATCATCCGCTCCTGTATCATCGCTTTCTGAAGATGTAAAATCTTTTACCTTAAAAGACATTATATCGCTTAAAAGCTGCTCCGTACCGGAAGTGGTTGTTAAATCCTTACGAACCTGCCAGACATAGACCTTTCCAGGCTCCAGGTCTCCTCCATCTGTTGGATACTGAAATGTGGTCACGCCAAACCCCACCGGTTCAAAACCCAGGGATTGATCCAGGGGCAGCCTGGTTACTGACTCTATGGCCTGGTCCATGGATGAATGCTCTTCTGATTTAAATTCAGCGACACGAATGAAATATTCGCAGCCGCTTTCACCTGTAACAGGGTTAACATAATTACAGGGATCCGATTCCCACTGAAGAACAGGATAGGATGTATAAATTTCATTGATCGTTGTATCTGCCAGTATACCTCCAGGTGAAACGAGTTGAAGTGTGGCCGGGTTAGAAATATTAAGTATATCTTCTTTAATGATCTGTTCACCATTTTCTGCTGTTGCAGTAACACGGAAGGTATAAATACCGTCTGGAAGTTGCCCAGTCTGAACGATCACACTCATCATATCTTCAGCATCACTCAGGTCCATTTGTTCTGAAATCTCCAGGCTCAGATCAACGGGATTTCCAAAATCATCAAAGATCTCATCTGTAGCCAGATTGAGATCCATATTTGAAAGATGAATCGGTGCTGTCAGGATAATAGGTTCGGTTGTTTCAATCTTGACCAGGGTTTCATTATTTACACCAAGGGCATCAGAATCAATAATAATTTCAAATTCAATATCAACCCCAACCGAATCGGGTGCATCAGGCTCACGACTGAGTTCAGCCAGGAAAATAGGCATATTTGATTCACCCGTATTGATATCCACCATACTCAGGTAATAGGTCACATACGGTGTCCAGTTCACATCAAATTCTATCTGAGCAAATGTCAATGATACTCCGAACAGGATTACGCATATTCGGTTCATTAGGTTTGGTTTCTGCATTTTATTAATACCGTATTTTATTTAATGATGTCATAAATCACGCCTGTAAAATTATCTCTGATAAGTATTTAACATCATAAAAAAAAGCCACCTCAAATAAGGTGGCTTTTTTAGCTAATTCCAGGGAAGAATTACAAAGGTCTCACTTGTTTAGCTACAGGACCTTTAGGACCTTCACCAACTTCAAATTCAACTTTTTGGTTTTCTGAAAGTGTTTTAAAGCCGTCCATTAGAATTTCGTTCATATGAACAAAATAATCCTTTTCGCCTTCACATTCAATAAAGCCATAACCCTTAGAATTATTGAACCACTTAACGGTCCCTTCTTTTTTTTCTGGCATTTGTTTGTTTTTCCTTAAGTAAGTTTAATGAGCCAAGGACAATATCCTCAGTGGGCGATGAGAGATTCGAACTCCCGACACCTGCGGTGTAAACGCAGTGCTCTAACCAACTGAGCTAATCGCCCTTATTTATAGTCGGGAATATTAATTATTTCTTTGACGAATTATTAGATTTTTTTCTAGTTTTAATAACACCCGGTATCGCAATACTCAGGACGTCTTTTATCTCCTTGGCAAAATGAAATGTAAGATCCTTTGCTACATGTTCCGGCACATCTTCAAGGTCTTTACGATTATGGTCAGGTAGGATCACTTCCTTAATTCCTGAACGGTGTGCTGCTGTAACTTTCTCTTTTACGCCTCCTATGGGCAATACATTACCGCGAAGTGTGATCTCGCCTGTCATGGCTACTTTTGCTTTTACCGGTATGCCGGATAAGATGGATACCAATGAAGTGACCATACTTACTCCTGCGGAAGGTCCATCTTTTGGTATGGCCCCCGCAGGAACATGAACATGAATATCTGATGTATCATTGAATTCAGGATCAATTCCATATTCAGTGGCGTGTGCCCTGACAAAGGTCAAAGCAGCTGTGGCCGATTCTTTCATAACATCACCCAGTTGCCCTGTCAGGGTTAATTTCCCTTTACCATTCATTCGGGTGGATTCAACAAAAAGGATATCTCCACCAGCCGCCGTCCAAGCCAGGCCCGTTACCACACCGGGCTTGGTGGTACGTTCTGCAAGTTCAGAATGAAAACGGGGTGCGCCCAAATATTCACCAACCTGTTTCTTGGTGATCTTGAACTTTTCCGTTTTGGATTCAACCAATTTCCGAGCAACTTTTCTTAGAACGTTTGCCACTTCCCGCTCAAGGTTCCTGACTCCCGCTTCTCTTGTATAGGATCGGATCAATTCTTTTATGGAAGGAGCATCGAAAGATACCTGGTCTTTTGTAAGACCGTTTTCTTCAATTTGCTTTGGCAGAATATGACGCTTGGCGATCTGTAATTTTTCATCTTCAATGTAACCGGAAAAATCAAGGATTTCCATTCTGTCCCTCAACGCGGGAGGAATTGCATCCTGGTAGTTTGCCGTAGAAATGAACATAACATTACTCAGATCAAAGACCACTTCCAGGTAATGGTCGCTGAAGGAATGGTTCTGCTCGGGGTCCAATACTTCAAGCAGGGCAGATGAGGGATCGCCGCGAAAGTCCGAGCCCAGTTTATCAATTTCATCCAGCATGAAGACCGGGTTATTTTT
>Ga0207962_1000790_pt1 | contig 10776 bp, 6 predicted proteins | sample Knorr_S15_td_AAI_FD_185603 | JGI IMG/M metagenome (GOLD analysis project Ga0207962, IMG submission 185603) | Marine microbial communities from Southern Atlantic Ocean transect - Knorr_S15_td_AAIW_ad_750m_LV_A (SPAdes) (version 2) | ecosystem: Environmental > Aquatic > Marine > Oceanic | place... | reverse complement strand
GAAGAACCCGAAGACGAACCCACCGAAGAACCCGAAGACGAACCCACCGAAGAACCCGAAGACGAACCCACCGAAGAACCCGAAGACGAACCCACCGAGGACTGAGCGGGCTCGCTATGTCCTGGACCACTATCCCCGAGCTCATTGACGACGCGGCCAAGCGGTTCGCGGCCCAGGAGGCCGTGGTTGACGGCAATCAGCGTTGGACCTTCGCCGACTATCGGGACAACATCCACGCCGCGGCCCGGGCCTTGATGGCCAGAGGCATAGGACCCGGTGACCGGGTCGCCGTCTGGGCCCCCAACGCCGCCGAATGGGCGGTAGCCGCCCTCGGGGTGCACTGCTCGGGCGCGGCCCTGGTACCTATCAACACACGCTTCAAGGGCCACGAGGCGGGCTACATCTTGGAGCGCACCTCGGCCAGTCTGCTCTTTACCGTCACCGACTTCCTCGACACCGACTACGTAGACCTACTCGCCACCGCCGGACAAGGAGCGGGCCTGGAGGAAACAGTGATCCTGCGGGGAACGGTTCCCGCAGGTTGCACCGCCTGGGAAGACTTCGTCGCCGACTCCGTGTTGGTCGACGACGAGGAGCGAACCATCCGCTCCGCTGCGGTGGCCGACCACGACCTCTGTCACATCATGTTCACCTCGGGAACGACCGGTACCCCAAAGGGGGCAATGCTCCAACACGCCGCGGTCTGTCGCTCCTACGAGACCTGGTGCGACGTGATCGGGCTGAACGCTGACGACCGGTACCTGGTGGTCAACCCGTTCTTCCACACCTTCGGGCTCAACGCCGGAATCCTGGCATGCCTGATGACGGGAGCCACCCTGGTTCCGCACCCGGTGTTTGACGTTCCGTCGGTGATGGCCCGCATCCCCGAGGAACGAATCACCATGCTCCCCGGGCCACCGGCCATCTACCAGACGATTCTCAACCACACCGACCTCGATGACTTCGACATGTCCAGCCTCCGATTGGCCGTGACCGGAGCGGCAGCTATCCCGGTAGAGATGATCCACGCCATGCGTGACCGCCTGGGATTCGAGACGGTGGTAACCGGCTACGGCCTCACGGAGGCTTCGGGCATCGCCACCATGTGCCGCCACGACGACGACCCTGAGGTGATCGCCAACACCTCAGGCCGGGCCATCGACGGGGTCGAGGTTCTCGTCGTCCACGACGGCCAAGAGGTGGCGCGCGGCGAGCCAGGCGAAGTGGTTGTCCGGGGCTACAACGTGATGGCCGGCTACCTAGACGACCCGGAGCAGACAGCCGAGGCGATCGACGCCGACGGGTGGCTTCACACCGGTGACATCGGGGTTATGGATGCCGACGGCTACCTCGACATCACAGACCGGGTCAAGGACATGTTCATCACCGGCGGGTTCAACGTTTACCCGGCCGAGGTGGAGAACCTGATGCTCTCCCACCCGGACATCGGACAGGTGGCGGTGGTGGGCGTCCCCGACCAGCGGATGGGCGAGGTCGGGGTGGCCTTCGTGGTTGCCGCCCCCGACGCCCACCCCGACGAGGAAGCCATTGTGGCCTGGACCCGGGAACGGATGGCTAACTTCAAGGTGCCCCGACGAGTGGTGGTTGTCGACACCTTGCCCACCAACGCCAGCGGCAAGGTCCTCAAATACGAACTACGTGATCGGGTGGTCTCCGATGGGTGAAGCCGTGGCCGACCCCGGGAACCCCCGGTGAGAATCGGCTACCGCAACCCATTCCTGGCCGACAGCGAAAGCCCGATCGCTCATGGCCGCTGCGACCAGCAGGACTGCAGCCCCCTGGCTGGACCACGGCCCCTAGGCCGACGGGTGATCCGTGATAGGGAGCGGCAATACGCCTGGCTGGGGCCCGGCCACTTCGGGAGCCTCATCTCAGGGCCCTACCCGGACGGCCGCCGGGTCATCTGGACCAACGGCCGGCAACAGATCGCCAAACTCGACTACGACACCCTCGAGGTCCTAGCCACCCTTGAGATCGGCGACGAGGCGGCCACCTCGGTAGCGGACATGGCGTCCGACGTGGCCGGCCTGGACGACCTGACCGGTGACGAGGCGATTTCGCATGCTGCCGGGGTTGCCATGCGCTACCTGACCGGCTTGGACGGGGTGTACGCCCTCCTCGATCACGACCACACCCTGTTTCTGGGACGCAAGGCCAGCTCAGTGGCGTACGCCGATGCCGTTCCCGGCGACCAAAGTTCAGCGATCGTGGAGAAGGCCCGGTGGGACAAGCCCCAGGAGATCGAGGGCTTCTTCGTTGGGATGAACATGACCCCCGACGGGCGCCTGGTCATGTCCACCGACCACGGCTGGCTGGTCAGCCTGAAGCGAGACTTCTCTTCCTACGAGGCGGTCCTGCTACCTGGGGCCACCGAACAGGCCGCTGGGCACTGCGCACGGATGGAGGCTGAGAGGGGTAACACAGCCTACGGCTGGGTACGGACCAGCCTGTGCTGCGACGAGGCAGGGGGCATCTACGCCAACTCCGTCGACCACGTCCACAAGGTGGTGTGGACAGGCGAGGCGTTCTCGCAAGATCCGGCCGATGGGGCGTGGAGCGCCGCCTACCGCAACGGCACCGGCTTGGGATCGGGGACCACCCCGGCGCTAATGGGCTTCGGGCCCGACGAGGACCGGTTCGTGGTAATCGGCGACGGCGACGAGGTGGTCAACATCACCCTGTTCTGGCGGGATGCTGTGCCCGACGACTGGGAGCAGATCCCCGGAGCACCTTCCCGGCGGATCGCCGGGATCGGCCCGGCGCACATGGGCGACCCGGCGCGGCCGGCCATCCAGACCGAGCAGTCGGTCACTGTGGCCGGCTATGGGGCCATGACGGTCAATAACGAGCCGGCCTCTTGCCCCGAGTACCTCCCGCTGCAGGGGGCCCGAATGCTGTCGTTCCTGCTCGGACATCACGCCGAGTACAGGCCGCAGGGCCTCCACAAGTACCAGTGGGATCCGGTGGAGCGCCAGCTCCGGGAGGCCTGGGTGAACACCGAGATCTCCTCGCCGAACTCGGTGCCGTCGGTGAGCCTGGGCGCCGGACTTGTCTATACGTGCGGTACCCGGGGTGGCCGCTGGACCATTGAGGCTCTCGACTGGTCAACCGGCGAGGCGGTTGGCCATCTCGAGGTCGGTGACTCGCTCTACAACACCCTGGGTGCCGGGGTGATCCTCGACGAGGACGGACGGATCCTCTATGGGACGATTTTTGGCAAGGTCCGCTTGCTCGTCGACTGACGGTCCTCCTGGCTCGTTAGTCCGACGAAGCGCCAAGGCTCGACCGGTACCCTGAGGCGATCAGCCTCCACGCCCCGATCGTTTGACCATGAGCAGCAAACCCCCTTATCCCGACGTCGGCCGGGCGGACTTCCCGGCCCTTGAGGCGAGGGTGCTAGACCGCTGGGCAGCCGAGGGGACCTTCCGGGCCTCGGTGGAGGCTCGACCCGAAGAGGACGAATTCGTCTTCTACGACGGGCCGCCGTTCGCCAACGGTCTGCCCCACGCCGGGAACCTACTGACCGGCTACGTCAAGGACATAGTCCCCCGCTACCAGACCATGCGGGGCCACCGGGTCGACCGCCGCTTCGGCTGGGATTGCCACGGCCTGCCCGCTGAGATGGAGGTGGAGCGGGAACTCGACGTGTCCGGACGGGCAGCTATCACCGCCTACGGGATCGATCGGTTCAACGACCGGTGCCGCGAGTCGGTACTGCGCTACACGGAAGAATGGGAAAAGACGGTCACCCGGCAGGCCCGCTGGGTGGACTTCACCAATGACTACAAGACCATGGACCTCTCCTACATGGAGTCGGTCATGTGGGCCTTCAAGCAACTGTGGGAAAAGGGGCTCATCTACGAAGCCTTTCGGGTCATGCCCTACTCGTGGGGGGCCGAGACCCCGCTATCCAACTTTGAGATCCGCCTCGACGACGCCACGAGGCCCCGCCAGGACCCGGCCATCACTGTGGCCTTTGACCTGGAACCGCGCACAGACGACCCCGGACCGATGCGGCTCCTGGCCTGGACGACCACCCCGTGGACGCTGCCGTCCAACTTGGCCGTGGGGGTCGGCCCGGACGTGGACTACGCCCTGAGGCGCGACCCCGACGGCTTTGTCTACGTTCTGGGCGCCGCGGCGCAGGAACGCTACGAGACCCAACTGGCGGGAACCGAGGACCTGGGCGTAGTGACGGGCGCCGAGCTGGTTGAACGCTCCTACCAGCCGCTGTTCGACTTCTTCGCGGATCGGACCGACGCCTTCCGGGTGCTGGGAGCCGACTGGGTCAACGCCGACGAGGGCACCGGGGTGGTCCATATGGCCCCCGGGTTCGGCGAGGAGGACCAGGTGCTCTGCGAGGCCAACGGCATCCCCATCGGAGGTGTCGTACCGGTCGACGACCGGGGGCGGTTCACCGAGGACATCCCCGAATGGGCCGGAGTCAATGTCTTCGAGGCCAACCCGCAGATCATCAGCACCCTCGCCGAGGCCGGCCGCCTGATCCGGCACGACAGCTACGAACACAACTACCCGCACTGCTGGCGGACCGATACACCGATCATCTACAAGGCCATCTCGTCCTGGTACGTGCGGGTCACTGACCTGAAGGAGCAACTGCTGGCCAACAACCAGACCATTAACTGGGTTCCCGACCACGTTCGGGATGGCCGGTTCGGGATGTGGTTGGAGGGGGCCCGGGACTGGTCGATCAGCCGCAACCGCTTCTGGGGGTCGCCGATCCCGGTGTGGCGTAGTGACGACGACCAGTACCCGCGTACCGACGTCTACGGCAGCCTTGACGAGATCGAGGCGGACTTTGGTGTGCGGCCAGACGACCTGCACCGTCCGACCATCGACGCGCTAACCCGGCCGAACCCGGACGACCCGACCGGACGCTCCACCATGCGGAGGGTCCCCGAGGTGCTGGACTGCTGGTTTGAGTCGGGGGCCATGCCCTTCGCCCAGGTCCACTACCCGTTTGAGAACAAGGAGTGGTTCGACGACCACTTCCCGGCCGACTTCATTGTCGAGTACATCAACCAGACCCGGGGCTGGTTCTATACCCTCCACGTCCTGGCCACCGCCCTTTTCGACCGACCGGCGTTCCAGAATGTGATCTGCCACGGAATCCTGCTGGCTGAGGACGGCGCCAAACTCTCTAAAAAGCTTCGTAACTACACCGAGCCGACAGAGATCTTCCAGCACCAGGGCTCCGATGCCCTCCGGTGGTACTTCACCTCCACAGGCATCCTCCGAGGCGGCGACCTGCGGATCAGCGACGCCGGGATCGACGAGGTGGTCCGCCGGGTACTGCTTCCGATCTGGAGCGCTTACAGCTTCTTCACTCTGTACGCCAACGTCGATGGACACCGGGCCCGGTTCCGCACCGACTCGGAGCACCTCCTGGACCGGTACATGCTGGCCAAGACCCAGCAGTTGGTCACCTCGGTCAGCGAACGGATGGACGCCTACGACCTGCCCGGATCCACCGAGGTCATCGGCGGGTTCGTCGACGCTCTCAACAATTGGTACATCCGACGTAGCCGCGACCGCTTCTGGGCCCCCAACTCGGCGGAGAACGCCGCGGACAAGCGCGACGCCCATGACACCCTCTACACGGTGCTGACTACCTTCGCCCGAGTAGCCGCCCCGTTCCTACCCATGGTCGCCGACGAAATCCACTCGGGTTTGACCGGCGGCCCCAGCGTGCACCTCGCCGACTGGCCCGACCCGGCCGACCTGCCCGACGACCTCGGTCTGGTGGACGCCATGGACCGGGTGCGGGACGTGGCCTCCACCTCGCTGAGGCTCCGGGAAGACCACGGGCTTCGGGTCCGCCTGCCATTGCCCTCGCTGACGGTGGCTGGCCCGGGGGGCAACGTCCTGTCGGCGTTTGTGGACCTACTCGTTGACGAGGTCAACGTGAAGTCTGTGGAGTTAACCGACGACCTGGGGACCTACGCCAGGCGGGTGCTGCGACCAAGGGGATCGGTGCTCGGCCCCCGCCTGGGGGGCGAAGTTCAGACCGTGTTCGCCAGCGCCCGATCCGGCGACTGGGTCCTGGCCGCCGACGGCACGGCCACCGTCGCCGGCCACCAGCTCTCCGCCGATGAGTTCGACCTAGCTCTCGAGTCGCGCGAGGGGGTCACGTCAGCAGCCCTGGCTTCGGGGGACGCGGTGGTCGTACTCGATACCACAGTCACAGAGGGGCTAGCCCGGGAGGGCCTGGCCCGGGACGTGGTCCGGCACGTCCAGCAAGCTCGGCGGGACGCCGACCTTGTGGTCACCGACCGGATCCTCCTGTGGCTGGACGGCGACGCCACGATGCTCGACGCTGTCCGAGACCATGAGGGTTGGGTGGCCGGTCAGGTGTTGGCCACCGAAATTACTTACGGCCCGGCCGACGATGCCCCCTCCACAACGGTGGCCATCGAGGGCGCTGAGGTCACTTTGGCCTTCGTGGTGGCCTGAGTCGACCCGGTCGCCACCGGGCCGGTCCTCCACCCGGAGTCAGCCCACACGGCCGAGGTGTCGGATTCTCTTGACACGGGTGTAATTACATGCGTGCAATATTGAGTCCGGGGCGACCGCGGATCCCACTACTCCGAGCCAGAAATCAGGGTTGGGCGAACGTTCCTCCGGGCGTATTCGAGACGGGGATGTCGACGGGGCCGAGGGGTGCCGGGAAGGGATGACGAGCCCGTGGCACTGCTGGAGGAACTCCCCGAGACCATCGCCGAGCCGGCCAGCGAGGACGCGACCGGTAGCCAGGGGATGCGGGTCCGCAAACGCAACGGTGATCTCGAGCCTGTTGACGTCAACAAGATCGTCCGCGCCGTCGAACGGTGCGCGGAGGGCCTCGCCGGAGTGGACCCCATGCGTGTCGCCACCCGAACCATCTCCGGCCTCTGCGACGGGGCGACTACCGAGGAACTCGACGAACTCTCGATCCGGACCGCCGCGGCCTTCATCGTCGAGGAGCCCCACTACTCCCGACTGGCCGCTCGGCTCCTGTCCACGGTGATCGACAAAGAGGTCCGTAACCAGGGCATCCACGCCTTTTCCCAGTCGATCGCCTCCGGCCACAAACTGGGGTTGATCAACGATCAGGTGGCGACCTTCGTGGCCGCCAAGGCCCGGAAATTCGACGACACTATCGACCGGGACCGCGACCACCTGTTCGAGTTCTTCGGACTCCGCACCGTCTACGACCGCTACCTACTCCGCCACCCGGAGGACCGCAGGGTCATCGAGACGCCCCAGTACTTCTTCCTACGGGTGGCTTGCGGGTTGGCCGCCAACCCTGACGACGCCATCCGGTTTTACCGCCTGATCTCCTCGCTGGAGTACCTGCCGTCCAGTCCGACCCTGTTCAACTCAGGAACCTCGCACCCGCAGATGTCGAGTTGCTACCTGCTCGACTCGCCCGAGGACAGCCTCGACGGGATCTACAAGCGCTACACCGACATCGCCCAGTTGTCGAAGTTCGCCGGTGGAATCGGCGTGGCCTGGCACCGGGTGCGGGCCAAGGGCTCGCTGATAAAGGGCACCAACGGACTCTCCAACGGGATCGTGCCTTGGCTAAAGACCCTCGACAGTTCGGTGGCCGCGGTCAACCAGGGTGGTCGGCGCAAGGGCGCGGCATGCGTCTACCTGGAAACCTGGCACGCCGACATCGAGGAGTTCTTGGAGTTGCGCGACAACACCGGCGACCACCAGAGGCGCACCCACAACCTGAACCTGGCCAACTGGGTGCCGGACCTGTTCATGCAACGGGTGGAGAAGGACTGGGTGTGGTCGCTATTCGACCCCAAGGAAACCCCCCACCTCACCGACCTGTACGGCGAGGAGTTCGAATCCGCCTACCTGAAGGCCGAGGAGGAGGGTAGTTACGTGCGTCAGGTGTCGGCCCGGGATCTCTACAGCCGAATGATGCGCACCCTCGCCCAGACAGGCAACGGCTGGATGACCTTCAAGGACGCCTCCAACACCAAGTGCAATCAGACGGGCCAACCCGACCGGGTGGTGCACTTGTCCAACCTGTGCACAGAGATCCTGGAGGTGACCGATCAGTCAGAGACCGCCGTGTGCAACCTGGGCTCGGTGAACCTCGGCGCCCTGGTGGTCAACGGGTCCTTCGACTTCGAGCGCCTCGCCGAGGTAGTCGGTATCGCAGTGCCGTTCCTGGACCGGGTAATCGACATCAACTACTACCCCACCCCCGAGGCGCAGTACTCCAACGACGCCTGGCGTCCGGTGGGCCTGGGCCTCATGGGCCTTCAGGACGTGTTCTTCAAACTGGGCCTGGCCTTCGACTCCCCGGAAGCCCGGGACCTGTCCCGTCGGATCTCCGAAGAGATCTACTTCCACGCCCTGTGGGCCTCTACGGAGTTGGCCAAGCAGTTCGGGCCACACGCCAACTTCGACCAGACCCGGGCGGCGGCCGGCTCGCTGCAGTTCGACCTCTGGGGGGTGGAGCCGACCGACCCCGAGCGTTGGGCCACCCTACGGGAACGCGTCGCCACCCACGGGCTGCGTAATTCTCTGATGATCGCCATTGCGCCGACGGCCACCATCGCCTCGATCGCCGGCTGCTACGAGTGCATAGAACCGCAGGTGTCCAACATGTTCAAGCGTGAAACCCTCTCCGGCGAGTTCCTCCAGATCAACCGCTACCTGGTGTCCGAGCTCCGGGAGCGTGGGCTCTGGTCCGAGGCCGTAGCTAACGAAGTCAAGCAGGCTGAAGGCTCCATCCAGGAAGTGGAAGTCATCCCCGACGACCTCAAAGAGGTCTACCGCACCGCCTGGGAGATCCCGATGAGGTCGTTGATCGACATGGGAGCCGACCGCGGGGCATTCATCGACCAGAGCCAGTCCCTGAACCTGTTCATCGAGTCGCCGACCATTGGCAAGCTTTCCTCGATGTACCTCCACGCTTGGAAGTCCGGGCTCAAGACCACCTACTACCTGAGATCCCGTCCAGCGACCCGCATCAACAAGACGACCGTCGACACCACAACCGGCACCAATGGAGCAGGCCACCCGGACGACGGCGGGAAGGCTAGGGAGTTCACCGACTCAGAAGCAGTGGCCTGCTCGCTGGAGAGCCCGGAGACCTGCGAGGCGTGCGACTGATGGCCCTCTCGGAAGCCGAGCTCCACCCGTTCCCCGAAGAGGAACTGTCCGACCGGCCGTCTGACCGGCCGAACCCGACCGGCCGGCCAGCCAACATCCTGGACCCAGGATTCGACCTGACCCTGCGACCCATGCGCTACCCGGACTTTTACAACATGTACCAGGACGCCATCAAGAACACCTGGACCGTCGACGAGATCGACTTCTCAGACGACCTGGTGGATCTTCGCAGTCGACTGGTTCCTGCCGAGAAACACCTGATCAACCGACTGATCGCCTTCTTCGCCACCGGCGACTCGATCGTGGCCAACAACCTCGTCCTGAACCTCTACCAGCACATCAACGCACCCGAGGCCCGGATGTACCTTTCGCGCCAACTTTACGAAGAGGCGCTGCACGTCCAGTTCTACCTCACCCTGCTGGACAACTACATCCCCGACCCGGCCGAGCGGGAAGCCGCCTTCGCGGCGATCCACAACATCCCGTCTATCCGTAAAAAGGCCGAGTTCTGCTTCAAGTGGATGGGCTCGGTGAACGACCTAGACGCCCTGGACACAGACAAGAAGCGCCGGCTCTTCCTGATGAACCTGATCTGCTTCGCCACCTGCATCGAGGGGTTGTTCTTCTTCGGAGCCTTCGCTTACGTCTACTTCCTGCGGGACAAGGGCCTGCTGAACGGCCTGGCCGCCGGCACCAACTGGGTGTTCCGGGACGAGAGTTGCCACATGAACTTCGCCTTGGCCGTGGTCGACACGGTTCGGGCCGAACAGCCCGAACTGTTCGACAGGGACTTCGGCCGGCAGGTCACCGAGATGATCGACGAGGCGGTGGAATGTGAGTACCAGTTCGCCGAGGACCTCCTTGGCCAGGGGGTACCCGGGATGTCCACCACCGACACCCGGCAGTACCTGCAGTACGTGGCTGACCAGCGCTTGGTCCGCCTCGGCCTCGACCCGGTGTACGGGTCGAAAAACCCGTTCGGCTTCATGGAACTGCAGGACGTGCAGGAACTCACCAACTTCTTCGAGCGCACAGTCGTCGCCTACCAGATGGGCGTCGAGGGTGAGGTGGCTTTCGACGAGGAATTCTAGGGCGTTCCCTGACCCTCCGATCCCCCGATCGGACCGCAGACGAGGCCCCTCAGGGGGCCTCGTCTGGTTCTGGCCCGGAAGAGTCCTGGTCGTCGCCGGACCCAGCACCCGATGATCGGCGACGCATTGCCAAAGTGCCGACTGCTAACGCGGCGACCACTGCGACGCCAATCCCCACCACCCAATCGGACCCACGGTCATCAGCGGCCGACGTGGACTCGCCGGTCGCCCGAGCGAGAGTCGTTGTGGCCGGTGGGACGGTGGGCGTGTCCACTGCCGTGGCCGAAATGGTTGTCGTGGTCACCGTGGAGGGCGCAACGACCGCCGGCATCTTCGTCGTGGCCGACGGGACCGTGGACGTGGCCTCCGCCGTGGTCGGAACGGCTGTCGCAGTCACCGGGAGCGATGGTTTAGTCGGTGCGGTGGTGGTAGTCGGTGTGGTGGTGGTAGTCGGTGTGGTGGTGGTAGTCGGTGCGGTGGTCGGACGACCCCGGAAGGGCCCGGTGATCTCGTAGGTCACGCCTCC
>Ga0207962_1000788_pt1 | contig 10781 bp, 9 predicted proteins | sample Knorr_S15_td_AAI_FD_185603 | JGI IMG/M metagenome (GOLD analysis project Ga0207962, IMG submission 185603) | Marine microbial communities from Southern Atlantic Ocean transect - Knorr_S15_td_AAIW_ad_750m_LV_A (SPAdes) (version 2) | ecosystem: Environmental > Aquatic > Marine > Oceanic | place... | reverse complement strand
GTATTGGTTCAATAGATGACATATTTTATAATATATGTTCAAAAATTAATAAGTAAATGAGCAATCCTAATTTTATTGATTACGTAAAAATATATTGTAAATCTGGAAATGGTGGAAAAGGATCTTCACATTTCAGAAGAGAAAAATTTGCTCCCAAGGGAGGTCCTGATGGAGGAGATGGAGGAAGAGGTGGAAATATAATACTCAAAGGAAATAAACAATTATGGACCCTTCTACACCTAAAATTCACAAAGCATGTTGTTGCAGAAAATGGAGGAGATGGTTCTGGATCAAAAAAATATGGATCTAATGGAAAAGATATCATAATTGAAGTTCCTCTTGGTACAATAGCTAAATCTTCTAAAAATGATAAAAAAAAATTAGAAATACTAGATCATGATGAAGAAATAATACTACTTGAAGGCGGCATTGGAGGCCTTGGAAATGATCATTTTAAAAGTCCTACAAATCAGGCACCACAATACAGCCAAACTGGTAAAGTAGGAATCGAAGAATGGGTAATTCTTGAACTTAAAGTATTAGCTGATGTTGGATTAGTTGGATTTCCAAATGCAGGAAAATCAACACTATTATCCTCAATATCTAAAGCTAAACCTAAAATAGGAAATTATCCATTTACTACATTAACACCAAATCTAGGAGTAGTCCCATATAAAGATTATAAATCATTTATTGTAGCAGACATACCAGGTATTATTGAAGGAGCATCTGAAGGCAAAGGTCTTGGTATAAGATTTTTAAGACATATTGAAAGAAATTCAATTTTATTATTTTTAATACCATTTGATTCAAATATTAAAAATGAATATCAATTATTATCTAATGAATTAAAAAAATACAATAAAAAACTATTAGAAAAAAAAATTATTGTTGCCATCTCAAAATGTGACCTGGTACCCAAAGAAAAAATTGATAAAATCAATTTCAAATCAAAATACCCAGTAATTAAAATATCAAGTATAACCAACTTAGGATTAATGGAACTAAAAGACTGTATTTGGAAAGAAATTAATTCAAAATAGTCAAAATGTCATCTATATGATTTTGGCAAAGAAATTGCAATGTAATAAGTCATGAATAAAAAAAATACTCCAAAAAATACAAAAGCAAAAAAAGCAGATAAAATATCTGATGTAAAAAATGAACTTAAAGAATCAAAAGAAAAATATCTTAGACTATATTCTGAATTTGAAAATTATAGAAGAAGAACTTCTAAAGAAAAATTAGAAATGATTGAAGTTTCTAATCAAGAATTAATAAAGGATATTTTACCTGTAATTGATGATTTTGAAAGAGCTTTAAAAGCAATTAAATCGAAACAAAAAGATGATTTTGAAGGATTTAATCTTATAAGTCAAAAACTTAATAATATTTTAGGAAAATACAATCTTATAAAAATGGAAGTAAATAAAGAAGATGTTTTTGATTTAGAATTTCATGAAGCAATAACTAATACTCCTGCTAGTAAAAAACTTAAAGGTAAAATTGTTGATATAATTGAAGAAGGCTATCTAATTGGAGAAAAAATTATTCGACATGCTAAAGTTGTAATTGGTTCATAATGTCAAAAAGAGATTTCTACGATATTTTAGGTGTTCCAAAATCATCATCAAAAGATGAAATAAAAAAAGCTTACAGAAAAGTTGCTATTAAATATCATCCCGATAAGAATCCAGATGATAAAGCCGCAGAAGAAAAATTCAAAGAAGCTGCTCAAGCTTATGAAGTTCTTAGTAATTCTGAAAAAAAAGAAAAATATGATAGATTTGGTCATGATGGCTTAAGAGGTGGCTCTGGTGGATTTGGAGGTGGAATGAACGTTGAAGATATTTTCAGTCAATTTGGTGATATTTTTGGAGGAGGAGGTGGAAGTCCTTTTGATAGTTTTTTTGGTGGGAGTAGAAGTTCATCCAGAAATAGAGGATCAAATCTTAGAATAAAACTTAAATTATCTATTAAAGAAATTGCTGAAGGAGTTGAAAAAAAAATAAAAGTAAAAAGACTAGTAACAGCTTCAGGTGTTACTTTTAAATCATGCTCAGTATGTAATGGAACAGGTAAAATAAGTAAAGTTGTAAACACAATGCTAGGTCAAATGGTTTCATCAACATCCTGCTACAATTGTAATGGTAATGGTAAAATAATAGATAATAAACCCCCTGGAGTTGATAGCACTGGATTACAATACAAAGAAGAAATAATAAAAATTAATATCCCTTCAGGTGTTACTGAAGGCATGCAACTCTCAATGTCTGGAAAGGGAAATGAGTCACCAGCTGGAGGATCATCTGGAGATCTCTTAATCCTAATTAAAGAAATAGAAGATAGTATATTTAAAAGAGATGGTAATAATATAATTTATGATTTATATTTAAATTTTGTTGATGCAGTTCTAGGTGTAGATATAGAAGTTCCTACTTTAACTGGAAAAGTTAGAATTAAGATTTCCTCTGGAACTCAAAGTGGAAAAATACTTAGATTAAGAGGGAAAGGAATAAAAGATATAAATAATTCAATAGCAGGAGATCAATTAATTCATGTCAATGTATGGACTCCAAAAAAAATATCTAAAGAAGAAGAAGAAATATTATCTGAATTAAAACAATCAAACAACTTTCAGCCTAAACCTGGAAAAACAGATAAAGGATTTTTTGATAGAATAAAAGATTTTATGAACTAGTCAAAACTGACTATCCTTTTCTTTAAGTATTAAAAACAATTAAATTTTAAAAATTACTTAGATTTATATCTAAATTATTCTATTGATAACACTCAAAGAAAATCACGAAAAAATTAAATGGGTAGTATCCATCACTATAATACTGTTTATAGGATCGTTGATTTTTTTTTCTATTAAAATAATTTCAGAAATTAAAGAAAGAGAAATTGCTGCCATAAAAAGATATGCAAATTTTTTACAGTATATATCATCAAATAAAGAATCTCCAGATTATTATATAGATGAAATTATAATTGACAACAATAATATACCTGTTATAATTACAGATGAAAACTATAACATAATTGATCATAAAAATGTTATTTATTCTGATAATGAATCAAAAAAATATCAAATACTGAAAAACACATTATCATCTATGAAAAATGGATACGAACCAATTGAAGTTCTTATCTATGATAGTAATAATGTTATAATCAATAAACAGTTCGTTTTTTATAAAAATTCTGAAATTCTAGATCTAATTATTTTAACACCTTATTATTTATCTTTCTTCATTTTAATGATATTAACATCCATTTATTTAATATTTTATTATTCTAATGCATCAGAAAAAGATAGACTTTGGACTGGATTAGCAAAAGAAACTGCTCATCAATTAGGGACTCCATTATCATCATTAATTGCCTGGAAAGAATATATAAAATCAAAAAACATTTTAAATGACAAAAGTATTATAGTAGAAATAGAAAAAGATTTAGAAAGACTTAAGATTATAACTGACAGATTTTCTAATATTGGATCTAAACCTATCATCAAAGAAGAAGAATTAAAAAATTTAATAAATAATTCAATAAAATATTTAAAAAAAAGAATATCAAAAAATATATTATTTACAATACAAGGAGAAAATATATTATATTCAGTAAACAAAGAACTTTTTAGCTGGGTTATTGAAAATTTATTTAAAAATTCTATTGATGCAATTGGAGAATCTGGAAAAATTAAAATTGTTTTACATAAAAAATCAAATAAGATTTTAATTGATTTTATAGATAATGGTACTGGAATAAAAAATTCAAATTTTAGAAAAATATTTGATCCAGGTTTTACAACAAAAAAAAGAGGATGGGGTCTAGGATTAACACTAGTTCATAGAATAATAACAAATTATCATAATGGGAAAATTTTTGTTTTAAAGTCAATAAAAAATATTGAAACAATAATTAGAATTGAATTTAAATTATAAATTATAAAACTCTTTAATAAGTTCAATTATAGCTTTGTAAAATTATTATTATAGATTATTTTCGCAGAGTATTTTATATAAACTAAACCCTTTTATTAATCAAGATGGCAAATCAAGGAAAAATAACAGAAATAATCGGTCCAGTAATTGATGTATCTTTTGAAGAAAACAATTTACCAAAAATATTAAATGCATTAGAAATCAAAAAAGAAGATGGTACGTCTATAATTCTTGAAGTTCAACAACACTTAGGAGAGGACAGAGTAAGAACAATTGCTATGTCAGGGACTGAAGGATTAAGAAGGGGCATGATAGTTGATGATCTAGATGAACCTATATCAATGCCAATAGGCGATGACATCAAAGGAAGATTATTTAATGTTGTTGGTTCAGCAATTGATGGAATGTCAGAACCTAAATCAAAAGATAGGCTACCGATTCATAGAGAAGCTCCTAAATTTGAAGACCTTTCCACTTCCTCTGAAGTACTTTTCACAGGAATAAAAGTTATTGATCTAATTGAACCTTATAATAAAGGTGGAAAAATTGGTTTATTCGGTGGTGCTGGCGTTGGTAAAACTGTTATAATTCAAGAACTAATAAATAACATTGCAAAAGCATACTCAGGACTATCTGTGTTTGCAGGTGTTGGAGAGAGAACTAGAGAAGGAAATGATTTACTCCGTGAAATGATTGAAGCCAATATAGTAGACTATGGTGAAGAATTTAGAAAATCAATGGAAGAAGGATCTTGGGATTTATCTAAAGTCGACAAAAAGAAATTAAAAGCTTCTAAAGCGACATTTGTTTTTGGTCAGATGAATGAGCCTCCAGGAGCAAGGGCAAGAGTTGCTCTGTCTGGACTAACCCTAGCTGAATATTTTAGAGACGGAGATGGAAAAGGTCAAGAAAGAGATATATTATTTTTTATTGATAATATATTTAGATTCACACAAGCTGGATCAGAAGTATCAGCTCTTTTAGGTAGAATGCCTTCAGCAGTAGGATATCAACCAACTCTTGCAACTGAAATGGGTGCTCTGCAAGAAAGAATAACATCAACAAAAAAAGGTTCTATAACATCAGTTCAAGCAGTTTATGTTCCCGCTGATGATTTAACAGATCCAGCTCCTGCAACTACTTTTTCACATTTAGATGCACAAAGTGTATTATCAAGAAAACTTGCTGCTATAGGAATTTACCCTGCTATTGACCCTCTAGATTCAACTTCTAGAATTTTAACCGAAGAAGTAGTAGGAAGTGAACACTATAATTGCGCACAAAGGGTTAAAGAACTATTGCAACGATATAAAGAATTACAAGACATTATAGCAATTCTTGGTATGGACGAGTTATCAGATGAAGATAAACAAGTCGTTCATAGAGCAAGAAGAGTACAAAGATTTTTATCACAACCATTTCATGTTGCAGAACCATTTACTGGTGTAAAAGGAGAATTAGTAGATATAAAAGATACAATTAAAGGATTTACAATGATTATGGACGGTGAACTTGATCACTTACCAGAAGCTGCTTTTAATCTTAAAGGAACTATTGAACAAGCAATAGAAGCAGGTGAAAAAATGCTAGAAAACGTAAAATAGAATGCAATTAGAAATTTTATCTCCTGAAAAAACACTATTTACTGGAGAAGTTGATTCGGTAATTTTTCCGGGTTCTCAAGGTAAATTTCAAATATTAAATAATCACGCTCCAATAATAAGTTCTCTTTCACAGGGAAATATTAATTATAAAATCAATTCTAAAAATAATCAAGTAGAAATTAAAAGAGGAATAGTTGAAGTTCTAAAAAATAAGATTAGTGCATTAATTGAACAATAATATGACATTCTGTCATATATCATCTTTGGCATAATTCTTGTCAATAATACTAGTAGAAAATTAAAAATAAATAATAATGAGTAAAATTATAGGAATTGATTTAGGTACTACAAATTCTTGTGTAGCAGTAATGGAAGGAAATGAACCAGTTGTTATACCAAATAGTGAAGGAAAAAGAACTACACCATCTATCGTAGCTTTCTTAGTTGAAGGTAAAGGAGAAAGAAAAGTAGGTGATCCTGCAAAAAGACAAGCTATTACTAACCCCATCAATACAATAAATTCTATTAAAAGGTTTATGGGTAAAAAATTCTCAGAGATTACAGAAGAAAAAAGAAATCTTTCATATAAAGTTGAAAAAGGAACTAATAATACCGTAAGTATTAATATCGGTTCAAGAAAATATACACCACAAGAACTTTCTGCTATGATTCTTCAAAAAATGAAATCAACTGCAGAAGATTATATAGGTTCTGAAATCAAAGAAGCAGTTATTACTGTTCCAGCATATTTTAATGATTCAGAAAGACAAGCAACCAAAGAAGCTGGTACCATTGCAGGACTTGATGTAAAACGAATTATAAATGAGCCAACTGCTGCTGCTCTTGCATATGGATTGGATAAAAAAGATAAAGACATTAAAATTGCAGTATATGATTTAGGAGGAGGAACTTTTGATATTTCTATTTTAGAATTAGGAGATGGTGTTTTTGAAGTAAAATCTACAAATGGTGATGTTCACCTGGGAGGTGATGATTTTGATAGCGTATTAATTGACTGGCTCGCTGAAGAATTTAAAAAAGATGAAGGTATTGATCTTAGAAAAGATCCAATGGCACTTCAAAGGCTTAAAGAAGGTGCTGAAAAAGCTAAAATTGAGTTATCAAGCTCTACTTCTACTGAAATAAATTTACCATATATTATGCCTGTTGATGGTATTCCTAAACATTTAGTAAAAACACTTTCAAGGTCTAAATTTGAACAATTATCAGAAAAATTAGTTTCTAGAACATTAAATCCCTGTAAAAAAGCGTTAAAGGATGCTAAAATTAGTGTATCAGAAATAGATGAAATTATTCTAGTTGGAGGATCTACAAGAATTCCAAAAATACAAGAAGAGGTAGAAAAATTTTTCAAGAAAAAACCATCTAAAGGTGTAAATCCTGATGAAGTTGTTGCAATTGGAGCTGCTATTCAAGGTGGAGTATTAACTGGAGAAGTAAAAGATGTTTTACTTTTGGATGTTACCCCTCTATCATTAGGAATTGAAACATTAGGAGGAGTATTTACTAAGCTTATTGAATCTAATACTACCATACCAACAAAAAAATCTGAAAGTTTTTCTACTGCAGCTGATAATCAGCCATCTGTGGAAATTCATGTTTTACAAGGAGAAAGACCCATGGCAAAAGATAATAAAACAATTGGAAGATTTCATTTAGATGGCATACCACCTGCACCTAGAGGAATTCCTCAAGTTGAAGTAACTTTTGATATTGATGCTAATGGAATTCTAAATGTCTCTGCAAAAGATAAAGGAACTGGTAAAGAACAAAACATTAGAATAGAAGCTTCATCTGGATTAACTGATGAAGAAATCAATAAAATGAAAGAAGAAGCAAAGGCAAATGCTGATTCTGATAAAAAAGAAAGAGAAAAAATTGATAAAATAAATGCTGCTGATGGTTTAATATTTCAAACTGAAAAACAACTAAAAGAATTTGGAGATAAATTATCAAAACCTAATAAAAAAGCTATTCAAGATTCTTTAGATAAATTAAAATCAATTCATAAAGAAGAAAAAATTGATAAAATTGATGGTGCGATAGAAGCTTTAAATAAGTCATGGGAAGCTGCTAGTCAAGAAATGTATAAAGCTACCCAAGAACAACAAGGAACGCCTGATCAAAAAACTCCTGCTGGAAATAAATCAAAAGGTAAAAATAAAAACGATGATATTTCAGATGTTGATTTTGAAGAAGTTAAAGAAGAAAAAAAATAACTATTTTCTATACTAATAATTACAATTACCTGGTGTTCTAGGAAATGGAATGACATCTCTAATATTTTTCATTCCAGTAATAAATTGGATTAATCTTTCTAAACCTAAACCAAATCCTGAATGAACTACAGTTCCAAATCTTCTTGTATCTAAATACCAATTTAAATCTTTTTCTGAAAGATTCATTTTTTTCATTCTTTCTTTTAATACAGAAAGTCTTTCTTCACGTTGTGAGCCTCCAATAATTTCACCTACAGATGGAAATAATACATCCATAGCTGAAACTGTGTTATTATCATCATTTACTCTCATATAAAAAGCCTTAATATTTTTAGGGTAATCAATAACAATTACTGGCTTTTTAAAATGTTTTTCAACCAAAAATCTTTCATGTTCTGATTGAAAATCTATACCCCATTCATCCACTTTATACTTAAATTTTCCTTTTTTATTGGGCTTAGAATTTCTTAAAATATTAAAAGCCTCAGTATAAGTTATCCTTTCAAAAACTGTATTTAATATTTTTTTTAATCTTTCAATTAAAGATTTCTCATTTCTCTGAATTTGAGGTAAATTTTTCTCATCATCAATCTCTCTATTTTGAAGAAATTCTAAATCATCAAAGCAATTTTTAATAACATAGCTTATAATATATTTTAATATATCCTCTGCTAAATTCATGTTATCAATTATATCATAAAATGCCATTTCTGGCTCAACCATCCAAAACTCAGCAAGATGTCTTGAAGTATTAGAATTTTCTGCTCGAAAAGTAGGTCCAAAAGTATAAACTTCCGATAATGCTAAAGCTCCAAGTTCTGCATTTAACTGACCAGAAACTGTTAAGTTTACTTCTTTAGAAAAAAAATCTTTGTTAAAGTCTACTTTATTATTTTTTATATTATCTAAATCTAATGAAGTTACTTTAAACATTTCTCCAGCCCCTTCAGCATCAGAAGATGTTATAATTGGAGTATGAATATTTACAAATCCTTTATCATTAAGAAATTTGTGAATAGAAAAAATTACAGCATGCCTTATCCTAAATATTGCACTGAAAGTATTTGTTCTTGGTCTTAGATGAGCTACATCTCTTAAAAATTCTAAACTATGTTTTTTTGGTTGAATAGGATATTTCCCAACATCAGACTCACCTAATAAAACAAGTTCTGTTGCCTCCAACTCATAGTTCTGAATTTTTCCCTGACTTTTTATAAGATTTCCACTAAATTCAACAGAAGAACCAGTATTAATTTGCTCAACTAACTCTATCTTAAATTTTTGCATATCTAAAACAACCTGCAAACTATTTATTGTTGAACCATCATTTAAAGATATAAATGTTACATTTTTACCTTGTCTCTTTGTTCTAACCCAACCCTTAACACAAATATTATTATCAAAGTTTATATTTTTTAATAAACTAATTTTTACTCTACTCTTTTTCATTTAAAATAAATAATCGCAAAAAAACTATAATTTAATCTTATTTTCAAAGAATAGACTAATTATAATAAATTTGTAGTAGAAAATTTATTATTGCATCATGAATAAGATAATACTTAAACAAAATTTATCTCAAAAATTATCACCACAACAAATTCAATTTATAAAATTATTACAATTATCAAACACTAACATTGATTCCGTAATACAAAAAGAGTTAGAAGATAATCCAGCACTAGAAGAAGAAACAATTGAAACAGAAGAAAATGAAACTATTAGCAGTGCTCATTTAGAGAATCATTCGTTTTCACAAAAAAATTACAATAGTGAAGTCATAAACTATAGTAGAGAATCTAATTTATCAAATAAACAATCCTTTCAAGAAAATCTAATATTACAAATCAGCTATTTAGATCTTGGCCATGATCAAGAAATAATAGCGAAACAAATCATTGGAACTCTAGATGCTGATGGGTACTTAAGAAGAGATTTAGAATTAATCATTGATGATTTAGCATTTTCTGAGAATAAGGAATTTGAAATCAAAACAATAAAGAAAGTATTAAAAAAAATTCAAAATTTAGAACCACCCGGTATCGGTTCTAGAAATTTAGAAGAATGTTTAATTATTCAAATCAATAAAAAAGAAAAAATAAATTCTACTGAAAAATTAGCTTTAAATATCATAAAAAATGATTTTGAAAATTTTAAAAACAAACGATTTGAAAAAATTTATAAAAAATATCAAGAAAAAAAAGAAGAAATCATAGATGCATTTAACTATATAAAAACTTTAAATCCAAAACCTGCTGGTGGATTAGAAGATGAAAATATAACTGAATATTTAATTCCTGATTTTATTCTAAAAAAAATTAATAATGAATTAAATATTTTTCTGACATCAGGTGAAAGTAAAAAAATTAATGTCAACAAACTTTATATTTCTATTTTAAATGAAATGAAAAATAAAAAAAATAAAGATGAAGAAAGTAAAAAATCTATTGATTTTATAAAACAAAAAATAGAATCTGCACAATGGTTTGTTGATGCTTTAAACCAAAGAAATCAAACTCTACTTAAAACAATGAAAGCAATTCTAAAAATTCAAAATTCATTTTTTAATGGTGGAGATGAAAATGATTTAAAACCAATGATTCTCAAAGACATAGCTGAAATAATAAAAATGGACATATCTACTGTTAGTAGAATAGTGAGAAGTAAGGTAATTCAAACCGATTTTGGAATATTCCCATTAAAATACTTTTTTTCTGAATCAACAATCAAAAAAAATGATGAATTAATAAGCAGTAAAATCGTAAAAAATAGTTTGAAAAAAATTATTGAAGAAGAAAATAAAACCAAACCATATTCTGATGAAAAATTAGAAAAAATACTTAATCAAAAGGGATATGAGGTAGCAAGAAGAACCGTATCTAAATATAGAGAACAACTTAAAATACCAGTAGCGAGATTAAGAAAAGAATTTTAAAATAAAGAAAAAGTAATACCAATTTTATTTACAGTTGGATTTCTTGTAATAT
>Ga0207962_1000787_pt1 | contig 10787 bp, 9 predicted proteins | sample Knorr_S15_td_AAI_FD_185603 | JGI IMG/M metagenome (GOLD analysis project Ga0207962, IMG submission 185603) | Marine microbial communities from Southern Atlantic Ocean transect - Knorr_S15_td_AAIW_ad_750m_LV_A (SPAdes) (version 2) | ecosystem: Environmental > Aquatic > Marine > Oceanic | place... | reverse complement strand
ATCCATAATAGGAACTTCACTTGAATCAATTTCAACTAATAAATTATCAATTTCTTCTCCATATAAAGCTCCCATTAAATGTTCGATGGTTGAAACGGTAGTTCCAAACTCATTTTGAATACTTGTACAGAGAACTGCTTTACTAACATTATTGAAAGCTGCAGGAATTAAATTTTTGGTTTTTAAATCAGTTCTTTTAAAAACTATCCCGTGATTTGGTGCTGCGGGAACAAGTTTCATATTAACCTTTTTACCATTATGCAGACCAACACCCTTGAATTGAATTTCACGCTTGATTGTCTTTTGATAAAAACTAGGCATAAAATCTTTATAATGATCAAAGGTAAGATATTAAAAACAACAATTGTTTCAAAAAAATACAATAAAGAAACTAATTAAAAATATTGAAAATTCTAGTAAAAAAGCCACTTTTATCCTTTTGACTTTTATTTGGTATAGCAATTGCCTCTGAGGCAAAACCTTCTGTTAAAATATTCACTGCACCATAGCATGCCAATAATTCTCTATCGATATTTCCAAAAGATTTAAAATTATCTAGGTTAATATCGAAAGTACAATTTGGTAACTTAACGTTAACTATTTTTTTTAAATCATTTAATCTTGATCCTTCTCCCACAAAAGTCAAATTTTGTTTTATACTTTCAAATTTTAAATAATTTATTTCTTTAAAAATTTTATTTAGAATTTCATCTAATCTCGCTGAAATGATATCTCTAATAAATTTAGATGAAATTTTTCTAAATTTAGTTTCAGAAAAATATTTATCAGATAAAAATCCATTTTCATTTAATTCTTCATCTAAATTACCAATTATTGATATATCTTTCTTGATTAATTCTGATTCAATTTCAGATAAATAACAACCGCGGGAAATATCCTTTGTAATGTGATTTGATCCTATTGGAAAAGAAGAGGCACGTACTAAAGATGAATCTTTAAATAGCGCTAGAGAAGTTTTTTCATAACCCATATCAATAATGCCACATCCATAATCAATTTGATCTTGATTAAAACAGCTAATGCCTAAAGCGTAAGAACAAGAAATAAATTTACCAATTTCAATATCACAAGAATGAAATACCTCTGAGATATTCTTTAAAATATTTTTTGGGACACCGAGAAAAACATTTTCTTGACTAAATTGATCTACATAAATATTAAAAGGCAAATCTTTAAAAAGTTTATTATCGACTACATACTTATAATTAAATATATGAATATTAGATAATCTAGAATCATTTAATTCAACTTGTTTTTTTGCCTCTTTCAGAAGAAAACTGACATCATTTTTTTCTATTTTAGACCCACTAGTTTTTTTAAACTTGGTCAACCTGGTGGTAATAATTTCAGTAGGATCAATTAATACATTTATTTTATTTAGGTTAATTTGTGATTTTTTTTCTGCCTCAATCAAACATGAACGAACTGAATCAATTGCATCATTCATATTAACAATGATTGAATTATGTATACCCTTTGTTTTTTTTTTAGAAAAGCCAATAAGTTGTGGTAACTCACCAATGCTAAATGAAAAAATAGCACATTTAAGATTGAAGGTTCCTAAATCAATTACGGCAATAATTTTTTTGTTTTCCACTACTGAGTGATAATTTTATTATTAATCCTTAAATCTATAACAGAATAATTGTTAAAATTTTTATTATTCAAAAGCTTATTAACTACTCTTATAGCTTCCGTTAAGCCTTTTGAAGGAAATTTTATTATTTTTTGATTATTTGTAACTATATCCCATCTGTTAATTTGAAAAAAGTAATAACTCGATATGATATTTAAATTAAAATTATTTAATTTGAGTAATTTCTGAAAATCATTGAAATAATATTCTGCATCTTTTCCATAAACATTTGGTAAATTTTGATCAGTTAAATGATCCGCATAAGGGATAAGATTATTATTATCAGCTAAAAAATACCTTTTTTTATCTTTTATAAACTTTGCAACCAAAACAACTTCCTTCAATTTGACACTAATTTTATTGGGATATTGTTTTACAACTGTATATTCGCTGATTAACTTATTCTCATTTATAATATCTTCAATATCTCTGCGTTTTGTTAAAAGTAAATTCTGTCCTATTAAACTATTTAATTTACGTTGCATTGCTACATGATCAACTTTTTTATACCCTGATATTTCAATCTCTTTTAGCTGAAAGAAAAATTTCTTGCCGAAAATATTTGTCCTTTCAAAAAAACTTATCGTAGACAGAAAAATAAATACTAAAATATAAAATAATATTTTAATTTTTTTATTACCTAGCGTAATCAGCATCTTTAACCATCCATTCAACCAAATTTTCAAATTTAATGCCCTTATAGGCTGCTATTTCAGGTACTAAAGAAAGATTTGTCATTCCTGGTTGTGTATTAATCTCCAGTAGAAAAAATTTATTATTGTAGTATCTAAAATCACTTCTAGTGATTCCCTTGCATCCTAATAAAAGGTGAACTTTTCTGGCAATACTTAAAACCTCTTTGTATTTTTTTGATTCCAAAGGAGCTGGCATAATATGTTTGGTTTTTGCTTTGCTTGAATATTTAGCATAGTAATCGTAAAATTTTCTTTTAGGTTTAAGCTCTATAGCACCTAAAGGCTTGTTATTCATAACTGCCACTTGTATTTCTCTTCCAGGAATATATTTTTCGACCAATATTTTATTATATTTTCTTAACTTTTTTAAGTTTTTGTTCAGATTTTTTTTTGTACAAATATAAACACCTATGCTTGAACCTTCATTAATTGGTTTAATAACAACAGGAAAATTAATTTTTGATTTTTTTATCAAGGTGTGAATATTTAAACTGTTATTAAAATTATAGACGAAAAATTTTGGGGTATTGATTTTATTTTTAATAAATATTTTTTTAGAAACCTCTTTATCAATAGCAATACTTGATGCAAGAACTCCTGAGTGAGTATATTTTATTTTTTCTGCATCTAAAATACTTTGAATATAGCCATCTTCACCGAAACGACCGTGCAAGGCATTAAATACAATTTTTGGTTTTATTTTTCTAATTTCATTAATAAAATTTCCCTTTGGATCTAGGACTTTAACTTTATATTTCTTTTTTTTTAATGCCCTTGCACATGCCCTTCCAGACAAAATACTAATTTCCTTTTCTTCCGAAATTCCTCCCATTAGAACTAGAATTGTTTTTTTCATTTTTTTTCACCAATAATCTGCAATTCCAATTCAAGCTTTATTCCGGTGGTATTAAAAACCTTTTCTCTTACAAGACTAATCAAATTTTCCATATCATTTGAAGTTGCCGAACCCTGATTAACAAAAAAATTGCTATGTTTTTCAGAAATTGTGGCATCCCCAATTTTCATATTCTCACATTGCGCCTCTTTGATAAGTTCCCATGCCTTTTTTTGTGTCTGATTAGTTGGATTTTTAAAGGTACTTCCGCAAGTTTTAACTCCTGTTGGTTGTGATTTTTTTTTAATCGCTAAAAGTTTTTCCATTCTTTCTTTAATTTTTTTGCCATCTTGTTTTTTTCCCTTAAAAGTTCCGCTTAAAAAAATCAAATCATCAGATAAATCTGAACCTCGATAAAAAAAATTTATTTTTTCAGACTTAATCGTTCTCACAATCCCATTGAAGTCTACCGCCTGGATTGAAACTATACATTTTGAGATATCGTAGTCATAGCACCCTGAGTTCATTTTTATTGCACCACCAATAGAACCAGGAATACAAGAGAGAAATTCTAGTCCAGCAATAGAATTTTCTATTGCAAAATTTGATAACTGCTTATCCAACACAGCGGAACCTGAGATTACGGTATTATCACCAAGTTTAGACAAATGTGAGAAGTTTTTTCCAAGTTTAATAATAACGCCATCATATCCTCCATCTCTGATTAATGTGTTCGAACCAACTCCAAGAACTTTGATTGGCAAACTATTTGAAAAATTTTTTAAAAAAAAAATTAATTCTTCTAATGTATTTGGTTTAAAAAAAACTTTAGTTGGACCTCCTAGATTAAACCAATTTAATCGCCTCATATCATATTCATAATAAATTTTTCCTGGTAATTTTTTTGATAAATCTTGAACTAGTTTTGATATATTCATAATTTTTTTGATATACTTTTAATCCATGAAGATATGCTCCCGGCACCCATGCATACTACTAACTCATTATCAAAAAGATTTTTTTTAAAATAATTTAATAAATCATTTTCTGATTTTAATATTGCCACTGTTACGTTAGATTTTTTTACAATTAATTTTCCAAATGAATGATAATCGAAATATTTATTAATTTTTTCACCGGCCGGATAAACGGGACATAGAACAACCTCGTCACAAAGCTTAAATGCCTTGGCAAATTCTTTTTTTAATAACCTGACTCGAGAGAATCTGTGGGGCTGAAAAACAGAAATTATTTTTCTAGAACGGTGTACTGACCTAATGCCGTCAAGTAAAGAGTGTATTTCGGTTGGATGATGGGCATAATCGTCGTAAAAATCAATTTTTTTATAAGAAAATATTTTATTAAATCGACGTTGAACTCCTTCAAAATTTTTTAAAGCATTTTTGATTATATTTATTTTGATACCTAGACTTAATGCCACCGCAACTGCCGCTGTAGCATTTTTTATATTATGGTTCCCAAGTAAAGGTATTTGTAAATTTTTTAAATTTTTTTTAATTTTTCCAACTAAATTTAATTTTATATTAAAGCTTGAATTATTAAGTTTTTTTCTAACATTATTAATTTGAAAATTTGAATTTTTATCAAAGCCATAAGTTAAATAATTATTTATTTTTAAATTTTTAATTAATACTTTACTATTATAATCGTCTTTACAAATAATTGACTTTCCCAGGGAAGGTGTTTTTTCAACAAATAACTGAAAAAATTTTTGTAAAACTGCTAATTTTTTATAAAAATCTAAGTGTTCCTTATCAATATTTGTAACTACAGAATATGTTACGGGTATCTTTAAAAAACTACCATCTGACTCGTCTGATTCTACTACACACCAGTCACTTTTTCCCAGTTTCGCAGAATTTTTCAAAAAATTTATGATTCCACCATTAATTATTGTTGGATCCAATTTTGCTGCAAATAAAATGCTAGATATCAAAGAAGTAGTGGTCGTTTTTCCATGCGATCCTGCAATAACAATATTTTTTTTTAATGAAATAATGTTAGCAAGCATTTTACCACGTTTGTGAATAGGTATTTTTTTCTTTTTAGCTAATAAATATTCAACATTATTTTTTTTAATAGCAGAAGAAATAACGAGCATGGTAACCTTTTTAATATTTTTCTTTTTATGACCAATAAAAATCTTAATGCCAAATTTTCTTAACCGATCTGTATTTTTGCTTTGACTTAAATCGCTACCCTGTACTATAAAGCCCATGTTATGCATTATTTGTGCTAATCCACTCATACCAATTCCGCCAATACCAACAAAATGGATTACTTCATTGCTTGTTATTTTCATTTTCAGTAAATTAATTTTTCCATTTCTTTTTCTATTTTTAAAAGGGTATTTTTACTATCATTTTTAAACATATTTTCTCTTTTCAAGCTTAATTCAACATTATTATCTAAAATTCTGATCAGCATTTCTTTCAAACTATTGAAGGATAAATTTTTTTGCTCTAATACCCAGCAACATCCCTTTTTTTCATAATAAATTGCATTTTGATATTGATGATTATCTTTGGCAAATGGATAAGGAATAGCAACAAATGGTACTCCTAAAAATTCAAGTTCTCCGATAGTTGATGATCCACATCTTGATATCGCAAGGTCGGCTTTTGATATTAATTCAACAATGTTCTCGTGAAAGGTAAAAATATAATTTTCAATATTATTTTTATTATAATAATTTTGAATTTCATTTACTTGGTTAGGTAAGGATTGTTGAATGACGTTTATTTTGTAACTTTTATTTATGTCTAAAATAACCTGCGGTATTACTTTACCAAAAATTTCAGCACCTTGGCTTCCACCCAAAATCAAAATGGTTTTTTTTGAATTTAAATTATTTTTTTCCGATAATTCATATTTTATAATTTCTTCTCTAAGAATATTTCCAACCTCAACACATTTGGTTAAATGCTTATTGGGAAGATTGAGAATACTGTTCGAATTTATAAAAAGCTTACTACAAAAACGCACAAAATATTTATTTACTCTACCCAAAACAAGATTAGGTTCGTACAATAAAATTTTAATATTAAGTAATTTTGCAGCCAAACAGATGGGAAGGGAAACATATCCCCCAAGACCAAATACAAAATCTGGTTTTTCTTTCCTCAAAAGCAAAAAAGAATTGAATAAAGCTAGAATTAGCTTTAAATAAAAAAATATTTTGTTTACAAATCTTATTCGAGTTGGAAAACCAACATCGAATATTTTATGTAAAGAAAAATTTTTTTTTACATATTTTGCACCTCTTTTATCGGTAACGAATATTGTTTCATATTCTTTTTTTTTAAGAAAATTAATTAAACTAATAGAGGGAAAAACATGACCTCCTGTACCTCCGCTACAAAAAAGAATTTTTTTTTTCATAAACTATCTTGGTTTAATGGAATTTTTTTTGTCAAATTTAATATTAAACCAGCTATTATTGCGTTTCCTACAATTGATGAGCCTCCATAACTTAAAAACGGAAGGGTTATCCCTGTTGTTGGTAAAAGTCTTATATTTACTCCAATATGAATGAAAGTTTGAATTAACAATAATGAAATTAAACCAACCAGTACGAGTTTCGTATATTCATCCTTTTCATCTAATAATTTATGTAACACCTTGTAAGAAAAAAATAAGAAAATTATTAGTAGCAGCAAAAGTAATATAGCTCCAAATTCTTCTGCGATTATGGCAAACATATAATCGGTATGAGCTTCTGGCACTCTATCTTTTAATACTCCTTCGCCTAAACCTCTGCCTGTAAAGCCACCATTCTTTATTGCCTCTAGTGCTTTCTCTGATTGATAGTTTTCTCCTTTTGTTGGATCAATAAATGATTTTAGTCTAAATAAGATGTATCCAAATTTATTTGGGAAAAAAAATAAGATTGAAGCGAAAATTAAAACACAGATTAGAAAAAATATAACTAAAATTATGAAATTTATTCCTGATGAAAAAACCATAACCAACCAAGAAGAAAATAGTAGAACAGATTGACCCAGATCTGGCTGAATAATCAAAAGAAACAAAACAGCCGATAATAAAACTAATGTATAAAAATATTTTCTATATAAATTATGAATTATCTGCGAAGAGATAATTTGTGCTAGTATAAGAATAAAAAAAGGTTTTAATATTTCAATCGGTTGAAATCTAGGTAAAAGGGGTATGTCCAACCATCTTTTTGCACCTTTAACTTCAGTTCCAATAAGGGGAACTAAAAATAATAGTAAGAGAAATATTATGAAAAAATATGGCAGATATGCTTTGATTGTTTCTCTTTTTTGAAGAGAAATAAAAAGGATAATTATTAATGCAATAACAACAAATACAAAATGCTTTAAAAAGAAAAAATAACTTTCCTTATTTAATTTTTCACCAATAACAGGTGATGTAGAAGAAAATGAAAAAAATAAACCTAAGAAAAAAAGTAGCAGGATTAGCGATAATATTGTCTTGTCTATATTTCTCCACCAGCTTGCTAGTAAACTTCTGTTTTCTCTACTAAAATCAAACATATATCAATAAATACTTGATCTTGCCCTGTAAACAAGTTCCTTAAATTTTTTTCCTCTGTCTTCAAAATTTGCAAATTGATCAAAAGATGCAGCCGCAGGGCTAAATAAAATTGTATATTTATTTTTTGTTAAACTATTTAAGTTTTTTATTTGCTTCAAATCTTTGATAACTTTTAAAACTGCATTCTTTAAATTATTTACCACAACTGAATTCACTTTTTTTCTTAATTGTTTTTTAAAGAAAATCGTACTTTTTCCAATGATATAAGCTTTAATAATATTTTTTTTAAGTTTATTTAAAAAAAATTTATCACCTTTTTTAGGAAGTCCTCCAACAATCCAAAAAATATTTTGGTAGCTTTTCAATGATTGTGAAGATGATTCAAAATTGGTTGCTTTTGAATCATTTATGCAAATTATTTCGTCGTTTAATAATAATCTTTCTTGTCTATGTGGCAATCCTTTAAATTTGTTTAAGACTTGCAATACAAGATTTAATCTTATTCTATAATTGCTTGCTATTTTAAGTACAAAAGAAATATTTTCCAAATTGTTTTGTGATAACAAATATTTATTTTTAATTTTTTTAAAAATTTTTTTTACCTTATATTTATCAACTTTATGCAACTTGGAAAAAAATTGTTTTTTCTTATAATTGTCTATAATTTTTTTCGTAAATTTATTGTTTAAATTTAAATACGAATGATCCTTGGATGATTGAAATTTTAAAATTTTTATCTTTGCATTAATATAGTTTGTCATAGTCTTGTGTCTTTCCATGTGGTCAGGTGAAATATTAAGTATTACAGCATGATTAGATTTAAAATGCTGTGTATATTCAAGTTGATAAGAGGAAACTTCGACAATAATAACTGCTTTTTTATTTAACTTTTTAAGAGATAGTATTGGTTCACCTATGTTCCCTACAAGATGAGTTTTGTGACCGGCTTTTTTAAAAACTGCCTCTAGTAGCTTACAAGTTGTTGATTTACCATTCGTACCAGTAACCGAGATAATTTGGCTATCTTTGTTGAAATTATAAAATATATCTAAATCCGTAATTATTTTAGCTCTATTTTTTGCTAAAAAATTTTTTAGATAGCAATGTCTAATATTTATACCAGGACTGACTACAATAAAGTCAATAAAATCATTTGTTAATTTTTTTTTGAAATTTAATAAATATTTTTTTTTTATACTTTTTCGAACAAAAGAATTATCATCCCAACAATAAATTTCTGATTTAATTTTTTTTAAGAATTTTAGTGTAGCTAATCCACTTTTTGCAAATCCATAAATAAGAATTTTTTTTTTTGCAAATTTTGAACTTAAATTTCGCATTATCTCAATTTTAGAGTCGCTAATCCAATTAAAGCTAAAATTATTGAGATAATCCAAAACCTAATTACAACTGTTGATTCTGCCCAACCTTTTTTCTCAAAATGGTGGTGCAGGGGTGCCATTTGAAAAATTCTTCTTCCAGTTAATTTAAAGGAAACTACCTGAATAATTACAGAGACTGTTTCTAATACGAACAAACCACCAATAATTGCCAGCACAATTTCATGTTTTGAAACAATACTTATGGCTCCTAACGATCCCCCAAGTGATAATGATCCAGTGTCTCCCATGAAAATTTTTGCGGGAGGTGCGTTGTACCACAAAAATCCAAGACAAGCGCCGCATATAGCACCGCAGAATATTGAAACTTCACCAAGTTCTTCAATATGCGGTATTTGAAGATAATTTGAGAAAACTGTATTTCCTGCAACATAACAAATAAAAGCAAAAGAAGCTGCCACCAATATCACAGGTACAGTTGCTAAGCCATCTAACCCATCTGTTAAATTGACAGCATTTGATGATGCAATAATTATAAATATGTAAAACGGAATAAAAAATATTCCCATATTAAAAATTAAATTTTTAAAAAATGGAAAATATAAATTTTTCAAGTGTAAATGGTCACCAAGTTTATGCAAAAAAAATACAGCAATAAACGCTAGAAATATTTGGATAATAAACTTCAGTTTTGGAGAAAGGCCAGATGAATTGTGATTTTTTATTTTCAAGAAATCATCGATTGCTCCTAAAATTCCAAAACTACTAGCTACAAATATTAAAAACCAAATATAAATATTGGATAAATCTGCCCAAAGTAAAGTGCTTAATAACATTCCTATTAAGATCACCACTCCTCCCATTGTTGGAGTTCCAACTTTTTTAAATATGTGATCAATCGGGCCATCATCTCTAATAGGTCCCGTAATCTTTTTTTGTGAAAAATATTTTATAAATGGACCTCCAATAAGAAATACAATAATCAAAGACGATATTAATGATAATCCAGTCCTAAATGTTAAATATCTAAATACATTTAAAAAAGAAAATTCGTCTATAAAAGATGTTAATAAACTATAAAGCATTAATTAATTTTTCCTTTTTTTAATTTTTTGCAAAAATTATTCAAACCAGTTAAATTTGAACCTTTTATCATTACATAATCATTATCATTTATATAATTCCTAATTAAACTACCAATATCATTTAATGAATTTAATATTTTTCCTTTTTTGTTTTTTCTCACGAATTTGTAAGTCTCCAATATAGATTTGCCAATCACAAAAACTTTATCAATGTCACTATTATTAATATATTTTGCTAAATTTCTGTGAAAAAACTTAGTTTTTTTTCCTAATTCCAACATATCTCCCAATACAAGAATTTTTTGAGTCTTTTTTTTATCGGTATTGTTAAAATGATTTATAGCCAGTCTCATTGAATGTGGATTAGCATTATAGCTTTCGTCAAGTAAATAAAATTTTTTCTTAAAAATTCGAATTTTATTCATATCTCCTCGTCCTTCTGGTATTTTAAAATTTAAAAAAATATTTTTCTTATCTGATATATCCAAATCCAAATTAAATATAATTAGGCATGTTGAAAGAACATTTTGAATATAAGCGCTATTATTATAATTAATGTTAAATAAATAAACTTTATTATTATATGAAATTGAAGCTTGATAAATATTGTTATTTTTTTTTACATTTTTTAAA
>Ga0207962_1000786_pt1 | contig 10802 bp, 9 predicted proteins | sample Knorr_S15_td_AAI_FD_185603 | JGI IMG/M metagenome (GOLD analysis project Ga0207962, IMG submission 185603) | Marine microbial communities from Southern Atlantic Ocean transect - Knorr_S15_td_AAIW_ad_750m_LV_A (SPAdes) (version 2) | ecosystem: Environmental > Aquatic > Marine > Oceanic | place... | reverse complement strand
CAGCCGGGTACTTGATCTCCTTGCCGTCCTTGTCCTTTTTGTACTCAGACGGATTGGCATCGAACCACCAAACCTTGCGGAGAAAATCGAGATCCTCGTCCTTGTCGTAAACCGGCTTGGGGTTGAAGGCGTAACAAATACCATCGCCTCCGCCGAAGAACAGTTGCCCCTGCCCGTTCACCACACCGTACGAGGGCGAGCTCCATTGGCCGTGAAAAATGTTCGGGCCGATGCCAGCGTCGTCCTCGCCCTTCAACTCACCCGTCTTGGCGTCGAGCGCGATGAAGCTCGGCGAGAGTGGCGACGGGACGTTCGAGTGTGTCCAGTCCTGGCCGTTGGAGGTGCAGGCGTAAACCATGTCGCCCACCACGATGATCGAGCAGTTAGAGGCGTTGTGGGGGAACACTCCCAACTCGTCCATCATGTCGTAACGCCAAATGATGTCGCCATCCTTCGGGCCAAGCTTGGCCGGCGGCTTGCCGGTGTCGAGGTGCACATAAACGGCTTCGTCTTTGTACGGGCCGTCGTTGCCGTTGGCCAAGCCGTCCACATCGACGCAGAGCACTTCGCAGCGACTGCTGACGACGTAAAGCCGGTTGCCGACCACCGTCGGCGACGAGAGCAGCCCGAGGCTTTCCCAGTCGTTCACCTTGCCGGACTTGAGCTTGGGAATGACCAGTTGCCAGAGAAAGTCACCGCTCTTTTCGTCAAGGCACAACAGGATGCTTCGGTCGCCGGGATGCTTCGGGTCGCGCATCGAGTCGTTGTTGGTGCCGACGAAAATTCTGCCGTTGGAGATGGTGGTGTTGCCGTAACTTTGCGTGCCGAGCTTGGCCGCCCACTTGACGTTTTTGGCGGTCGACAAGTCCACGTCCTCGGTGCCCTGCTTGAAATCGCCCGGCTCAAACTTGTCCGGCAGGCCAGTGACGCCGGCAGCGAACATGTTGCGGCCCAGTGTGTTACCGCCCCACTGCGGCCAGTCCGCCGCCACCGCGGCAGCGTTTCCCAAAATGCCGGCGGCCAATCCGGTTACGATCGCGTTTTTCAGGTTTTTCATCATCTGACTAAAAGTTTTTGGTTACTCGTTGGGTGTGACTGTCACATTGTCGATGTACACCGGCACCTGCGGGGAAAACCCGAACAGCCCGGGCGAACCACTCTTGTGGGCGTTGTCGTGCTTGAACTCCAGCGTCCAGCCTTCCGGCTCGGCATCGTCCCTTGGCCAAGCCTTGGCGCGAATCATCCCGGAGCCATCGTCGGCCACATCGATGCGCGCCTTGAGCGTGTGCCACGTGTTGGCCTTCCAGCGGTAGTTCGGCGGTGAGCCGCGTTCCGGCACGCGGATGCGGTCGAGGTTCGAGTTGATCTCGATTTTTTGCTCGTTGCCTTTCAGCACGATGTAGTATCGCTGGTTGATGATGCCGACGTCGGACATCTTCCGGCGCCGGCCGTCAGTGAGCACGTCGGCCTGGACGGTGTAGTTGCTCATGCTTTGTTCGCCGATGAACACCGTGGCGCGTTGGAGGCGCTTGTTCGCGATCGTCTTGCGCAGCACGTTGGAGCCGTCCCTCTCGCGCACCTCGAACTTGAACCGTGCCCCGATCCACGGCAACGGCGGGTAGGCGAACTTCACGCCGGTGTCGACCAGGCTGTCCTCGGTCAACTCGAACCCCTCGAAGTTTTCGCTCAGCGGCGGCGCCGGCAGCACGCGGCCACGGATCACGCCGGTCAACCCGCCAAGCGTCGCCTTGAACGCCCCAGCGGAACTGATCATTTTTTTGTCGGCGACGATCTGGCCGCGCTCGTTGAACGAGGCATTCATGCGGGCCTTCACCTTGGCCGTCGGCGGGATGTACGATTCCCACTTGAGCGTTGAGCCGTCCACCTCCTCGACGAGAAAACCGTTGGCGTCAATTTTGCGGGTGCGGAAGGAGATCGCTTGGCCGGGCGCGAGCAGGATTTCCGACGGAACGATTTGCAGCCGTGTGGCTTTCCCCGCCTTGGGCCAGCGCTTGGCCTTGGGCGTCTTGGCCAAGCCGCGGCTCTTTCCGGCCTTGCCGAAGCAGTAAAGTTTCTTGGTCGTCTGCACGTAAATCTTGCCGTTGTAAACTGACGGCGTGCCGAAACAGCGCCCGTCGAGCACGGCGTGCGAGAGAATATTGGCCTCATTTTTCCCCGGTTTTATTACGTAAAACGCTCCGTGAGCGCCAGTGGCCTCGCCGCCGCCGCCGGGGTTCTCGAGCATCGGCACGTAGAGCTTGCCATCCGCGAAAAGCGGCGAGGCGTTGCGCTGCTCGATGCCGAGCTTGATCTTCCAGTTCTCTTTGCCGGTCCGGATGTTGACGCTGTGCAACTCGCCCTTTTCGGCGACGACGTAAATGGTGTCACCGACAAGGATCGGCGAGCTGGTGGAGGTTGAGATGTTCGCAGTCCAAAGCTCGACCTGTTTGCGCTCGACGATGACCGGGTTGGCGTCCGTCGGCTGCACGTGCGGAATCTTCAGGCCAACCATCTGACCCGGCTCATACGGTGTCCCGTAAATCGCGGCGGCGATGTCGTTGTCGTAAACGACGACCGAGGCGTTGATGCCGGCCTTGAAGAGCGGCACCTGCCAAATCGCTTCTCCGGTGCGGGCGTTGGCGCAGACCACGCTGCCGTCACCGGTGGTCGCGTAAAAAACTCGCTTGCCGTCAAGCCAGCCGAGTGCCGGCGAGGAGAAGCAACTGTCCTTGGGCCGCCCTCCAGGCTTGGCCGCCCAGACGAGCTTGCCGGTTTTTTTGTCGAAGCCGTAAAAGCGATCCCACGGCGGGCCTTGTGCCCCCCAGTTGGCCATGATGCCGCGAGTGATCACCAGGTCGCGATCAACGACTGGCGTGGCGGTGCGGCCGTTCGGGAACGTCATCCGGCCCAGCGCCTCCATCAGAGAATGTTGCCAGAGCATCTCGCCGTCCTGTGTGAACGAGGCGAAGAGTCCCTGCGTGCCCTGGTAAAACAGGTTGCCGGTCTCGGGATCGATCGTCGGGCTCGAGGCGGAGTAGCGCGTGTAGATGATGTCGCTCAGAAAATCGTTGAACTTGCGCTCCCAAAGTTTCTCGCCCGTGTCGGCGTCAAAACAAAACACGCCCTCCTGCAGGTTCGCGCCTTCGCCGAGATGGCCGACGACAAAAATCCGGCCGTTGGCCACCGTCGGCGTGGAGCGCCCGGGCAGATCCGCCGTCCAAAGCGCGTCCTCGGTTAGGATCTTGTCCGGCAGCTGTTTCTCCAGCGAAACGCCGGTCTGCAGCGGCCCGCGCATGTGGAGCCACCCCTCGACTGGGGCAGCCGTCGCCGCTGCCGCAGTGAGGCTAAATAAGGCTGTTATTAGGTTTTTCATGTGAAAATCCTTAAAAAAGTCCCGCTTGGCCAAGCCAACTCAAGGCGAATTGACGAAGACCTAAAGGCACAAAAGCGTAGCCGGATGGGCACTCCATGCAACAAAATAATACCTACACGTATTATTTTTGAGCCCCGCCGTCCTCCGCTTGGCCAAGCGGCCACCGGGTTAAATCACTGTGTCGTCCTGAATGACGGCGTTTTTCGGGATGATCACTATACCCTCGCGAATGTAATAGTTTTCACCGTCGAAATGTTCCGGCTTGTCGTCGGGCGTGATGACACAGTTGGCGCCGATGCGGGCGTTTTTGTCGATGATGGCTTGCTCGATGCGGGTGTTCTCGCCGACGCCGATGCGCGGAATGCCTTTTTCGTCACTCTCCGCCTTAGAGGCGTTCGTCTCGTAAAAGTCCGACCCCATCAACACCGAGCGGTGTACCCGACAACCGGGCGAGATGAGACAGCGAACGCCGATCAGGCTTTGGCTGATTCGCGAGCGGTCAATGATGCACCCGTCGGAAATCACCGCTTGATCGATGGCTGCGCCGTTGATCTTAGAAGCAGGCATGAAACGTGGCCGGGTGTAGATCGGCGTCTCCATCTGGAAGAAATCAAACTTGGGGACCGTGCTGACCATGTCCAGGTTTGCCTCGAAAAAGGATCGGATCGTTCCGATGTCCTCCCAGTATCCCTGATAGACGTGAGAGAAAACCCGGTGCGTCTCGATGGCGCGGGGGATGATGTGCTTACCAAAGTCGGTCATCTCGTTGTCGAGCAGCTCGGTCAGCGTTGCCCGCTTGAAAATATAGATGCCCATCGACGCGAGGTAATGGTCGCCGCCCGCCTCGAGCCCCTGCTCGGCAACCTGCGCACCGGAGAGCCGGAGAGAGTCGAGCAACTCCGGCGTGCCGGGTTTCTCGACGAACCGGCTAATCCGGCCGTCCCCGTCGTTGTGCATGATGCCGAACGCCTTGGCCAGTTCCCGGCCAACCGGGATGGTCGCCACGGTCAGTTCCGCCTCCTTTTCGATGTGCGCCGCGATGATGTCGCGGAAGTCCATCCGGTACAGTTGATCCCCGCTCAGGATCAGCAGGTGCTCGAAGTCGTTGTTCAGCAGGTGAATCAGGTTTTTGCGGACGGCGTCGGCCGTGCCCTGATACCACGTGTCGCTGGTCGGCGTCTGCTCGGCCGCCAATATCTCCACAAACCCGCGCGAAAAGTGGTCAAACTTGTACGAGTGCGAAACATGGCGGTGCAGCGAGGCGGAATTGAACTGCGTCAGCAGATAAATCTGGGTCAGCCGTGAGTTGATGCAGTTGGATATGGGGATGTCCACCAAGCGATACTTCCCGGCCAGCGGCACTGCCGGCTTCGAGCGCTCCTGGGTCAACGGGAACAGGCGCGCTCCCTGTCCGCCTCCCATCACGACGGCCAACACCCGTGCCTTCCCTGCTCTGGTGACTACCTGTGACATTACGGATGAACGAATGAACCCCGTTGGTTCTACGCTTGGCCAAGCTGAAGTTCAAGCAGGTTGCGTCCCCCTTGGCCAAGCTGCGAAGTGGTGCCGGCCGGCGCTCAGTCGACGCCCTTGAACGAATCTTGCTGGATGAAGTTGCGGTTATCAACCGTCGCACGGTGCAGGGCATATTGAATGTTGCCCAGCTTGTCGACGGTGCTCATGGATTTGCCGTCTTCGCCCTCGATGTCAGCTGCCAGGGCCTGGACGGTATCGAGCATCATCTGGTTGGCGGACACTTCGCCGAAGTGCTGAATCAAGTGCTCGGCATCCTTTCGCAACGCCGGGATGTCCCGCTCGACGATGGCCTCCTTCTCGTTGGCCAAAAGATTGTCGCGCAGGTGAAAGAGGAGCCATTCGTTGCCACGAAAGATGCCAGGGGGTAATCACCGAGGTCAACTATCAAGGCACCACCGATGCCGCCGTGGAGGATCTCGGCAGTGGTTTCACGGTGACGACCGACTGGTCGCCGCCGAAAAGAAAATCGCCCTCCGCGGCCATGTTCGCGATGTTGCCGGCCTTGCTTTGGACTTTTTGCAGATCATCGAGCGCCCGCTCGTTGGCCTCGACTCGAATCTTCAAGTCCCCAGCCTTGGCGCCGTCCAGCTCGAGACTCTTGATGGCAATGCTGGCCGGGCTCTCGGGGCGGCTGAACTCGTCAACTGACTCCGCACGGCGGACGCCGCCCACGGAGGCGACCGCCGCTGCGCGAGGCGGTCGAGGGACGGCTGATGCCTACCCGGTTGATTTTTCCTGCCATTTTGTGGATCGAATCGCGTTTGTAAAAACGGCTGAACCGGAGCAAAACTGACTCCCCGCTTGGCCAAGTTACTCGGCGACAAGTTGCAGGATGCCTCCCAGCGGGTCGCGCTTTGTCGGTGGGTTTGACACCAGCGGCAGCAGGTACAGTTCGCCCTCGGCATCCTCACCAAAACTGGCGATCTGGTAAACTTTGCCCTTCTGCTGGTGGATGGTGCCGTGCTCGGTCGCCTTGCCGTCCTTTTGGCGGACGGCAAAAATCAGGCCGGTGACGAAGTCGCCGTAAACGTACGCCCCCCGCAGCGCCGGAATCGCCTTGCCGCGATAGACGTAGCCGCCGGTGATGCTCACACCGTAGCCGTGCCCGGGAAACTTGCTCTCCTTCTCCACGCCGGCATGGTGCGCGTACTCGATCACCGGGTCGATCCAGTCTCCCTTGGCCGGGCCGTCCTCCTTGAACTTGTGAAACGACTCGCGGATGTTCCAGCCGTAGTTGCCGCCGCGCGTGATGAGATTGACCTCCTCCCACTTGTTCTGCCCGACGTCCGCCGCCCAGAGGTCGCCGGTCTCGCGGTCGAAACTCATGCGCCAGACGTTGCGCAGGCCGTACGCCCAAATCTCCCCGCGCGTGTCGTCCTTGCGCCCGGCGAACGGGTTGTCCGCCGGGATGCCGTACGCCAGCTTGCCGGTGCGGGCATCGACGTCGATGCGGAAAATCTTGCCCAGCAGCGTGCCCAGGTTTTGCGCGTTGTCATGCGGGTCGTTGGCCTTGCCGCCGTCGCCCGAGGCGATGTAAAGCTTACCGTCCGGCCCGAACAAAATCACGCCGCCGTTGTGGTTCCAGTACGGCTGCGGGAACTCGAGCAGGATACGCTCCGACTTCATGTCGGCCCGGTTCGGGTGCGCCTTGGCCACGGTGAACTCGCTGACGACACTGCGCTTGGGCTCCTGCTGCGAGTAGTAAACGTAAAACTTTCCGTTGGACGCAAACTGGGGATGGAACGCCATGCCCAGCAGCCCCTCCTCATTTTCGCGCCACGGCTTGCGCTCGCTGATATCAAAAAACACTTCGCGCTTGGGCTTGGCCACGTTTTTGTCCTTCGGCAAAATGATGATGGCCCCGCCTTGCTCGAGGCAAAACAACCGCCCGGAACCGTCCGGAGCCGTCTCAAGCCAAAGCGGACGAGTCGATTCGAGCCCCTCCCAAACCGGCTTCAGCCCTACCTTGGGCAGTTCCGCCCGGGTGGCGGCCAATCCGACCACCAGTGATAATCCAACAGAGAAAAAACGCAATTGCATGCACGGAGTAAACTTGCTGAAATCGCCCAAGTCAATCAGCGGGTAAAGGGCGATGTCAGGATTCGGCGTCGTCAACCGTTCTTTTTATAGTGGCGCTTTCTGAACAGGACATTTTGAAGCGGCTGATGAGCCAGCGCGACCGCGTGTCGGCTGCGGCCTGGCTGGTGGTCCGAAATGCGCACACAGCCGAGGATATTTTCCAGAATGTCGCTCTCAAGGCGATGACCAAAGGGGTGCAATTTGAGTCCGTCGGCGCGCTCATGTCATGGGCGTTCATCACCGCCCGGCGAGAAGGCATCGACTGGCTACGCCGCCAAAAGAATGCGCCGATCTGCCTCGACAATACGATCCTCGAGCTACTGGAGCAGGAATGGGCGGGTGAAGCGGCGGCGGGTGACATACGTGGCCAGGCGCTGCGCGACTGCCTCGAGGATTTGCCGTCCAAGTCGCGTGACCTGCTCAAGCGGCGCTACTTCGACGGACACGCCTGCGAGGCGGTGGCGGAGCAACTCGGCGCCCGGCTCGACGCGATTTACAAACGGCTCTCCCGACTGCATCAGGCCTTGAAAAAGTGTATCGAAACCAAGCTGGAACAGCCGGCCGGCTGAACTATTTCAAAAAATGACATTGAGTGAGGAACAGAACGAACTTTTGCTGCGGCACTTGAACGGGCAACTCGGCCCGGACGAGGAGGCCAAGGTTGCCGACCTGCTGCGCGGCAATGCCGGGGCGCGCGCCTTCCTGCGGGCGGTCGCCGAGCAGGCGGTCGTCGTGGCCGACGTCGAGCGCATCAATCAACACAAGCCCCAACCGGTCAAGGTTGTCACGCCGGTTTTTCGTCCGTGGAAATGGGCGGTTGCCGCGGCGGCGGCGTTTGTGTTGATGGCGGCGTTCGTGATCGCCACCACGCCGCCGAGGCACGCGGCAAAAGTCAGCGCCATTCTCGGCCCATGCCAGTACATCGCTGCGGACGGCAAGGTGCGGGACGAAGTGAAAGTGGGCACCGTGCTGCGCGTCGGCGATACGATCCGGACGCGCTCGAGCAGCGCTTGGGTGAAGCTGGACTTGAACGGCGGTTCGCTGATGACCATCGCCGGGCGCTCGCGGCTGCGGCTGCTCAACGTCGATGGCCGGCGCGGGTTTCAACTGGCCTACGGGAATCTTTGGGCAACTGTGGCGCAATCGGCCGGGGCCAGGCCGGTCTCGATCCAGACGCCGACAGCCACGGTCGAGACCAAGGTCGCGCAGTTCGATGTCGAGACTCACTCCATGACGTCGATCGTGCGGGTGAACAGCGGCACAGCAAACGTCGTGCGGCTGGCCGACGGCCAAGCGGTGGACGTTGTGGCGGATCACCAGGCCGTTGTCTCCGCAAGGCGCAGCCGGCCGTTCGCAGTGGCGCGCCAGCCGGAACCGGTCAACGCGTGGAACTGTAGCATGCTCGCCGGCCAGGGGGCGGTGTTCGGTAAAATACTTCCGCCAACGGCCGAGGGGAGATCGCGCCTGGGGGCCATCCCGCTGCTCATCGGCAAAAAGACCACCATTTACGTGGCCAACTTCTCGGTGCAGTGCAGCGGCTCGCCGCCGGTGCTGATCGAGGGCGGCTCGAGGGTTCGCATCCGCGGAACCACCCGGACGGATAGCCCGGTCTATTTCGGCATTACGACCCAGCGAATCAAAGGGGGGTTTTTCGGCAAGTATAGCGCCGAGATCGGGGCCGGGGCGCTTGGCCAGGCGGGCGAGCCGTGGCAGATCGAGGTGCCGCTTAGCAAATTCAAGCCAAAGACCGAGAATGTCCCTGATTTGCCGATTGGCATGGAGTTAACTGACATTTGGGTTTTTTCGCCCGAGGAGAGTGCCGAGTTGGAAATTCATCGGGTCGAGTTCCTGCCAAGGGAGGTGGGGCAATGAACTACAGCGCATCAGTCATCGAGGAAGCCGCGCCGGCCGGGTCGAAGGGGCCGCCTTCACCACGAGCTGCTGAAACCGCAGCGCTTGGCCAAACGGAAAAGGAAATCCGGCGCGCCGAGAGCCGGAGACTCGCCATTGCGGCGCAGGGCGGCTGCATCGAGTCGTTCGAGTCGCTGGTCGGGCAGTTCGAGAAACCGCTGTACCACTTTCTTTTGGCCAAGACCCGCAACCACCACCAGGCGGAGGATTTGCTGCAGGACACCTTTCTTATCACCTACCGCAAGCTGGCCCAATTCAACCCCGACTACCCCTTTTCCTCCTGGATTTTCACCATCGCAAACCGAAAGGCCATTAGCCATTACCGGAAACAAAAACCGTTGGTGGAAGAGGTTGAGGTTGCCATCGAGACGACCGCGAGCGGCGAGGTGATGGAGCAGGAGTGGGCCCGCTCGCTATGGGCCCATGCCAAGCGGCTGCTTACGGAAAACCACTTCACCGCCCTTCGGCTTTTTTACAGCGAAGGAATGACCATAGACGAGGTGGCGGCGGCCATGGAGAGAAAGCCCAACTCGGTGAAAGTCTGGTTGCATCGTGCCCGCAAAAGGCTTGCCCGAGAGTTAAACCCAAGACCTTCTGTGCCATGAACATACTCTATACAGCCATCGCTGGAATCCTGCTGGCTTCCGGATTGCAACAACCGGCCCACGGGAAGGAGGCCGAACAGAACCCCTACCTTGCAATCGTCGAGCGCAACGCCTTTGACTTGACCGACACGCCACCCAGCACGCAACAGAAGGCACCTGAACCACTCAAGGCAAGCGATATAAAGCTTACGGGTATTTTCCTCCGTAATGGCGTGGAGCGCGCAGCGATTGCCCTGATCGAAAAGGACAAAAAAAACACGAAGCCCACCTACCTCCAATTGGCAGTTGGGGAAAAGCAGGGGACCATTGAAATCAAGGCAATCGACAAACGCACAGGCCGTGTGACATTGCTGCAGCTTGGTTCAGAGCGGGAACTTAATTTCAAGGATGACGCCTTCAAGACTGCTGTATCCAAAGCCCCGCGTACTTCATCCTCTAAAAGTTCCTCCTCCAAGTCCAGATCATCAAGTGACGCTGCCAGAAGAGCGGCTGAGATCAAAGCAGCCATCGAACGCAGAAAAGCAGAAAAAAAAGCCGCCAAACCTAAAGGGGATGGCAAGAGCGCTAAGGTCTATAAAGAACTGGACAGTAAGTTGAAAGAGGCAGTTAAATCGGGCCGGATATCAAGAGATGAATACAGCCAAGCCTGGCGAGAAATCAAAGGGGGAGATGGAGGTAGCGACCGGGGCGATCGCAAGCGGTAGCTCGGAAATGAAAAGAACTTTTAATCTAAGAAATTGTTTTGCTGGAGCGATCATCGTGCCCGCCATCCTGTTCGTTAGCTGTGGTAAGGCCCCCATCGATGACTCCTCCACTGAGGCCAACCAAATCGAGGCGCTCAGAAAGCAGGCCGCGTCGCTGAAGTCCAAGCTGGCCAGCACTCAGTCGCACATCGACAACCTCCGCTTGGAACTCAACAACGGCGATGCGCAGGATGTTTCCGGGGGATTGACCGCACCCAATATCATCGACGAATTGATGGAAATCAAATTGACTTCCGGGAACCGCGGTAGAATTCAGCGCCGCATTAACTTTCTCTTCGAGAGCTTGTCGGAGCAGGGGGAAGCCGCCGTGCCCCATATCCGCGAGTTCCTCAACCAGATGGAAGATGTTGATTTTGCCGCCCCAAAATCACCGAAGGATGAATCAAAAGAACTCGAATACTGGCGCACTCGCATGGTTCATGGCCCACTCGATTTTGAGCAACCGCCTTCCCTGCGAATTGGCCTGATTGATATTCTGGCCGAAGTTGGCGGAAAAAAAGCGGAGGAGGCGCTGGCAGAAGTGCTTTCCACCAC
>Ga0207962_1000781_pt1 | contig 10819 bp, 11 predicted proteins | sample Knorr_S15_td_AAI_FD_185603 | JGI IMG/M metagenome (GOLD analysis project Ga0207962, IMG submission 185603) | Marine microbial communities from Southern Atlantic Ocean transect - Knorr_S15_td_AAIW_ad_750m_LV_A (SPAdes) (version 2) | ecosystem: Environmental > Aquatic > Marine > Oceanic | place... | reverse complement strand
CAGCAACAGTACGGTGACTGATGTAATCAAAAATAAGATCCTGAGATGAAATCAATCGCGATGAATAAACCGGCCCAATTGCATCCTCTAAGAAAGCAAACATTTCTACGGTGATACCATCGGCCATTGATACCGTTCGTGAGCGATTGATGGCGATTTTTTTTGGGTTTCTATCCTTAATGAAATCAGCTAAATGTGGCTTTAAGCCCTCCTGACCATAGCTAATAATGGTTGGAAAGAATTCCCGCATGCGGCCGCTCTGGTGAGTGCCAAGCAAAGTACGTTCTAGTGGGAGGTTATTACCGGGGTCGAAAAAAATATAGGCATTGCGGTGACCATACCATCCAGAAATTCCATAATCACCAAACATCTGTAACATTGGGTCAACATTAAACTCACGCGACATTATTATCCACATGTCAATACCTGTACGGCGCATTGATGCCTGTAAGTGAAGTTCCATTTTCTCAAGTTTTACATCCCATTCATGCATGAGTCTTTGAAGTGCTTTACTATTCCATTGGGTATCTATGTTTTGACCCAAAGTGGAACTAAAGAAAAGAAAAAAGATAAACCAGAGTTGTTTCATTAAATATGACCTTTTCTTATAAGGAATAATAATATTCCCCCAGTTAGTAAACCTGATATCAATGCGTAAAGCCATATGGATAATCCTGGCTGCAGAAACATAAAAAATATATAGATAAGGTTAACGACAAATCCACCCAATAACATTCTTTTAACCCATATCATCTTTATTCTCCTTTATTTGAGAGAAAGACACTTCATACCAAAACTTACAAAAAATATTACACATCCCTTTTATAAAACAAGAAAGCCCCCGTTAGGAGGCTTTCTTGCATTATTATAAATAATAATTTATTGTTATGCTTTTTCCAATCCCATCAAACCAAGATGGAAGTCAATAGCATCATTGGTGAAATCGTCATCTTCAGCTGACGCACCTGTTAATATAGCTATAATTGCGGCAAAAGCTAAGATCGCAAGTAGTAGCCCAAGGCCATATCCAATCAAACCTGCCTTACCGTGTCTTTTTCTTGCAACTTCCGTATATTTTTTCTCATAAGCCGCTGTGTATATACTTATTGCTTCCGAGTTGCCTTTTCCATATGCTTTTTCTAAATCCATAAGTCTTACTGCTGGAACACCATCTGGTTCTCCACCTTTATAATAGCCGTATAAAGCCAGTGGAAGTCCACCAACATATGGAATTACAAATGTTAGAAGAAATCCACCACACCACCATAGAAAAGTGCCGCTTTCTTCTGCGTCATCTTTCGCATCTCTTTCAGCCATAACAGTAATTTCCCTATTATCAACTGCTTTTTGCGCAAACACACTTGAAACGGGAGTCATAAACATAATGACAGCGAGAAAAGATGCAATAGATCTATTAATTATCGAGAATTTTTTCATAATAAGATGCCCTCCTTGGCGCTATTAATAAAATACTTTCTTGATACCTTAAATGATTTTATATCGAAGTTAATTATTATCAAAGAAAATTGTCCTTCAAAACTGCCTTAAAGACCTATTTGTTTATTTTTTGACTATTCTAAATCCGAAATGATTATTACCTCTATGCTCAAAATCAGAAGCTCTTGCATAAGTTAATAATGTTGAAGCGTGATAATTCCAGGAACCGCCGCGTCTGACCCTTTTATTATTTGTTCCTGCTGAGGCATTGACAGGATCTGTTGTGCCATTGGTATAAAATGATTCACTATAATAATCTTGGCACCATTCCCACACGTTTCCAGCCATATCATAAAGGCCATAAGGGTTTTCGGGATATGAACCGACAGCTAAAGAATGTCCATTTGGATTATAAACACCTGGCTTATCTCCATTATAATTTGCCTTTGTTAAATCTAACGTTCCATCATTGGTAGGATAGGCTAATTGCTGCCCGCCTTTTGCAGCATACTCCCATTGTGCTTCTGTTGGTAAACTTACATTATAATATTTTACAAAAGCGTATGCGCCATACCATTTAACCCAATTGACCGGCCAGTCTGCTTTCGTCAGATCTATTAGTTCAAATGTATTGCTTGAAGCATTGAAGGAAATCCAACTTTTATTATTTATATGTTCCGCTTCTCCGCCGCTTGTACAACCACCTGTTTCTCCTAATTGTAAGAATATTTCTCCTGCATTCGGTGCATTGCCGTCGCCAATAACCATTTTTTCTGAGTAGGTGCCACAAGGATCAGATACCTGTTTTGCAGATACCGTAATCCATCCATGAGTGTAAGCCCCATTCAAAAAGTTGATATAGTCTTGATTGGTAATTTCTTTTTCAGATATTTTAAAAGCTGTTAGTGTAATGCTGACCTCCGGCGCATCATTTTGGACTGTTGTACCTCCCATGGTAAAAGTTCCAGCAGGAATATTTTTTAACACAATACTGCTTGGTAGTGTGGCATTTATTTCTTCAAATATTTCGGCTGTGCCATCATCTTCACTGCAAGAATTGAAAAGAATAAATATTCCAGATACCGCAGACATTAATTTCAATTTATTAATTTTCATTTATTTAATGCTGTATTATCACACGTTGAACCTTGCTAGAAGCAACAGCCCCAAAGACTCCTAGTGCACCTTCAATGCCAACCGATTGTCCTGCCGTAGTACCGCTACCCAATAGAAAATTACTATACTTGTCTTCCTCACCTTTTATAAAATATTCGTAATAATTTTCATCCATTGTCATCAATCGAATATTAAAAAGCTTAGGTTCAGCGGGTTCCCCCTGCCGCTGTTCACATATTCTCACAGGAACAGTATAGGTGCCTTTTTGAAGATCAACCACCCTATCAAAATCCGGATCGCATTCAAAGGCTCCTTTCCAAGCTCTTGATCGCCCTGAAAGGTATCCCTTACCCCCATTGAGTTGCTGCCAAACAATATTATAGGAACGTTTTATTGAAATGGTATCCTGTATAAGCGAATCAATAAGCACGGGAATTTCAGGAGTTAATAATTCTCCTTTAACCGAATCATAACCCGGTACAGTTACATCCAATAAATAAGTGGTCCCAGGCTTTGGCGTGAACGTCCCAAGTGTATCGAGATAGATATTTTTTTGATTCCATTCCCAAGAATATTGTTTAGGTACGAAATTAAATGGAATCGAAGTCCCATTGGCTTTAATTGAAACCTGTGCATTTTTTATTAAACCTGCTGGTTCGTAAATCGAGTCAAGATAAACTTCTTCACCAAAAACAAATGTATCAACACCAACAAAGATTTCTGATTCTTCTGAAAGAGTAGTTGTTCTGTATACACGGACAAAACTGTCTACTTCGGGATCTAAAGAAATCAGGCCAAACACATTAAGGACTGGTTCGTAATCCACTTCTAAAAGTTCCCACTCTCCCTCTGCACAACCATTGAAAAATATAATAAATGCAACAAAGATTGATTGAATGTGTTTTTTAAAAGTCAAATTGCATTCCCGTGAATATCATGAATGGAAACATATTTAGCGGAGCTCGCTCAACGACGCCCCTATTTCCTGTACTTTGATCTGTTCTTGTTCGATGCAAATACGATAAAGCATTTTCATGGTTGGTGACATTGATAATCTGAATATAGGAATCGTATCTCCATTTAAATAATCGCCTATTTTTTCGGGTAATGCCTATATCTAAACGGAAATAAGAAGGATATCGGCCACTATTTTTTTTATCAACCAGGTATTTATTGGATGAAAACCAATTCATTTCAGATGGCGCACCGGGATAATTAGCACGACCACCTCTTATCTCTTGTTCCCAGTCATTGGCCCTACCAATAATAGGTGTATAAGGATTCCCGCTTGATCCAGTGATGGCAGCATTCATCTCAAGATTATCAGAGACCCAATTGGGCAACTCAACAGTTGTCACCACATTGAGAGTATGGACCCGGTCATGGTTTGGAGCATACCAGCCATTGGGCGGTGTGTAATAAAATGTTTTTGCCAATGTATATCCTACCCATCCCTTAAACTTTCCAGAGGTTTTTTTAACCAATAGCTCCAACCCATAAGCATAAGCGTCCGTATCCCAAAATTCATTAAATGGTGTGGACTGGACCTCTCCTTCATTTTCTTCGTATACATCCCCCTGCTTTAAGGAAAGCAAATGATTAAAATCTTTATAATATGTTTCAACTCGATAAAGAATATTTTTAGGAGAGAAATATTCAAACCCTAAAATGGCGTGATCAGAAACACTGGCTGGTTTGTCTTCTGGTAAACCCATCCAGAGATCGATCAAACGAAAGTTCTCATCTGGATCATTTGCGGTAATGAGAAATTGGTGATAGCGACCCCAATTCATTTTAAAGGACATATCATTAGCAATATTGTATTTCATTCCAATCCGAGGTTCCACATATACCTTGCCGTGAAGGTTATAATGAGCAAATCGGAGACCTCCTTGAAACTTTATTTTATCCGTAACATCCCATTTGTCCTGCACATATGCAGCTAATTCCCGTGTCCTGTTTTTCATATCCAGTGGTTTTGAAGTAAATGTTGTATCCAGTGTTGTTATTATATATTCGTTAGAAAGATCGAAGTTGATATCTTTACGCTGAAATCCTCCAGTAATCGTGTGCCTGTCATTCGCTTTCCAAATGATCTCCGTTTCTAAAGTACGGTCTTTGATAATATCTTTATAGACTATATCAAATGCAAAATCATTATGGATCGTTGAATCATTATCTATATAGGTTTCTTTATTATCAAAATAAAAATCAAAATCATACCGATAGCGACTGCTGGCTAAAAATGTTTTAGCTACAATGTTAGGCGAAATGATCCAGCGCCAGGTTAGTCCATTAGTGTGATTGCCCCATGGCCAATCAACACCATACTCAGATTCGGTTGTACCGCCATCAATATCACTGGTCCGATCTGAAGCTGAAAAACGCAATATGTCATCGCCATAGAATCGGCTATAGGTCAGGCGATGATCTGGCCCTAAGTCAATATTAGTTTTGATCTGATAATCGTAAAAATGATAGGGAAATTCTGCTCTGCCTCTACTAAGAAGATCAACAATTTTATCAAAATAGGTTCGCCGGCCGGACAAGAGCCATGACCCCTTTATTCCATTCCGTTCGGGTATAGGGCCCTCAATAAGTATTTTACTGGAAATCAATGAAATATTACCTGAACCTGTTATTTTTTCCGTATTTCCTTCACGGTTAATCACATTTAAAATAGCTCCCATACGCCCGCCGTATCGTGCGGGAAATCCTCCGGCATGAAAATCAGCTTCTTTTATTGCATCCGTATTAAAGGTTGAAAAAATACCCCCAAAGTGATAGGGGTTGTAGACTGTGATTCCATCCAGCATAATTAAGTTTTGATCTGGTGTGCTTCCCCGGACATAGAGCGCACTGGAAAAATCACTGCCCGATTGCACACCGGGCAACATCTGCAGGGTACGAAATACATCCGCTTCAATGAAACCAGGCACCGTGTTGATCTCCCTTAAGTTTAAAGAAATCTTGCTGCTTTCGATTTCCTGTTCAAATTTTTGTCGCTCTGCCGTCACGGTGACTTCCGCACCTTCTAAAACGGCCTGACGTAAACGAATATTGATTCGAATATTTTCATTTTCTGCAATATTTACATCTTCTTTATGAATTTCAAATCCAATCATAGATGCAAGAAGTTGATAGCTACCGGGAGGTACATAGGTGATAACAAAATAGCCGTCCACATTGGTGGCTGAGCCAATGGATGTCTCAGAGAGGAATACATTAGCATAAGATATGGGCTCACCTGTTGCATCATCACGAACAAACCCACTGATAGTTGACATTTCCTGTGCGTTAACTGTTATAATAAAAAATAATAAAAAACTATATTTTAAGGTTTTCATTATTTAGATATATGGTGTAGCATTGGTGTTTCAAGAGATAAAATGTACTGGACTATTGAGGGAACAATAAAGTTAATAAAATGAGACGATATGATGTAGACTGGCTGCGGGTAATGGCACTGGGCCTATTAATAATTTATCACATTGCAGTTACTTTCCAGCCCTGGGCACACTTAATCGCGTTTATTCAGAGCCAAAAATCTCTAGAATTTATTTGGATATTTATGGGTTTAATCAATATTTGGCGAATACCCTTATTATTTATTATTTCTGGCATGGGCGTTTGCTTTGCTATGAGAAACAGAAACTGGAAGGCATTACTTAAAGACCGTGCAAAAAGAATTTTACTGCCATTGATTTTTGGGTCTTTATGTATTGTCCCAATTCAATTTATTATTTTTCAATCCTTTAACAATATGGAATTGGCATACTGGCCTGCAGCTGCACATTTATGGTTTTTGGAGAACATTTTTTGGTACGTCATTCTTTTGTGTCCAATTATTTATTATTTAAAAAGCCATCCAAATAATTTTTTATTCAGATCATTGAATAAAATTTTAAAACAGCCTTTTGCGCTTTATATCTTTACTATACCTTTCATTCTTGAGGCAGAATTAATGGTTGGACCATGGGATGATTTTTCTACCTATGCCGGTACATCCCATGGATATTTATTAGGAATAATGACCTTTTTCACCGGCTTCATTTTTATTTCTATTGGAAACCTTTTTTGGCATTCAGTGGAAAAAATCAAAAAAGTATCTTTAATAATTGCCATCATTCTATACATCATACGATTGTTCATTTTTGAACTAAAAAGTCCTACTTTTTTAATCGTAATTGAATCCTGGAGCTGGTTGTTTTCAATTTTTGGTTTCGGATCAATTTTCCTTAATAAGCAGAGTGGTTTATTGCAATATTTAAGCAAAGCAGTATACCCAGTTTATATCTTACATATGGTATTTATGAATCTGGCAGCTTATCTGGTTCTATCGCAGCCTTTACGCACAGACTACATTTACACTGTTGAGCGTGTGGAAAATAACAGCGCCGCTCAAGAGGCTGGACTTATTGCTGGAGATAAAATTCTCAACCCAGATTGGGAATCTTTTGCACCAAACGCGTCAATTACCTTGCTTGTAATGCGGGGGGAAGATGTAGAGAAACTATCTTTGCTTTGCAATAGTGAGGGTGAAATTGGGGCTGACATAAATGATTTTCCAGCATTAGTACCCAAATTAGCACGCTCCGATATTTCTACATTTTGGATGTTCGGAAAATTCATCCTTGTGATTTTATTGACCTTTTTGGGCTCTATTTTATGCTATGAATACATTATTAAAAGAGTAAAGTGGCTACGGCCTCTGTTTGGTTTAAAAATAGAAGGCTAATTCAAAGCAATAATGCGCTGATTTATATCCAAACATCAGAGGGTGCAGTCAGTTCTCCACCAGTTTCACCGGTATTGACAACCCCCTTTGGCTCAACAAGCATCACTTTACATTCATTTTCAGCATAAGTCTTATGCCTGATTCCTTTTGGAACGACAAATATTTCCCCTTCAGTTAATTCTACTTTACCATCTGTAAACTCTATCCCCATTGATCCTTCTATAATAATAAACACTTCATCTGTATCTTGATGGTCGTGCCAAACAAACTCGCCTTTAATTTTTACCAATTTAAACTGATAATCATTCATTTCTGCTATCACCTTGGGGGACCAGTGTTCTGAGAATTTTAAAAATTTTTCGTTTAGATTAATTTTGTTTGCCTGCATTTGAGAACTCCTTTTCAAAATCACGAAAGATTACACAAATAATTAACAAATTATAAGCCCATAAATAATAAAAGGCTCGCATTTGTTGCACTACTATATCCTCTAAAATGCGGGTAATTTTAACAAATAAATATTCTTTTTTTAAATTTATACTTGACATGATTTAAAAAATTGTTTAATCTCTTGTGTGGAATAAGAATAGAATGAGATAATATCAAATTCTAGGACTATCCACAACCTAACAAAGCCAAAGGGAAACTGGAGGCAAATTGGGAACTCGCAAGAGGAAACAATTAGTTAGGTAAAAAGCCAGGCAATCGAATCCGTCAAAAGAAGAGAAAGCCTGGCTTTTGCTTTATATATGAATGATTAGAAAAAAAGCCCTCAGTATAGAGGGCTTTTAAATGAAAACCTGATGTAGCGTGATTATAAGTTTTTATACTATCTCTTCTAATCAATCCCGTGTTGCAATTATTGATAAGCCGTAGCTGTTATTAATATCAGATACATCGATTAAATAAGTGAATGTTCCTTTCCCAAGCGGTTGTTCACCCACATAGTCAATTGGTTGAATAATATACTCTTCACCATCAATGTACAGATTTACATAAGCATAACGATATGCTTTTTCATATACACGATAACAGGAGGTTTCTCCGCCCTTAATTTCCCCGTAGTTAGTATATCTCCCTTCGGGATTGAGCACCACATTACAAAAATCATAAGCACTATTATTTTTTATGCGGATATTTGTTTTTTCTACATCGGTATTACAGGCGTCTAAATGATGCTCTGCACAGTTATCATCGTTCTTATTACAGGATAAAACAATGAACAGAATTAATAATGGTTTAAAAAATTTCATTCAGTCTACTTTTTTTCTTTTTTCAGTTTAAATAAATTTAATACAACGAGCAAAATCAAAATCAGCCATGATATCTAATTGGGTTCATCCATAATATCTATAAAAAAGCCCCGCAAAATGCAGGGCTTTTTTCAATTGATCACTGGTTTTAGAATCTTCTATATATTCAAGCTACTTATTTTGTTTAGCTGGAGCACCATCAAGTATCGCCTTATTCCTCGCTTCAGAAATTTCAAATAAAGCTTTTCTGAGTTCTTCCGTTTGACCTTTATAGGGCGTTAAGACTTTTTTCAATTCTGTAAACGAAACAGTAAAAATTTCACCTTGAGGTATCGGTGATTCCGAAAACATGCCTACATCCTGCAAGTGGCTGTTTACCGAAAACTGAAGGGCGGATTCAGAGGCAAATTTTTGTGCATCTGTGGAGTGTGCAAAATCAATCATGAACTCGCTATTTTGGGTCGTGAAACTAAGAAAACGTTCCATGATCATTCTGGCTGTCATAGCACCATCACCCATAAATTGCATGCTCATGTCGTCTGCATCCTGCCCTTTAAAGAATGAAAACTGCCCATGTGCTAAATTGGATTGAATGTCTGCTTTTGCTATTGCAGTACGCTCTTGAATATTTTGCGAATGGGCCATCTGCACTAAAAGACCCAACATTAAAATAACTGTAAAAAATCGAGGTAGTTTATTTGATAAAGATTTCATTTCAATATTTTCCTATATCATTTCAGCAATATTATGGTTAATTAATAATACGACCCAAATATTTATTAGAAAGTGTGGTATAAATCACATATGGAATTTTTACCAACTTATTACTAAATAAAGTTCTGCTGTTTGCTGAGGTTCGGTTAAAATAATTAGAATTAATAACGATTTCTCAAACTAAATCCTAAACCAAAGGTTACCCCTTTCGGATAAGTATCATATCCCATCATCAAGTGGATACGGTTATCGAATCCGCGGGTAATCAGGCCGACTGACAGGCCCGGTTTATAAATTGGCGATGATTGTCTCTGGCCAGCGCCACCAAACTGATTTAGTACTTCAAACTTTTCAGTTAATACCATACTCGCGTAGGACATACCTGCAAACCCAGTGACTCTTGGCGATGGTGTTACCATTACTCCAGCTGCAAAACTGGCGTAACGGCGATCCTCACTAATTTTATCCCAGATAGATGTCCCATCAATCACATCAATAGTTTCATAATCCCTAGATTTTTTCTCTTTTTCTAACATAGAAAAATTTGTTTTGAAAGAACCATAAACACCAATTGTCTCAGTTACCGGTTGAAAATAATAAATGCCTAACATTTTGGAGGGAAGACTGAAACTGCCAGAAACGATGGATTCCTGTGCCATTCCAATGGAAGTAAAGATCAATAATAAAATGGTTGACCGTCGAAGCATGTGTTACTCTTTCAACTCAATATTACGGGGTAATGGCAGGATCATCAAACCATTATCTTTCTTCATGTTGCTTTGTTTTATAATCTTCAGCCTGCAACAAATAAGACAGGTGATTCAATCCTGTTGGTTCGTAAAATTCATCATGAGAGTAGGTAAAACCTAATTTCATTATCAGTTTTCGCGACGCATTGTTACTGGGGTGGTGCGCAGCAAAAAGAGTTTTTACGCGAAGTGTTTCAAAGGCATAAAGTATTGTGGCTATAGCTGCCTCATGTCCATAGCCAAATCTCCAGTGACTTGAACAAATGTGGAATCCAATTTCTAATATGCTTTCTAACTCTGGATAAGGCCGCAATCCACAGCAGCCCACATGTTTGCCTGTTTCTAATAGAAAAATGGGCCAGTATTGAATCCTATGCAACTTTTCCAGGGCAATTTCTTTGCCCAATTTATCCCGCACTTCTTGTTTGGAAAGTTTCCCGCGAGCATCAATCAGATGGGTAACCTGCGCGTCACCCCATAGACCCTCTGCTAAATCAAGATCTTCTTCTTTCCATGATCGAAAGCCTAAACGCTTTGTTTTCAAAAAGTATTTAGTTTCTGCATTCATAAGATAAAAAATAAAGCCCCGCAAACGCAGGGCTTTATTTCATTCATGTTTAAATGTGTCTGAATTTTTAGTAGCTGGGCGATGTATTTACTTCAGACATTAAATTACATATTGCTTCCATCACTGATAGCATTTGCACAGTTTCAACTTTCTCGGGTCCAGCTGGAAGACAATCCACTGCAGCTTTCATGGCTGCTACTGCTGCATCACAATCCGCTTTTGTTGCGGTATCATTATCATCTTT
>Ga0207962_1000775_pt1 | contig 10852 bp, 7 predicted proteins | sample Knorr_S15_td_AAI_FD_185603 | JGI IMG/M metagenome (GOLD analysis project Ga0207962, IMG submission 185603) | Marine microbial communities from Southern Atlantic Ocean transect - Knorr_S15_td_AAIW_ad_750m_LV_A (SPAdes) (version 2) | ecosystem: Environmental > Aquatic > Marine > Oceanic | place... | reverse complement strand
CGGTCGAGGGTCAGGAACCGTCCTAGTCCCAACTCCAACGGTGTCGCCGATCCGGCACAATCGCACCGGTAGGACAACAGGCCGCTCTCGATCCGTTCAGCAGGGTTGGGGGTGCCCGGATGGATGCCGTAGGCCAGACCGGCCTCCCACACCCGGTCCCACAGTTCCCCGCCCCGGGAACCGTCGGTAAGGAACAACTCGAAGCCGCCCTGCCCGCTCCACCCAGACCGGCAGACCACCAACGGGATTCCGTTCAGGTTGGCCTCGACGAAGGCGAAGAACGAGAGGTCGCGTACCCATTCGCCGACCAGATCAGCCATGGTGTCATCGGCCCGGGGGCCCTGGACGGCCAACGGAGAGACGTCGGGCTCGAACACCGCGCAGTCCAGGCCCCGCTCGACAGCCACCGCCCGGGCCCACAACTCCAGGTCCCCATCGGCAATGGAGAGCCAGAACCGGTCGCCGGAGAGACGGAGGGTGATCGGATCGTTGATCAGGGTCCCGTCGTGATCACAGATCGGCGTGTACCGAGCCCGACCGACAGGGCAGGTGGCCATGTCCCGGGCCGACAGGTACTGAACGAGTGCCGGGGCGTCGGGTCCGACCACTTCGACCTGGCGTTCACAGGCCACATCCCAGATTGACACCCTCTGGGTGAGCGCCTGGTATTCAGCGTCCGGGTCGCCATAGGAGGTGGGCATGAGCATGTGGTTGTAGGCCGAAAACTGGGTAACCCCATGGGCCACCGTGGCTGTGAAGAACGGCGACTTCCGGACCCGGGCCCCCATGGTGATCCGGTAGGTCATGGCGACTGGTCCTCCTGGCCGTGATGGTGGAACGGGGCCCGGCTGGGCGAGAGCGGAGTATTGCCCATGATCAGGTCGGCGGACCGCTCGGCCACCATCATCACCGGCGCGTAGATGTTGCCGTTGGTGATCCTGGGCATCACCGAAGCGTCCACGACGCTAAGACCCCGGACACCGTGGACGTTTAGAGTCGTTGGGTCCACTACAGCCAGGTGGTCGGTTCCCATGCGGGCTGTGCAGGACGGATGGAGGGCCGTCTCGGAGTCGCGTCGCACCCAGTCCAGGACCGCCTCTTCGTCGACCACCTCGGGGCCGGGAGATAACTCGCCGGCGTTGAACTCCTCGAACGCCGGTTGGGCCATGACCCTCCTCGCCACCGACACGGCCTCAAGCCATTCCCGGCGGTCCTCCGAAGTAGATAGGTAGTTGAACCGGATCGCCGGCTTCTGGAGGGGATCGGCGGAGCGGATCCGCACCCATCCCCGACTGTTGGAGGACGTGGGCCCGACGTGGAACTGATAGCCGTGACCCGGGGTGGGCATCGTCCCGTCGTAGCGGATGGCGATGGGCAGGAAATGGAACATCAGGTTCGGCCAGGACACCTCGTCGTTGCTACGGACGAATCCCCCGGCCTCAAAGTGGTTGGTTGCCCCGGGGCCCCGTCGGGCCAGCCACTGGGCGAAGACCAACGGTCGGCGCCACATCGCCAGGTGGGGGGCCACCGACACGGGCTGGCGGCAGGCGTACTGGACGTAGACCTCAAGGTGATCTTGGAGGTTCTCCCCCACTCCGGGGATGTCCAGTTGTGCTCTTACCCCAGCTTCCTCCAGTACCCGGGCCGGGCCAATGCCCGACACTTGGAGGAGTTGTGGGGTGTTGATCGCCCCGCCGCAGCAGATCACCTGGCCGGCCATCACTGTGTGGGGGCGGCGCCCCCGCCGGTACTCGACCCCGACAGCGCGGTTCCCGTCCAGCAGGATCCGGGTGGCCTGGGACCGGGTAAGCACCTCCAGGTTGGGTCGATGGGCCACCGGATGGAGGTAAGCCACCGACGCGGAGAGGCGACGCCCTCGGTGGACGTTCCGGTCGAAAGCGGCGAAGCCCTCCTGGCGGTAGCCGTTCAGGTCGTCGGTGAGGTGATACCCGGCCTGTTGGACGGCCTCGAAGAACGCCTCGAACAGGGGACTGGCCGCAGGGCCTCGTTCCAGCACTAACGGCCCGTGACCGCCTCGGTACTGGTCAGCGCCCTCCAGACAGGTCTCCATCCGACGGAAGTACGGGAGGCAGTGTGCGTAGTCCCAGTTCCGACAACCCGGTGTGGTCGCCCAACGGTCGTAGTCCATGGGGTTGCCCCGCTGGAAGATCATCCCGTTGATGCTCGACGACCCGCCAAGCACCTTGCCTCGGGCGTGAGCGATACGCCGGCCACCGAGTCCCGGTTCCGGCTCCGACTCGTACTTCCAGTCGTAGAACCGGTTACCGATCCCGAACGAGAGCGCGGCCGGCATTTGGATGACAAAGTCCCACCGGTGGTCGGGTCGACCGGCTTCGAGAACTAGGACCCTGGTCGAAGGATCGGCGCTCAGACGGTTGGCTAGGACGCAGCCGGCCGAACCGCCCCCCACGATCACGATGTCGAAGTCAGTCACAGGACACCCCGCCCCACTCCCGGAGGCTCCGTCAACCGATCCAGTCCCGTCACTACCGGAGATTCTGCCCGCTGGGCGCGCCGTTGGGGCGAACACGCTTTGGTCCCACCGGTAGCCTCCCGTCGTGACGAACGTCGCCTTCTCACTGCGGTCCGGTGAATCGTGGCGGGACCCGTTTCCCATGTACCGGGACCTACGAGACCGCGACCCGGTCCACCATGTCGGTGATGGTGACTTCTGGTTCCTGGCCCGATTCGCCGACGTGTTTGCCGCGGCCCGTGATCCGGCGACGTATTCCTCGGCGTCCGGGCTTACCGTTGATCCCGACGGGCCGGCCGCCGACCTGGGCGACGTGACTCCCATCGTCTTCCTGGACCCGCCCGACCACACTGCCTTCCGACGCCTCGTTGGCCGTGGGTTCACCCCACGGCAGGTGGCCGACCTCGAGCAGGAGGTCCGGGTCTTCGTGACCTCGGCCCTGGACCGGGTCGTCGAGGCGGGGGGCGGCGACATCATCGCCGATCTGTTCAAGCCCCTTCCCAGCTTCGTGGTCGCCCACTACCTCGGGGTGCCGGCCACAGACCGTGTCCGCTTCGACGGTTGGACGGAGCGGATTGTCGCCGGTGCCGGCCAGGGCGGAACCTCCGACGGTCTTGACGCCATCGCTGATCTGGCCGGCTACTTCAGCCACCTGATCGACCGGCGGCGGACCGACCCGGGTGACGACATGGTCTCGCAGTTGGTCAGCCTGGGGGAGGAACAGGCCTCGGTGATGTGGATCCTCGGCTTCGCCTTCACCATGGTGGCCGGCGGCAACGACACGACCACCGGGATGCTGGGCGGCTCGGCGGTGCTCCTCACCGAACACCGGGGGGAGCGACGTCGCCTCCTAGACGACCCCAGCCTCATCCCCAACGCCGTAGAGGAACTCCTGCGCCTCACTTCGCCTGTCCAGAACCTGGCCCGTACCACTACCCGGGACGTCGACGTCGGTGGAACAACCATCCCGTCCGGGGCCCGGGTACTACTCGGCTACGGCTCGGCAAACCGTGACGAGCGGGAGTACGGAGCAAACTCCGAATGCCTCGACGTCGGCCGCCCGGTCGAGCGGATGCTCACCTTCGGCTCGGGTACCCACTTCTGCCTCGGCGCCGCCGCGGCCCGTCTCCAGGCGCGGGTGGCCTTGGAGGAGTTGCTGGGCCGCTGCCCGGAGTTCACGGTCGACGGAGCGGGCGGCGCCTACGCAACGGGGAACTACGTCCGCCGGCACACCGAGCTGCCCTTCAGCGTGGCCAACTGACCGGAGAACTCCCACCCCATCGAAGGCCCGGAACGGCACCCGGGTAGCCTGAGATCCCAAAGTCGCGTCGTCGAGCGGGAGGCTCCCATGGGACCGCAGCACGAAGGCCAGGCCGTCGTGGTAACAGGAGCCGGCCACGGAATCGGCCGGGCCATCGCCGAGAGGTTCGCTGAGGCCGGTGCTCGTGTGGTCGTCAACGACGTTGACCCCGAACGGGTCGAGGTCGTGGTGGCCGGGATTGCCGACAGTGGCGGCACGGCCATCGGCGCGGTAGCCGACGTCTCGGACCGCTCGCAGGTCGACGCCATGTTTGACGCCGCTCTCGAAGCCTTCGGAACCGTCGATGTGCTGGTCAACAACGCCGGACTGGTCGGTCCGATGCTCCACTTCTTCGAGGCCGATGAGGCGTGGTGGCGTCGGATAATCGACGTCAACCTCACCGGCCACTTCCTGTGCTCTCATCGGGCAGCGCGAATCATGGCTGGCAAGGGACACGGGGTGATCATCAACATGTCCTCTGGGGGTGCCACCCGGGCCCATCGCGCATTCTCCGCCTACGACGCCTCCAAGGGTGGCATCGAGGCCCTCACCCGGGCCATGGCCCTCGACTTGGGCCCGTACGGCATACGGGTTTGCGCGCTCATGCCCGGTTCGATCGACACCGAAGGCATGGACGAGGCGGCCCGTCGACTCCGTGGGGAGAACATCCCCCTCGGCCGGCCTGGCGATCCGGACGATATGGCCGGCCCAGCGCTGTTCCTGGCCTCCGACGATGCCCGATACATGACCGGAGACGTGCTCAAGGTGGACGGCGGAATGCTGTCCCAGCAGCGGTCGGCCACCGTCGACATCATGCCGCCCAGTGGCTTCCCCTCCCTCGCCGACGTGCTCGCCGACGACGAGATCTGAACGCCGGAACTCGATGACCTCCGGGATCATGCGCATCGGTGCCGACGTCGGGGGGACGTTCACCGACGTGGTGCTCGAGACAGGTGAGAGGATGTTCTCGACCAAGGTCCTCACCACCTACGACGCACCCGAGGACAGCGTCCTCGACGGGGTTCGTACCGTGGTGGCCGAGGCTGGGGTCAACCTGTCGGGACTCGAGACGTTCATCCACGGGACCACGCTGGCTACCAACGCCCTGATCGGCAGGACCGGAGCCCGTACCGCTCTGGTAACCACCGAGGGCTTCCGGGACACAATCGAGATGCGGACCGAAAGCCGGTTCGAGCAGTACGACCTGAACCTCGTCCTGCCCGTGCCACTCGTCGAGCGTCGGGACCGCCACACTCTCGGAGAACGGGTCGGCGCCGATGGTCGGGTTCTGCGACCATTCGACGACGACGAGGCCCGGACCCTTATCGAACGCCTGGCCGACCGCCCGGACGGCCATCGCTATCAGGCGGTGGCCGTCGGATTCATCCACTCCTACGTCAACGGCGACCACGAACGCCGATTCCGCGATCTGTTACTGGAGCGGATGCCTGACCTGGCTGTATCGATCTCCTCGGAGGTCTCGCCGCAAATGCGGGAGTTTGAACGGTTCAACACGGTGTGTGCCAACGCCTACGTACAGCCCCTCATGGCGTCCTACCTCAGGAACCTCGAGGAACGGCTGCACGCCGCCGGGGCCACCTGCCCGGTGTACCTCATGCACTCAGGCGGTGGTCTGGTCGACGTCGACACCGCGGCCCGGTTCCCGGTGCGCCTGGTGGAGTCCGGACCGGCAGGTGGTGCGATCTTCGCCGCCGACATCGCAGCCCGTCATGGCCTCGACGCCGTCCTCTCCTACGACATGGGTGGTACGACGGCAAAGATCTGCCTCGTCGAGGACCAGACCCCCCGGACAGCCAAGACCTTCGAGGTGGCCCGCACCCACCGATTCAACAAGGGCAGTGGCATGCCGATCTCCATCCCGGTGATCGAGATGATCGAGATCGGCGCGGGCGGCGGATCGATCGCCGGAGTGGACATGCTCGGCCAGATCAGGGTCGGCCCCCTCAGTGCCGGCTCCGAACCTGGCCCGGCCGCCTACGGCCTCGGCGGCACCCGACCCACGGTAACCGACGCCAATCTGATCCTCGGGCGCCTCTCCGCCGATTCGTTCGGTGCTCCAGGCATCGACCTGGTCAAGGAGGCGGCCCGTACAGCGCTGGCCGACCATGTCGCCACCCCACTCGAGATGGATGTCGAAACGGCGGCCGTCGGAGTTACCGAAGTGGTCGACGAGAACATGGCCAACGCCGCCCGGGTTCATGCCGTGGAGAATGGCAAAGACGTCTCGAGGTTCACCATGATCGCCTTCGGTGGCGGCGCACCTCTCCATGCGGGGAGATTGTGCGAGAAGCTCCGCGTCGACGAGTTGCTGGTACCCCCTGGAGCTGGTGTCGGCTCGGCCATCGGTTTCCTCCGTGCTCCGTTCGCCTACGAGGCGCTGCGCAGCCACTACGTCGCCATGGACTCGTTCGACCACACCGTTGCCAACCTGCTCCTCGAGGAATTAGCCGACGAGGCCTCCGCATTCGTCCGCTCGGCGCTCGGCGGAACCGGCGACCTGATTCCCCTTCTGGAGGTCGAACGCTGTGTATTTATGCGTTATGCCGGCCAGGGTTGGGAGATCCCGGTCCGTCTCGACAACGAGCATTTCGACCACCTGGGCGGCGAACTACTGGCCAACCGGTTCGAGAAGGCCTACGAGGAGTTCTTTGGACGGGCCATCGACGGGCTGGGTGTCGAGGCCATCGGATGGTCGGTCCGGGTAGCCACTCCCCGACCGGCCGTGGATCGCATCGCCCGGGTGGAGCCACGGCGCGATGTGGTCGGTGACCGCACCCGGAGGATCTACGACACTGTCAGCGGCGCGGTCGTTGACGCCGCGGTCCTGGACCGGGCCACGCTGGCCGTGGGCGACCGGGTCATCGGCCCGGCGGTGATCGTCGAGGACCAGACCACCACATGGTTGACCGGTGCCGATCAGGCGGTCCTGCAGGCTGACGGGTGCCTGTTGATCACCCGGCAGGACGCCGACCCGGTGGACGCGGAGTCGGACTGATGAGCGAACTCCGCAACCAGGTGATGTGGAACCGTCTCATCTCGATCGTCGAGGAACAGGCCCTGGCCCTGGTACGCGCGGCGTTCAGTACCAGCGTCCGGGAGGCCGGGGACCTTTCCGCCGGCGTCTATGACGTCGAAGGGCGCATGATCGCTCAAGCGATCACCGGCACCCCGGGCCACGTGAACACCATGGCCGCCGCGGTGGCCAACTTCATCGAGGACATCGGACCTCACCGCATCTATGAAGGTGACGCCTACATCACCAACGACCCGTGGAAGGGCACCGGACACCTCCACGACTTCACCGTCGTCACCCCGGTGTTTCGCCGGGACCGGCTCATCGGGTACTTCGGCTGTACCGCCCATGTGGTCGACGTCGGCGGCCGGGGCTTCGGCCCCGACGCCACCGAGGTCTACGAAGAGGGGCTCTTCGTCCCGATCATGAAGTTCGTTGAACGCGGTGTGGTCAACGTGGATCTTGTCAACATCGTGCGCCACAACGTACGGGAGGCCAACCAGGTCGTCGGCGACCTGTACTCATTGGCCGCCTGCAACGACACGGGCCTCCGCCGCCTTAGAGACATGCTCGACGAGTTCGACCTCGACGACCTGACCGGATTGGCCGACTTCGTGTTCCGCCGAACCGCCGAGGCCACCCGGGAGCGGCTTAGGGCCCTGCCGTCCGGCACCTACACCAACGAGATGCGGGTCGACGGCTACAACGAAGCGGTCACCCTGGCAGTGACCCTCACCGTCACTGACGACGGCGCCCACGCCGACTTCGCTGGTACCTCACCCACCTGCGCCCACGGGGTGAACGTCCCGCTGGTCTACGCCCACGCCTATTTCTCGTACGCCATGCTGGTGGCGCTAGCCCCGGAGATGCCCAGCAACTTCGCCTCGCTCGCCGCATTCACGGTCAGTGCCCCCGAGGGGTGCATCCTCAACGCCCGACACCCCGACCCGGTAGCTGTCCGGCACGTCACAGGTCATTTCGTGACCGACCTATGCCTGGGGGCCATTGCCGAGGCCCTACCCCACGTCATTCCAGCTGAAGGCGCCGGTGCCCTCTGGAACTTCCACGTCAGCGCTCGGGCCGCCGACCCGGCCTCGGGCCTCCCTCCCCGGGAGATCCTTATGTTCAACAGCGGAGGCACCGGGGCCCGTCCAAGCCTCGATGGGCTCAACTCCACTGCTTTCCCAAGCGGGGTACGGACCATGTCCAGCGAGGCCACCGAACAGGTTGGTCCGATCGTCATCTGGCGCAAGGAACTTCGGCCCGACTCGGGGGGGGCGGGACGGTTCAGGGGAGGGCTGGGCCAGATCATCGAACTGGGCCCGGCCGAGGGGTACCAGTTCGGGTTCAGTTGCATGTTCGATCGCGTCGAGAACCCGGCGCGGGGCCGCCGGGGCGGAGGGAGCGGCGCTCCGGGACGGGTGTACCTCGACGACGGCACGCCCTTCGACGCCAAGGGTAAGCAACTGGTTCCGGCCGGACGACGGCTGATCCTGGAACTCCCCGGGGGCGGCGGGTTCGGAGACCCGGACCAGCGGGACCCGGAAGCCTCCGAGAGGGACCGCACCCAGGGTTACGTGGGGTGAACTCCGGCTCCTGGGACACGGTGATCGTCGGCGGGGCGGTCATCGGCAGTTCGGTCGCCTACTGGCTGTCCGAGAACCCCGACTATGACGGCACAGTGCTGGTCGTCGAGCCGGACCCGACCTACCAGCGGGCCTCCACCACCCTTTCCGAGGCCAGTATCCGCCACCAGTTCTCAAATCCGATCAATATCGCGCTGTCCCAGTTCGCGACCGAATTCCTGGCGGACTTCCACACCCACGTCGAGGTCGACGACGAGGCACCTGACCTGGGATTCCGCGACACCGGGTACCTGTTCCTGGCCACCGAGTCGGGCATGGAGGCCATGCGTGAGAACCACGAGGTACAGGTGGCCTGTGGGGCCGAGGTGGCGCTGCTCAACCCAGCGGAACTCACCGCCCGCTTCCCCTACCTGTTCGTCGACGACCTAGCTGGGGGCAGCCTCGGCCTACGCCACGAGGGATCCTTGGACGCCTACTCCCTGATGCGGGGCTTCCAGGGCCGGGCCCGCCGCAACGGCGTCGAGTATGCCACCGACCGGGTCGTTGACCTGGCGTTGAACGACGCCGGCAACCGGGTCGCCGGGGTGGAGTTGGCCTCAGGCAGGATGGTGGACTGTGGGTGGGTGGTCAACTGCGCCGGTCCTCGGGCCCGGTGGATCGCCGAGATGGCGGGACTGGAACTCCCGGTGGAACCTCGGATCCGGTCGGTGTTCTCCTTCGATTGTCGGGAAAGCCTCGGGGGGAGCCTGCTGCCGTTAACCATCGATCCGTGCGGACTGCACGTCCGTACCGATCCGCCCCACTACCTCACTGGAGTTCCCCCGGACCCCGACCTCGAGGTCGACCCAGACGACTTCCGGGTCCGCCACGACGAGTGGGAGGAGCAAGTCTGGCCGGCTCTCGTCCACCGGATCCCAGCCTTCGAAAGGATCGGGGTGACCCACACCTGGGCCGGCCACTACGCCTACAACACGTTGGACCAAAACGCGGTGGTCGGACCGGCCGGGCCAGTCCCCAACTTCCTCTTCGCCAACGGGTTCAGCGGCCACGGCCTCCAGCAGAGCCCCGGAGTGGGAAGGGCGATCAGCGAACTCATCACCTACGGCGAATACCAGACTCTCAACCTCCGCGAATTGGGCTACGACAGGATCCTGAGGGCCGAACCGTTCGTGGAACGGTCCGTGATCTAGGGGCGCTGTACCCCAGTCAGTCGGCCCGATCGTCTCCGAGGTAGGCGGCCCGCATCTCTGGGTTGGCCAACAGGGCCTCGGCGGTGTCGTCGAGCACCACCGCCCCGCTCTGGAGAACCCATCCCCGATCCGCGATGGACAGGGCCATGTTGGCGTTCTGCTCCACCATGAACACTGTCATGCCGTCGTCATTGATCTGCTGGATCAGTTCGAAGTTCTGCTGGACCAGCGCGGGAGCCAGGCCCATGGAGGGCTCATCCATCAGTAGGACTGTCGGCCGGGACATCAAGGCCCGGCCAATGGCCACCATCTGCTGCTCTCCGCCCGAGAGGGTGCCGGCCTTCTGGCCGATCCGCTCCTTCACCCGGGGGAACAGGCCGAATACTCGCTCCATGTCGGCCTCGATGCCATCCCGGTCGTTGCGCAGGTACGCCCCCAACTCAAGGTTTTCCCTCACGCTGAGTCGCTTGAACAGCCGTCGGTTTTCGGGGACCATCGTCACCCCATTCTCGACCCGGAAGCTGGTGGGTTTGCCGTTGACCACCTCACCGTTGAGGAGCACCTCCCCGGAGGTGGGAATGACCATGCCCAGGAGGGTCTTAAGCGTCGTTGTCTTGCCGCTGGCGTTCCCACCCAGCAGGCAGACCAGCTCTCCGGGGTAGATGGACAGGTCGACGTCTTTGAGGATGTGAACAGCCCCGTAGTGGGTGTTGACCTGTCGGAACTCGAGCAGCGGGGAGGCTTCGCCGGAGGTCATCGCCGATCCTTCCGACTTTCCAGCGGACGACCCAGGTAGGCCTCGATGACGTCCGGGTCGGTGGAGACCGATTCGTAGGAACCCTCGGCGATCGGAACGCCGTGGTCGAGGACCACCACCCGGTCCGAGACGTCCCGCACCACCTTCATGTCGTGTTCGATGAACACGATGGTGAACCCCCATTCGTCACGCAACCGGCCGATGAGTCCGGTCAACTCGGCGGTTTCCATGGGGTTCATACCGGCCACCGGTTCGTCCAGCAGGAGGAGGCGGGGCTGGGTCGCCATGGCCCGAGCGATTTCCAGACGCCGTCGGTTGGCGTAGGAGAGTGCGAATGCCGGCTGGTCCAGGCGATATCCGGTGAGTCGGGTGCCGAAGAAGGCCAAGATCTCCTCGGCTCGTTCCCGGATTTCCCGTTCCTCCTTCTTGAAGGCCTTGGTCTGGAAAAGCGCGCCGACAAAAAGTTGTGAGGTCCGGCAGTGCTGGGAGAC
>Ga0207962_1000774_pt1 | contig 10857 bp, 8 predicted proteins | sample Knorr_S15_td_AAI_FD_185603 | JGI IMG/M metagenome (GOLD analysis project Ga0207962, IMG submission 185603) | Marine microbial communities from Southern Atlantic Ocean transect - Knorr_S15_td_AAIW_ad_750m_LV_A (SPAdes) (version 2) | ecosystem: Environmental > Aquatic > Marine > Oceanic | place... | reverse complement strand
GATGTTCCAGGCGGCCGCCCTCGGTGTGCTAGATGACCTGGACCGTCGCCGGTGCCGGGCCATCTTGGTCGGCGGGACAGGACTGCACGTCAGGGCCGTGGTTGACGAACTCGACATCCCACCCCGCTTTCCCAAGGTTCGGGCCGACCTTGAAACTGAACCCGATACCGCGGCGCTTTACCGCCAGCTGGTCAAACTGGACCCCGAGGCAGCCCGGCGCATGGAACCCACCAACCGGCGTCGTATCCTCCGGGCCCTGGAGGTGACTCTCGGTGCCGGGCGGCCGTTCTCCTCGTTCGGGCCAGGCCTGGGCGTCTACCCGCCGACACCCTTCGCCCTGGTCGGCGTCCGTATGCCCCGGGACATCCTGGACCGGCGAATCGGGGAGCGGTACCGGTGCCAGATGGAGTCCGGCTTTCTAGACGAGGTGGCCGCACTCGGGAAACGCTCCGAACCGCTCTCATCAACCGCCGCCCAGGCCCTCGGGTACCGCCAGTTCCTGGCTTATCTGCGCGGAGACTGCGACCTCGAGGAGGCAGTCGATGCCGCGGTGGCGGCGACCCGCCGGTTTGCCCGGCGACAGGATCGGTGGTTCCGCCGCGATCCGAGGATTGACTGGATCGACATCCAAGACAACCCGCTGGAGGCCCTCCCCGAGGTCCTCGACCGGTTCGACCGCTGTGCTCTAGGGGTCGCAAACGGATCGTTCCCGGTCGGGCGCGGTCTGTGAGACTGTGACGGTGCACCTCACCCGGCACCACGGCCTCGGTAACGTCTTCCTGGTCGCTCTGGTCGATGAGGTTCCCGAGGATGCCCGGGAGCGGGCCCGTCAGGTCTGCGACCCGGTGACCGGGATCGGCGCTGACGGGCTGATCATCGGCACTCCGGTCGCTCTCGCCTCCGGGGCCTTACCCACCTTCGCCCTCTTCAACCGGGACGGCAGTCAAGCTGAGATGAGCGGCAATGGCCTCCGTTGTTTCGGTCAGGCTGTCGCCCGGGCGAACGGTGTCACCGATCTGGAGTTCGTCGTCGCTACCGACACCGGGCCCCGTCGGGTGTCGGTGTTCGGAGGCCCGACCGACCCCGAGGTATTGGCCACCGTGGACCTGGGGCCCGCCGGTCCGGGGCCCGAACTGGAGGGACCGTCCATCGACCTTGGGGGGCCCGACCACGGCCGACTGGCCACGGTCGATGTTGGCAACCCACATCTGGTAGTCGAGGTGGTCGACCCTGAGGCCGTGGACCTGGCCGTGGTCGGCCCGGCCCTTGAAGCTCGGTTCACCCCCGAGGGCTGCAACGTCCACCTGGTGGCCGTCGTCGACCGTTCGAGCCTGCTCCTCCGCCCCTGGGAGCGCGGCGTAGGTCTGACGGAGGCCTGCGGCACCGGCGCCTGTGCCGCGGCCTACGCCGCCCACTCGTGGGGGCTGGTTGACCCCATGGTCGAGGTCATCATGCCGGGCGGCCGAGCCACGGTGTCCGTCGGTGACACCCTTCGCCTGACGGGACCGGCGACCTTCATCGACGAGCACGAGGTAGACGGTGGCTGATCGCCGGGATCCCGTCGGCGACCAGGAGGACGGTACCCACCGGGGCGGGTTTGGCGAGTTCGGCGGAGACAGCCGCGGCCTAATCGACCGGGCGTTCCGAGAAAGGATTGTTCTTGCCGGAGTGACCCTCGACTCGGGCGAGGACGAGACCACCCAGGCGTCGCTCGAGGAACTAGCCCGACTGGTGGACACCGCTGGGGCTGACACCGTGGCCCGGGTGGTCCAAAAGCGTGACAAGCCTGACCGGGCCACCTACGTCGGACGCGGAAAAGCCGATGAGATCCGCTCGGTGTCCGAGAATCATGACGCCGACACCGTCGTTTTCGACGATGACCTAACCCCAGCCCAGCAGGGGAACCTCGAAACCATTCTGAAGCGCACGGCCCTGGATCGCACCGCGGTGATCCTCGACATTTTCGCCCAGAACGCCAGCAGCCCCGAAGGTAAGGCTCAGGTGGAGCTGGCCCAACTCCGCTACCGGCTCCCCCGCCTTCGCCGGTCTGGCCGGACGTTCAGCCAACAGGCAGGCGGCATTGGCACCCGGGGGCCCGGGGAGACCCAACTCGAGGTCGATCGTCGGCGCCTAACCCGCCGGGTCACCCGCCTCGAAGCCGACCTGCAGCGCTTCCGTCGGCATCGGGCCACCCAATCGAAGGCTCGGCGGCGAACCAGCAACCATGCGGTTTCTATCGTCGGTTACACCAATTCCGGCAAGTCGACCCTCCTGAACCGACTGACCGACGCCGGGGTGCTCGTCGAGGACCGCCTCTTCGCCACCCTGGACACCACCACCCGACGTCTGGAACTCCCGGGCGGGGAGGCCCTGTACCTAACTGACAGCGTCGGGTTCGTCCGCAAGCTGCCCCACCAACTAGTCGAGGCTTTCAAGGCCACACTGGATGTTTTGGTCGAGGCCGACCTCCTCATCCACGTGGTCGACGCCTCCGCCCTGGACCCCGAGGGCTGTGTTGAGGCGGTACGGGACGTGCTCACCGAGATCGGTGCTGCTGGAGTCCCCGAGCTCTACGTGTACAACAAGGCAGATCTGGCACCGGCCGCCGCGGCCAGACTCGCCCGGGACGAAACCGACTCGGTTGTCGTCTCGGCCCGCACCGGGGAAGGGATCGAGGCACTACTCGATGCCGTCGCGTCGATCCTGCGTCGATCTACCCGGGTCGTCGAACTTGACGTGCCCTTCGACCGGGGTGACGTCCGAGCCATGGCCCACCGGGAGGGTCAGGTGGTCGACGAGACCATCGGTGACCGGAGCTGGCACCTCCGGGTTCGCGTCGACGAAAGTTCCGCCGGCCGGCTCGACAACTTCCTGGTCGTCCCGGAGGCTGACCGGTCGGAACCTCTAGCGCCCAAGGCGGATGGATGAGCAGGTGACCAGCGGATTTGTGCCCCCGCCCTACCCGTACGAGACGCTTGGCGAGGTGAGGGCTGCGGCCGCCAAACGGCCCGGCGGTGCGGTGGACCTGTCGGTCGGCGTCCCTTGTGACCCGGTGCCCGACACTGTCATTGCAGCCCTAACCGATCCTGACCCGGCGAGGCCGTATCCCCCGTCGGTGGGTAGCGACCGACTGCTGGCCGCGGCTGTGGGCTGGGCCTCCCGGGAACTTGGAGTGGACCTCCCGCCAGCCGGCGTCGGGGCCTGTATAGGCAGCAAGGAACTCGTCGTTGGGCTACCCCATGTCCTGCGCCTCAAGTCCCCGGGGCGCGACACGGTCCTCTACCCCTCGGTGTCCTACCCGTCCTACGCCATGGGGGCCGAGCTGGCCGGTTGCCGGGCCGTTCCGGTGCCCGTCGACGACCGGTGGAGGATCGACCTCACGGCCATCCGAGAGGACGATGCCTCACGGGCCCTGTGCCTCTGGGTGAACACCCCCTCCAACCCAGCCGGCGCCCTGGACGACCTGGGTGGGGCTGCCGAATGGGGAAGGGCCCACGGCGTGCCCGTCGCCTCCGATGAGTGCTACCTGGAGTTCACCTGGGTCGGATCGCCCCGGTCGGTTCTCCAACACGGCACCCAAGGGGTGCTGGCCGTGCACTCGCTGTCCAAGCGCTCCAACCTGGCCGGTTTGAGGGTCGGGTTCTACGCAGGTGACCCCGAACTCGTTTCCTACCTGAGAGAGGTACGGAAACACCAGGGGTTTATGGTTCCGGGCCCGGCACAGGCGGCAGGTGCGGCGGCCCTTGACGACCAGACACACGTAGACCTACAGCGGGAGCGCTATCGCCGCCGCCTAGGTGCCCTGGTTGAGGTGTTCGGGGCGCTGGGGATCCCTGCGTCGGTGCCTGACGGCGCCTTCTACTTGTGGGTCGCCGCGCCGGACGGCGACGCCTGGGCCCTGATTCGGCGCCTAGCCGGCGAGATAGGTCTGGTGGCCTGCCCGGGCGGGTTTTTTGGTGAACAAGGTGCCGGCCACGTCCGGGTCGGCGCGGTGGCCACCGACGATCGCATTGACTTGCTGCGAGAACGCGCCGGTTGTTGAGCAGGAATCGGCGCGGTCGGGCTAGGGGGTCGGACACTAGTCTCGGCGGCATGGTCGACCTCCGGAACCGAGTCGAGGCCCTCTGGGAGGGTCGTCACGACCTCTCGGTCGATGACGTTGAGGCGAACGAGACCATCCGCGAGGCGATCGAGCTGCTGGACAACGGCGAGGCACGGGTCGCCGAGACGGACGGACAGGGCGGGTTTTTGGTCAACGAGTGGTTAAAACTGGCCATCCTGTTGCTGTTCCAACAGTCGCAGATGTCGACCATCGAGATGGGACCGTTCGAGTTCGCCGACAAGATCCCGCTCAAGTCGGACTACCAGGCCCGCGGGGTGCGGGTAGTACCCGGTGCGTCGGCCCGTTGGGGCAGCTATCAGGGGCCTGGCGTGATCATGATGCCCAGTTACGTGAACATAGGGGCCTACGTGGGTGACAACACGATGATCGACACGTGGGCCACCGTCGGCTCATGTGCCCAGGTCGGCCGGGACGTGCACCTTTCCGGCGGAGTGGGGATCGGGGGTGTCCTAGAGCCCCCTAATGCCGTGCCCGTGGTGATCGGCGACGAGTGCTTGATCGGTAGTCGGTGCATTGTGGCCGAGGGAGCCCGGGTGGGCGACGGCTCCGTCCTGGGAGCGGGAGCGGTGCTAACCGGCTCGATTCCGGTCATCGAGGCCTCCACCGGGGAGGAACTGTCGCGTGGTGAAGTGCCGCCTTGGTGCGTCGCCGTGCCGGCCACCCGTCCGCGGGAGTTCGAGGGTGGCCTATTCGGCCTGTCGTGCGTACTGGTGGTTCGGCGGCTCGAACCCGGGGAGAGGCATGACAAGTCGACCCTCAACGATGTGCTGCGCACCCACGGGGTCACCACCTAAGGGTGTTGGGGCCGCGTCCATGACCGACCTAGTGGCCCTAACGGCGGAACTGGTCGACATTCCGTCGGTCAGCTTCGATGAGGCCGCCCTGGCGACTCGGATCGAAGCTGACCTGCGGGGCGTTCCCGGCCTGGCTGTCGACCGGGTCGGGGACAACCTGGTAGCCCGTACCGAGCTAGACAGAGCCCAGCGACTGGTCATCGGCGGGCACACCGACACGGTCCCGGGGGATACCGCTGCCGGGGCCCGTATCGACGGTGATACCTGCTGGGGGCTGGGCAGCGCTGACATGAAGGGTGGCCTCGCCGTGATGATTGATCTGGCCGGCAGCCTGGTCCGACCGGTTGTCGACGTGACCTGGGTGTTCTACGCCCGGGAGGAGGTGGCCAGCGAGCACAACGGGCTTCGAGAGTTATTTGCCGAGGCCCCCGACCTGCTTGCCGGCGACGCCGCCGTCCTTTGTGAGCCCACCGGAGCGGCCATCGAGGCTGGTTGTCAGGGAACCATGCGCCTCGCTGTGACGCTGTCCGGGGTCAGGGCCCATACTGCACGGCCGTGGATGGGCCGCAACGCCGTCCACCGCCTGGGCGGACTACTCGGGGCACTGGACACCTACGAGTACCGCGAGCCCGTCGTCGACGGCTGCCAGTACCGGGAGGCGCTGCAGGCGGTACGGGTGGAAGGGGGTCTGGCCGACAACGTGGTCCCCGGCTCGGCCACTCTGGTTCTCAACCACCGCTACGCCCCGGACCGGTCGGCCGCCGAGGCCGAGGCGCACGTCCGTGAGGTGCTGGCCCCCCACGTCGAGGATGGCGACACTATCGAGGTGGTCGACCACGCCCCGGCCGCTGCACCGGGTTTGGACCACCCGCTGCTCGTCGCCCTGGCCGCTGACCTGGAGGTGAGGGCGAAACTCGGTTGGACCGACGTGGCGTTCTTTGCCGAGCGTGGTGTCCCTGCGGTCAACTTCGGACCCGGCGACCCCACCCTGGCCCACACGGCCGAGGAACGGGTGGAGCGTTGGGCTTTGGAGTCAACTTACCGGGCCCTCCGGAGCCTCCTGGAAGGTGACACCTAGGGGCAACTCAGATCCGGCGGAGGACAGTCACCACACGGCCGAACACAGTGACGTCGGCGGCCGGGAAGCGGAGTTCATCGAAGTCGGGGTTGGAGGGCACCAGAACAACGGTCTTGCCGTCCCGGCGCAGGTGCTTGACGGTGGCTTCCTCCCCGGGGATCCCGGCCACGACGAGGTCGCCGTTCTCTGCGGTGGCCTGAACACGCGCCACCACGAAGTCGCCATCGAATATGCCGGCCCCGACCATCGACTCGCCGCGGACCCGCAGCATGAACAGTTCTCCCTCACCGGTGAACTCGGCCGGGAGGGGGAGTGACTCTTCAATGTTCTCGGCGGCCAGGACGTTAGTGCCGGCCGCAACATCACCGACCAGCGGTACGTGGCGTACGGCACCTCGTTCGACCGCCGCGCCCGAGATCGGGTCAAGGCAGACCTTGATGGCCCGGGGCTTGCTGGGATCACGTTGGAGATAGCCGAGCTTTTGAAGGGATTTGAGGTGGGCGTGGACGGTCGATGGGGAGGTCAGGCCGACTGCCTGGCCGATCTCCCGGACCGATGGGGGATACCCCCGCTGACGAGTCTCGGCGTCGATGTAATCCAGGACCTGCCGTTGGCGGTCGGTGAGGCTGCTCTGGCTCATCGCGGGCTACTCCCTCTGGTGGGCCGCTCCCGGGTCTCTCTTGCCGGGGTTGGAATCGAACATATGTTCGTTACTATGGTATCCATGATCGAACGTCTGTACGACGCACATATGTTCCCCGAACACGCGTTCCGTGTCAAGGACTCGAGTTGTCGGCCCGGAAATCCAGGCCTGGCCGGCCCTCAGGGCACCCAGCGCTGTCTCACCCTGCCGCGAAACTGGACCCCATGACCGCCGTCATCACTCTTTCCGATCGGACCAGCCCACAGGATTCCTCGGCTGGCCCCTCCTGGTCCGCGACACGACCCCTCGCTCCCTCCGTCTATCGTCGGCGGCGCATCCTGGCCACCGTGGTGGTGGCCCTGCTCGTGTTCTGCGTTGCCCTGGTGGGTAGTGAACTGCTGGGTCGGTTGAGTGGAACGCCCGGGTCGACGCCGGTCGGAGCGGTCGGTCGTGACGTGGTCTACGTGGTCCAACCCGGTGACACCCTCTGGGAGATCGGCCTCCGGCTGAACCCTCCTGGACGTGACATACGGCCGTTTGTCGACCGCCTTATCGACGCCGCGGGAACCTCAGTTCTCCAGCCCGGCCAGCGCATCGTCCTTCCCGCGGACTGGTAGTTGGTGGCTCGCCCACCCAGATGGTCAGGTCGCCAAGTAGCGGCAGAAAAGGAAACCCTCGGCGACCAGCACACGGTCCAGTCGGAACTCGTGGGGGGCGCCCGCAACCTGATCCACCAGGTCGGCCCTACCGGAGCCCCCAACCACTCGGGGGGAAATGGCCAGGCAGTACTCATCGATGAGCCCCTCGGCCAGGAGTTGGTCGTTGAGCGTCGGGCCACCCTCGCAGAGCACCACCTGGGTACCCCGGGTCGACAGGTCGGCCAGCATGGCCGACGGCGACCATTCAACGCTCCCCAGGTCGACTACCTCGGCCACCGGTTCCATCGTCGCCCGCCGTCCCGGATCGGCTGCTGTGGTGGTGTAGATGAGCGGTCGGGGGTCCGACGGGTCGTGTTCGGAAAACATCCCGATGGTCGGGTCGAGGTCCAGCCGACCCGAGACGACCGCCAGCCTGGGGCGAGCCGCCTGACCCCGTCGGTCCCGCAACTTGGCCACCCGACCGTCCGGGGTACGTGGTGTCCGGTATCCCTCGGCCCGGACGGTACCCGCGCCGACCAGGACCACGTCGGCCAGACCGCGCAACACCTGGTAGAGGCGCATGTCGGCCGGCCCGCTCAATCCTCCGGCCCGCCCATCCACGGCGACCGCTCCGTCGACCGAGTTGACCATGTTCACCAGTACCCACGGCCGACCGGCGGGAGCGGGCCGTTGATCGGCGTGGAAGCAATCGACCAGGTCCACATCGGGATGGTCGCCGGGTGGCGGATACACCTGTCGCACGGCGGGGAGGGTAGTCGGGCCGGCCGGTGCCCTGGCCGGGACCCCTGTGGAAAACGCCTCTGTCATCCACGGCGGAATCCACAACAAATGCCCCTTCCGGTCCACAGGCCACTGTCCGTAGGGTGCGGCGATAGTCGGAGAGTTCCTCTTCGGCCCGGATGGCGCTGCCGACCAACCGATAGGGAATAGGGGTAATGCGTAGACCATGACCATGACCCCGGACCGGGTGGTACCCGGAGTACGCCGGCACTTCACCGTCGCCGGCCGGGACGTCTACGACAGTGTCACATGGACGTCGAGACGGGCTCGCCTGGTCGACCACCGCGACGGCCGCGTCGCCTTCGAACAGGCTGACGTCGAGGTGCCCACCGGGTGGTCGGTAAACGCCACCAACATCCTTGCCCAGAAGTACTTCCGCGGAGAGCAGGGCAGCACGGCCCGGGAGTCGTCACTGCGTCAGGTCGTCGACCGGGTAGTCGACACCGTCGCTGGGTGGGGGCTCGCCGACGGCTACTTCGACGACGAAGGCGCGGAAGTCTTCCGCGACGAACTCAAGTACCTCATCGTCACTCAACGGGCGGCCTTCAACTCGCCGGTCTGGTTCAACATCGGTGTGCCCGAGGTCCCTCAGCAGGCGTCAGCCTGTTTCATCCTCTCCGTCGACGACCGCATGTCGTCGATCCTCAACTGGTACACCGAGGAGGGAATCATCTTCAAGGGAGGGTCGGGCGCCGGGGTCAACCTCAGTACTATCCGCTCGTCGCGTGAGTCGCTTCGGGGTGGCGGAACGGCCAGCGGCCCGGTGAGTTTCATGCGGGGTGCCGACGCTTCAGCGGGCACCATCAAGAGCGGAGGTAAGACACGCCGGGCGGCCAAGATGGTCATCCTCAATGCTGACCACCCCGACATCGAGGATTTCGTGTGGTGCAAGGCCCGCGAGGAAGCCAAGATGCGGGTCCTCGAGGCGGCAGGCTTCGACATGGGGCTGGACGGAACGGACAGCCACTCGATCCAGTATCAGAACGCCAACAACTCGGTACGGGTCACCGACACCTTCATGCAGGCGGTCGTCGACGGAAGCGACTGGCAACTGTGTGCGGTCACCGACGGTTCAGTGCTCGAGACGTGCTCCGCCCGGTCCTTGCTCCGCCAGATCGCCGAAGCGGCCTGGGAGTGCGCCGACCCCGGCCTGCAGTTCGACACCACCATCAATGACTGGAACACCGCCGCGAACACGAGTCGTATCACGGCCAGCAACCCGTGCTCCGAGTACATGCACCTCGACGACTCGGCATGCAACCTGGCCAGCCTCAACCTGCTGGCCTTCCTCGCCGACCCGGCAGACGGAGAGACCCACGGCTTCGACGTTGACGATTTCTGCCACGCCGTCGAGGTGGTGTTTACCGCCCAGGAGATCCTGGTCGGCCACGCCGACTATCCGACCCCGGCTATCGCCGAGACCACCCGGGCCTTCCGGCAACTAGGCCTCGGCTATGCGAACCTGGGCGCCGTGCTGATGGCCCTCGGCATGCCCTACGACAGTGAGGCGGGGCGTTCGGTGGCCTCAGCAATCACCTCGCTGATGACCGGCCACGCCTACCTCACTTCGGCCCGTATGGCCGAACAGTTGGGCCCCTTCGACGGTTTTGCTACCAACCGAGGACCGACCCTGGCTGTCCTGGAGCGGCACCGGGCGGCCGCCGAGACGCTCGACGACAGCGACCCCCCCGACCTGGTCGACGCCGGTCGTCGAGCATGGTCGGAGGCCTGCGAACTTGCCGGGCGGGTCGGGGTACGGAACAGTCAGGCCACCGTCCTGGCCCCGACGGGGACCATCGGCCTCCTCATGGACTGCGACACCACGGGAATCGAACCCGACCTGAGCCTCGTCAAGACCAAGCGGCTGGTCGGTGGCGGCACCATGTCGATCGTCAACCGGACGGTGCCCCGGGCCCTGGAGCGCCTGGGCTATGGGGCCGAAGCGGCGGCGGCCATCGTCGACTACATCGACCAACACCAGAGCGTGGTCGGCTGCCCGCAACTGCGGGCCGAACACCTCCCGGTCTTCGCTACATCGATGGGGGACAACACCATCCACCACCTGGGCCACATCCGGATGATGGCCGCTGTCCAACCGTTCCTCTCAGGGGCCATCTCCAAGACCTGCAACCTGCCCCAGGACGCCACCGTTGACGACGTCGAGGAACTGTTCCTCGAGGCCTGGCGACAGGGCCTCAAGTCCATTGCCATCTATCGGGACAACTCCAAGGTCGCCCAGCCACTCACGGCCGGCAACGGTTGGCCGACGGTTGGGCCAGCCGACCAGACCCCCAGGCCGACCCCCGACGGTTCCGAGACCACCGGCCCGTCCGGCCCGGTCCGCCGCCGTCTCCCGCGCACCCGTCGGTCGCGAACCTTCGAATTCCGGGTCGCCGACTGCAAGGGATTCTTGACGGTGGGCGAATACGAGGACGGCCGACCGGGGGAGATCTTTCTCAGGGTCTCCAAGCAGGGGTCGACCCTGGCCGGCATCATGGACGCTTTCGCCATCTCACTCAGTCACGGGCTCCAGTACGGCGTTCCGCTCCGTGCCTTTGTTGAAGTGTTCACCGGGATGCGCTTCGAACCGGCGGGGATGACCGACGATCCGGACCTCCGGATCGCCACGAGCATCATCGACTACCTGTTCCGTCGGCTGGCCGTCGAGTACCTCGACGCCTCGGAACGGGCCGAACTCAACATCCTGACCACCGACGAGCGGACCCAGCCCACCCTGCCCGGCGTGGAGGAGTTCGCCACTATCACCAGGCACGGTTCTG
>Ga0207962_1000761_pt1 | contig 10903 bp, 11 predicted proteins | sample Knorr_S15_td_AAI_FD_185603 | JGI IMG/M metagenome (GOLD analysis project Ga0207962, IMG submission 185603) | Marine microbial communities from Southern Atlantic Ocean transect - Knorr_S15_td_AAIW_ad_750m_LV_A (SPAdes) (version 2) | ecosystem: Environmental > Aquatic > Marine > Oceanic | place... | reverse complement strand
CATCCGCGCTACCTGGCCTTCATCGCCGGCGCTCCGACCAAGGCGGCTTCGGCGTTCGACCTTGTTGTGGGCTCCTCCTCACTCTGCGGCTCAACTTGGCTGGACGGGGCCGGCATGGTCTTCGCCGAGAACCAGGCCCTTCGATGGATCGCCGACCTGGCCGGCCTACCTGACCCGGCTGGCGGCTGCTTCGTCACCGGCGGCACGATAGGCAACCTCTCCGCGTTGGTCACAGCGCGTTATGACGCCGCCGAGAAGCAGGCCACCATCGGTCGGCAACGCCCCGACCGATGGGCCGTTATTGCCGCGGAAAGCGCCCACTCCTCAATCGATTCAGCCGCCCGGGTCATGGACATCGACGTGGTCTTGGCCACCGTCGACGGGGACCGAAGGCTTCGGGGCGACGCGGTGGCCGAGGCCATCACGAATCGACCCGCAGGTACCGAGGTTTTCGCAGTTAACGCCACGGCAGGTACCACCAACCTGGGAATAGTCGATGACCTTGCCGGTGTTGCCGATACGTGCGCCGAGTTCGGCGTCTGGTTACACGTAGACGGCGCCTATGGAGGCGCAGCGATGGCCGCTCCTTCGGTTCGCTACCGATTTGACGGGATCGAGCGCTGCGATTCGCTCGTGGTCGACCCTCACAAGTGGCTGTTCTCCCCCTTCGACTGTGCGGCGCTGCTCTACCGGGACCCGTCGGTGGCCCGAGCGGCCCACACCCAACACGCCGGCTACCTCGAGCCGATCATCGACGACACGGTTTGGAACCCCTGCGACTACGCGCACGTCTTGACCCGTCGTGCCCGCGGCATGCCCTTCTGGTTCTCGCTGGCTGTCCACGGGACCGATGCCTATCGGGACGCCATCGAGCACACTCTGAAGGTGGCCCGGGCGGCGCGAGACCTGGTCGTCGCGGCGCCTCACCTCGAACTCCTGTTAGAGCCCGAGCTCTCGGTCGTGGCCTTCCGACATCAAGGGTGGGTGCTGTCCGACTACCAGGCTTGGTGCGACCGACTACTGGACGACGGCACCGCCCTGCTCACCCCGACCACCTTCGATGGCAACGCCGCCATGCGAATCTGCATCATCAATCCCCGGACCACCGTCGAGGACCTAACAGAGATCCTCGCCACTCTCGAGCCCGAGACCTGAACTGGGGTTTTTCTGGTGGGCGCGGACGGACTTGAACCGCCGACCCCCTCCTTGTAAGGGAGGTGCTCTAGCCAGCTGAGCTACGCGCCCGAGCGGTCACCCTACCGGTGCAGTCCCCGGTCAGAGTCGGCTCAGAATAAGCGGCGACCCTCTACTAGAGCGTCGGCCAGTGCCGGACCGGCCCCGGCCACTGGAGTCCTACGAGCGCCTGGATCGAGTATGCACAGGTCGCGACCCAAGGCGTCGACAACCACACCACCAGCCTCGGAGCACACCAACATCCCGCCTAAGTAGTCCCACACGGCATGGGCATCGGTAGTGCAGTCCACGAACCCGTCAAGACGTCCGTCGGCCACCGAGCACAAGGCGAGGGCCGCCGAACCGAGGTTGCGGAACTGGGCCCAGCCGAGATCTAACTGCGGCAGTCCTGATACGGCAATCAACGACTCGTTCAACGGAGGGGCCTTCTCACGGCGGATTTTCGCGCCGTCGCAGCGAGACCCCCATCCACGTACCGCGTCGTAGCGGGTGCCGCTCACCAGATCGGCCACAACCGCCACCCAGGGACCGTTACTGTCCACGGCGCACAGGCTGGTCGAGAACCAGGGCAGCCCCCTTGAGGCGTTGGTCGAACCATCGATCGGGTCCACAACCACCACCGGACCGCCGTCAACGGCCGTGGTCATCGGCGACTCTTCGCTCAACAGTCCGTATCCTCCAGGTTCCAACGCCTCCCGGAGAGCCCGGTCGGCTACGACGTCACTGGCGTACTGGTCGGGCCGGTTCCCTGACGGACCCCAATCCTCGTGGTGGGCCAAAGCTTCGAAGACGGCGTCAACAGCGTCATGGAGGTCGCTCAGTACCTCCGATGGGTCATGTTGTCGGCCCCTCATGGTCACCTATCTGGTCTACCACCCGCATAGCGGTAGTCCCCTCCCGCGGTTCTAGCCTGTGGGCCGGGAAGTCCGATCGTCGGAGGGAAAGCGCGTGGCCGTAGTCGACCTTGCAGGATTCATCGCTGGCCTCAAGGACCACGCCGCTGACCACGGTTTCCATATTCACGACGAGCGCCACTTCGTGGAGACCTACTCGATGCGTCAGGCGTTCGAAGTCGACCTACACCCCGAGGCTGCTTGCGGCGGCCCACTGGATCTACACCTCTCCCTGGATGTCGAACCCCGCACCCTGATGGCATTCGAAGACGAGATTGTGGGCCTACCCGATGATTCCGAACCCAGCGACGATCTGGTTGTCCATTTGATCTTTTCGTGGGCCCTGCCACCACTGGACAACAGCCCGGATCTTCTCGTGCTGGCCACCGAACTGGCGGGAATCGGCGGCCCTGAGTTCCCCACCGAGGTTTCCGCTGTGGACTCCTTCGCAGCAGTCACGGACGGCCCACAGCGCTCTCTCGCCGTTACTACACGGCTCGAGGTCCCTCTCGCCACCGTGTATCGGGCGGACGAAGCCACACAGGTCTGTGAGGCCCTCGACCAGTGCCGGGCCATCAGCGAGTACCTCCTTGACCGGGCCCCGGCGTGGCTCGGCGAGTTGTAGGCCCAAGAGAGGACCAGCCATGGTGTTCCCAGTCAAGGACACCGACCGCTTGTTGTCGACCACCCGGGCGGTGCGCCGCCGACTCGATCTGGAACGACTGGTCCCCGAACAGGTTCTTCTCGACTGCATCGACTTAGCCGAGCAGGCCCCCACTGGCGGTAACCAGGCCAGCCGACGGTGGATCGTCATCCGCGACCCGGAAACCAAGGGCCGGATTGCTGACCTGTACCGCGAGGTCGGCGGTGCCTTTCTAAATGACGCTGCTACGAGACTCGCCGGAACCGGTCACCACAACGAACACACCATGGTCTCCTCGGCGTATCTGGCCGAGCACCTCCACGAGGTACCGGCCCTTGTGTTGGTGGCCATTTACGGTGAACACGACGGCAGCGGACAGCCTGGCCTCTTCGACTCCGTGATCCAGGCCGCGTGGAGCTTCTGCCTGGCTCTGCGTTCGCGTGGCCTGGGTAGTGCCTGGACCACCCTGCATCTTGGGGCCGCCGACCGGGTTGGTGAACTGCTCGGTATCCCGACCGGGGTCACCCAGGTGGTGTTGCTCCCGGTGGCCTACACGGTGGGCGACGAGTTCTCCCCGGCGCCCCGCCGACCGGCCCGGGAGATCACCTGGTTCGAACGCTGGGGCCGTACCACCGTCCACCCCGCCGAGGGGCCCCCAGTCCACTCTGACGGGCCAGGTGTAACCGTCGAGGTCGACGTCGACGCGCCAGCCCGTGACATCTGGCCCCACCTGGTCGACATCAACCTCCCGGCCCGGTTCAGCGACGAGTTCCAGGGTGCCGAATGGATAGATGACGGACCGGCGCTCGGCGCTCGTTTCCAGGGTCGGAACCAACGGGACGACGTAGGCGAGTGGCAGGTGGTGTGCCACGTGGTGGCCTATGAGGAAGGCCGGGTGTTCGCCTGGAACGCTGGTGATGTCGAGAATCCCGCTGCCCAGTGGCGCTTCGAACTTGAGCCGCTGGCCGGTGCCACCCGCCTGCGTTTCACCATGGTCCTGGGCCCCGGGCCGTCGGGACTGACGATTGCGATCGAGTCGATGCCCGACATGGAGGCCCGGATCATCGCCCGACGCCAAGACGAGCAGGCGGCCAACATGTTCCGCACCGTGGAGGGGATCCGCGATCTCGTCGAAGGCTGCTGAGCGGTCGACCTCATTTCAGCCGATCACCGTGTTTTCCTCTCCGAGGAAGAACACCGACCGGGCCCAGTCCACGAAGTTGGCCTCGTCGTCGAGGAACGCCCTGACCGCCTCGAGACCTGCTCCGTCGGTCCAGCGGTCCAGGTAGTCATCGGCTCCGTCAAGCCAGATCTCGGCCACACCGTCGAAGTCCTCCTCGCCACCCCGTACTGCCCGGAGGGCCTCGTTGAGATCCTCGGGCAGGGCGAAGACCTGGACGTAGCGCCGGATGCCGAGGTTCTCCACAGCACCAGCCGGCGCGGCCTTCGGGTGCTCGTCGCGCCAGTAACGGTGGAACTCGGCGCGGGTGAGGTGCGGGAGTCGGCGCATGCACAACGTCAACTTGACCACCGAGGTCCTCCTAACTCCCCGCAACTCTCCATGGCTACCTAGCCAGCATCCCTCACTATGGTCTCCGCCATGACGAACCTCAATCTTTCAGTGGACGATGCCCTAACCACCACCCGATCAGTGCGTAAGCGACTTGACTTCGACCGCCCGGTCGACGACGACCTGATCCGGGAGTGTCTGGAGTTGGCCATCCAGGCCCCGACCGGGTCCAACAGTCAGCGGTGGCAGTTCCTAGTGGTCACCGACGCTGACAAGCGGGCCGCTCTGGGTGACATCTACCGACGAGGCTTCGAGGTGTACGCAAACATGGACACCAGCGCCGGGGCGTTGGCCGCGACCATGGGCGACCTGCAGGTCGCCCAACAGCGCCGGGTCCTCGAATCGGCCACCTACCTGGCGGAGAACATGCACAGGGTTCCCGTCATGCTGGTTCCCTGCCTACCCGGCCGCCTCGACGAGATGCCGAACATGGGTGGTGCGTCGACCTATGCGTCGATTATCCCAAGCGTGTGGAGTTTCATGATCGCGGCACGGGAACGCGGCCTAGGGACCTGTTGGACAACTATTCACCTCTTCCACGAACAGGAAGCCGCCGAGGTACTAGAGATCCCTTACGAGGAGGTGACGCAAGTGGCGTTGATCACAGTCGGTCACACCCTCGGCACAGATTTCAAGCCGGCCACCCGAGTACCACTCGACAAATTCACCTTCTGGAACACCTGGGGCGAAAATCTGTCTCATCCCGATCTGTAGCAAGCCGAACCGGACGTTTTTCACCCTTCGGTGAATCCATCCGATAGACCCCGGCGACCTTCTCAACTTCGCCACAGCCGGTAGCCGCCACCGTCAACTACTACCTCAAGTTCGGTCCCGATGGAGCTGGTCGACACCTCAATAGCTGTGATACTGCCATCCGGGCGGGTAAGCATCCACCCATCGTTCGAGGGCAGACCATCGATCTTCACCGAGGTGCGGGTGTCCGTCACCGACGCGTTCTGTGGATGAGCAGCCAGGTGGAGTGCCGTCCCATCCCAGCGGGCCTCGCTCAAAGCGACGCGAGGGAAATCCAGTCCACTAACTGTGGGCCCGGCGAACTTCTCCAGGTTGGGTTCATTAAAGATCCGGTGCCAAGCCCCTGGCGTACAGACCCATCCGGCCATGGCCCTTGCGTTCATCTGCCCGCGCGGGTGGGGTTCATCAAGGCCGAACCGGAACGTGAACTCACCTAGGTCTCGATCCCAAGTGGGTTCGAACGACGCCTCAAGGTGATCCCAGAGCCGGGCCCTCACTTTCCCATCCACGAATTCACCGGTATGCCAAGCCAGCATCACCGACCACCTCGGGTCGTCGAGCCCGAGGATGTCTCCATCGCCGAGGAGGCCACTCATCGACGCCGCAGCCATCCAGGCGGTCTCGGCGAAGTCGCGCCGCTGGGGGGCCATGTACCAGATCGGGGCGATGAGCCCGGCGGGACTGGGGAGGTGCTCGTCAGCGATCGGGTCGTAGTAGAGGTCCATGGCGACGGGCCTGCCATCCTCCCAAGTGACGTAGTGGTCGACGGCGTGTTCCCACCACCGATCGAATACCTTGTGGTGGCTGGTTCCTAGGAGCAGGTCGTGGAGCCTCAGACCGAGGCCCGCGCCGCTCAGTCAATAGGGCCAAATCTTGGTGTTCTCACAATGCACGCCAATCCGGCGTTCATGCCACTGGTCAGCCAAATGGGCAGCGATACCAGACTGCGTCCAGGTGAACGTGTTTTCGCCGTCACGGATCATCTCAAACGGATCGTCCCACTTCCCATCGCCGGAGACGTACCGGTGCAGCCCCATCAGAAGAGTAAAAAACCCTTTGAAGAACAACATTCCGTCGGCTGCTACCGGATCCATCTGGACCCCATAGGGCTCGATGCCGTTAGCTGTCCAACCTGGAACGTCGTAGTCGCCCCAGAGGTTCGGCGGGATCAGCGGCCGCCAGACCTCCGGGTAGTTCGCCCGATCGGGATCGGGCCCAAACTGGGTCATCCAGTCTTCGGCCGCCCACCAAGACGTGTGCCGGGTGACGAGCTGGTCCAGGATCTGCGAATAGACCTCTCTCCAAGCTGGGGTCCGGTCGCTCATCAGGGCAACCGCGTAGCTCGAATCGACCAGGTCGAAACGGTGCCAAGAGAACATCGGCGGCCCGGTGATGTTGTCCCAATGCGGATGGGGCCGACCGTCACGGTCCCAGTTGTCCGGGGTGGTTACCTTGCGATAGAGGTACCGCAGCCAACCCAACGACCGTTCGTCGAGTGCCGTGACCTCTTCGTCCCCCTCCTGAGTTTGCCCGTCGGTAATCACATAGCACCGACCGCGTGGCTGAAGTGAACCGTGACCTTGGTCCTGGATGAGTGGCTAGCCATTGCCGTGTTCAACCGGACCCCATTGTCGGATTGCCATTGCCCAGTGGTGGTTCTTCACCGGGATGTGGCTCGTACCAGATCTCAATTTCGTAGCCATCAGGATCAGCGATGTACAGGTACGGTTCGCCGGGACGGTGCTCGCCGTGCCGGAGGATCGTTGCTCCTACGGCCTTGGCTTTCTCGATGGCAGATTCGATGTCGTCGGGCGAGGTGAGGCGGAAGCCAAAGTGGTGGATCCCGCCCGACAGTCCGTGATCGTGACGGCGCTCGAAGGCGAGCACGTCGTGTTCTCCGGGTCCAAGTGCCTGAATGTGGTTCTCATCACGGAAGTACTCGCGTACGCCGAAGAGCGCCGTGTAGAAGACGAGGGATACCTCAGGATCGTTGACCGAGAGGCTGATATGGGACAGACCGTATGTCTCGATGATGCCGGTTCTGGGTTGTGGTAGTTGTTCCCCGACGCGAAGAGCCCGGATTTGTCGGAGGAAGCGACTGTGATAGACGGCCACGCCGACTGTCGAGCCGATTACAGCCAACGGAACTCCCATGTCGGCGACCCGGTCGGCGCTCAAGTCCCGTTCGAGGAGGCCGTAGACGACGTTGAAAACGAGGAAGAGGAGCCCGACCAGCACGGCCAGAGCGGTGGAGCCAAACACCACAAACAGATAGATACGGCGGGCCGGTGAAGCCAACTCTGACTGGTCCTCGGCGTGGGAGCTGGTGCGAGACCAGGCTCGCCACCAGACGGTGCCACCGACCGACAAAAGAACGAGAAGTAGTACCAGCGCATCTGCCTCTCCCCCCCTACTACCCGACCCGGAGAGGACCCGGCTAAGTACCACACCTTCGAGGAGGACGTACAGGCCCACCGTGGAAGCCACCAGGCCCACCCAGGCCGACAGATAGTCGTAGGAGCGCTCTACCTCGGTGCGGACTCGCACTGGTGGGAGTTCTCGCCGGTGGTAAGCCCAGAGTGCTGTGCCAGCGAGGAACAGGGCCACCATCTCGGGTAGTGGTTCGAAATGCTCGGTGGCCGACATCCCGTGCTGGTCGACGAACAGCCACGACAGCAGTAAGAAGAAAAACCCGCTAGCCGCGGCGACCGCAGCGGCCAACCCACCGAGTACCCCGACTACAAGAACGTACGTGTGACGTTGTGCGCTGTGGCCTGTCGACCGAGCGTTCCTCCACCAGTACCACCACCAGACAAGGCCGAAGGTGATCAACGATGGCAGCGCGTCGGCCACCTCGTCGAAGGTGGTGTCCAACGGAACCCAGCCGTCGACGTCGGGGCTCAACCCAGGGGTGACGCCGTCGTAGAACCATCCGAGCAGTTGGCTCAGGGCAAGAACAAAGCTGACACCGAGGCCCACCATCCCAACCAGGGATCCGACTAGCAGGTGGGCCTGATTGCGGGCCGGTCTGACAGCCACCGGTCGCCCGGCCAGACGCCAGTGAACCGCCCATGCCGTCGCGGTGACTATCAAAACAGCTGGGGCGCCGGCGTTGAACGTGTGTCCAGCGATCGGCCATGAAAGGGTGAGTACCGAAGAGACAATCCCGGCGCCCAGGGCAGTCAGATCGACGACGCTCAGATACGCCCACCAGAAGGTCAAGGCCGTCTCATCAGGCCCGCGGATGAACCGACGGCGCAACATGAGGGAATGTCCGGCCAGACCAGCGCCTCCCACCAGAGTGAAGGTCCACCAAAGAGCAACCTCTCCGGTGTCGTCAGCCGCTGCCCCCTCCAGCACTTCGAACAGTTCGGAGAGAAGCCCGGCCACTCCCACACCGGTGATCCACAGGAGGACGTACAGGAAGCCGTATTCGAACAGTCGCCGTACCACCAGCCCGAGGTCCATGCCGGCATTTCCGCCTCGTCGGCGTCGGACGAAGAAGACGATCACAGCGATCGGAATCGCAATTTGGACCAACCCGCCCAATACGGCGATAGCCACCCCCATGTCGACTCCCTTCAGTTGGTGGCCTAAGGGAGGAGCGGACTCCCGATCGGCCGACCGTGAGTCCGCGCAGGGCAAACCGTCCGGTTCCCGGATGTCCCGGCGCTAACCCTAATCGGCGCGATTCCCACCATCGGAGCAGGACCTGATCAAGAACAGCCGAGTGTCCGCCGAGACTCTGGTGGGTTTCCCGCCTGGCCCGTAGCGTGGGCCCCGTGAGGTTCGTAGATCACTCGACGAGAGGGTCACGATCGTGAGGGTGGTCACCGGCGGTGACCGCAGCCCCACTCCCGGAGGGCCCTTCACGGGACCGGTCGAACTGGAGCTGCTCAATGCCACCTCCGCCGAGGTTGACCCCGACACCGCGTTGGGTCACTTCCACGATGGCGCGGTGACCAACTGGCACCACCACCCGGGTGGGCAGCTGCTGTTCATCGTCTCGGGGAGAGGACGCGTCGGTACTGAGCAAGACGGTCGCGTGGAACTCGAACCGGGAACCCTCGTAGTGGCCCCCCCCGACGAGGCCCACTGGCACGGAGCGGCACCCGGTTCCGATTGCACGATGCTCGCCGTGACCTGGGGGGTCACCTGCTGGCACGACGAGGCCCCCGACCTGGGTGATATCTAGCTAATGGGTCGTTGGAGGATCGAACTCCTGAAGCGAGCAACTACGGGTCCAGAAACACAGGTCACCGGTGGTTTTCGGTAGTCGCGGGTTCCATAGTCAAGCTTTAGCCAATCCTGGAGCTCGACCTCGCTGGAAGAGCAGGTGGCCTAGGAACTGCGCGAGCCTTAGGGCATGACGTTCTTCTTTACCGTTATCGCAGAGACGATCCGGCCGGCGGGTGTGGACCCGGAAGCCGTCGGAGTGATCTTCGAGGAGGACGAGGCATGAAGGTGTTCACGGAGGAGCAGGTTGAACGGTTCGAGCGTGACGGCTACCTGTTCCTTGAAGAGGCGCTCCCCCCTGACGTGCTCGAGGTCCTCAACGACGAGTTCGACGCATGGGTGGAGGAAAGCCGTAGCCACCGCGAACCCTACGGCATCACCATCGACGGGAGACCCCGGTTCGATCTCGAGCCCGGCCACTGCGCCGAGCGGCCCGCCCTTCGACGTATCGCCTCGCCGACCGAACTGTCGGACGCCTACCTCGGAGTCATGCGCTCAGGCCTCGCCGTCGACGTTACGGCACAGCTCATCGGACCGAACATCGAGTTCAACCACTCGAAGATCAACTCGAAACAACCCGGAACCGCCACCGAGGTGAAGTTCCACCAGGACATCCTGTTCGAGGCCCACACCAATGACGACATGCTCGCCGTCCTCTACTTCCTCGACGAGGTGACCCTTCAGAACGGCCCACCCAAACTCGTGCCCGGCAGCCATCACGGGCCCCTGTACGAACACTGGCAGGATGGCGTCTTCACGGGTGCCGTAGCCCCCGCGGTCGCCGAACGAGCACAGGCAGAGGCGATCCCGTGCATCGGACCGGCGGGATCCGCCTGCCTCATGCACGGCCGCGTCCTGCACGGCTCGGACCCGAACCTGTCGGACCGTCCAAGGACCCTGTTCATCAGCGCCTACCGATCCGAAGACAGCTATCCGCTCGAGACCAGCCATGTCCCCAGCGAGCACGAGGGGGAACTCGTCCGAGGGGTGCGTACCAACCGTGTCCGGTGCACCCCGATCGAGATGGCGTTCTCCGAGGTTCCGACAGGGGCGTCCTTCTTCGAACAGCAAGCCGGAGACCGGATGTGACCGGCCAGGGCCGTCCCCTCCTCGTCCTCGGTTAGGACGCCGATCGGGGCCTACCCAGCCGTGCTCTTCGCGCTGCACCACCTGCCCGTCGGTTAGTCCGCCTGCGTTCCGAACACTTTTGCCTCCTGTCCATTCCGCCCGCAGCACACGACCACTACGTTGTACCGGTGCGGGACGTCGAACTGGACTTCAGCCGTGAGGAATACGCGGCCCGCCTCGCAAAGGTGCGCGCCGCGATGGATGCCGCAGGCGTCGAGGTCATGGTCGCCGCTGACCCGTCGAACATGGCGTGGCTGACTGGCTACGACGGATGGTCCTTCTACACGCCCCAGGCGGTAGTCGTCTCCCACGACGGTGAACCATGGTGGTGGGGCCGACGTATGGACGCCAACGGCGCCCGCCGCACCGTCTACATGGACGAGTCCCGCATCCTCGACTATTCCGACGACCACGTCATGTCGATCGAGCGCCACGCGTTCGGACAGCTGGGAGGGTTACTCGTCGACCTCGGCCTCTCCAGTGGCC
>Ga0207962_1000749_pt1 | contig 10957 bp, 10 predicted proteins | sample Knorr_S15_td_AAI_FD_185603 | JGI IMG/M metagenome (GOLD analysis project Ga0207962, IMG submission 185603) | Marine microbial communities from Southern Atlantic Ocean transect - Knorr_S15_td_AAIW_ad_750m_LV_A (SPAdes) (version 2) | ecosystem: Environmental > Aquatic > Marine > Oceanic | place... | reverse complement strand
TTTCTCCATGCGCCCGGATCCGTACAGACACGGTTCTCACAGTTAAGCGCGCTGGTTGAAAACGGGTTGTAGTACCGGTATGAGTCCGCAAGCACCGTCACGCCCGGCTCAGGACCGATCATGCCCTGGAGGCCCAGCAGCACTGCTCGATAACTCTGGTTCTTGCGGAACCGAAGGTCGACGTTCTGTTGTAAACTCGCGGTCCCGGTCAAATCCCACCCGTTATCAAAGTTGTAAAGGATCGAGTGATTCATGCGATAGGTGTTGATGTCGTAGGTCGCGTATCCGATGTTCGCACCCGACGCATCAAGGTTACCGGGTAACGTTCCCAATTTTCCGAACAAACGTAACGCGGCAATTGTCACGTCTTCGTTAAAGGGAATACCCGACGAAGAATCGAACGGCTGATCGGCGAGAATGACCGCACCGGCATCGTCTCGATCGGGTACGCCGTCAGCGTTTGCGTCGGCAGCAAACAGCAATTCATTGCCGCCCGCATCAACAGCACCGTCCCCGTCGCGATCGTAAAACGCTCGGTATGGATTGCCCGGGTGATCACCCATAATCCCACCGAGGATCAGGTTAATGTCACGAATACGACCACCTGGGTTGGTGGGCGATCCCCGACTTTGCGCTCGTTGCCGCGAATAAATGATGTCGGAGCTGTAAACCATTTGATCGTTGATCTGATACTCGTAATTCAAATACGTATTCAGAACCTTGTTGGGCGAGACGAAGTTAAAGAACTCGCCAAACTCAAACCGGCAAATCGCACCCGAAAGGCGCCCGCTAATGTTGTTGCGCACGTTGCCGACTTGGTCGGCACCATTGCCACCGGGGCTCTCGGCCACGCCGCAGCCCGGATCAGCCGTCTGCGCCGAGCCTGTAATGGCACCCGCTGCATCGCGGACCGGCACGTTGTAAGAACCTGGGTTACCGGTACCTGAACTCGATACGCTGCGTCCAAGGAGGTTGGCACGCTCTGTTTGGGCTAGTCCCGTCCTCTCGCGATGCTCCATCGCGAGGGTGAAATACCCTCGGTCCATGGTATCGCCGATAATAAAGTTTACGACGTATTCATCATGATCGCGGTGGTGGTCGGTGTTAAAGAACGCGCCGATTTCAGCGCCCTGAAACGCCTTCTTGGGAATCACGTTGATAACCCCTGCGACCGCGTCCGAGCCATAGATGGCCGACGCCCCGTCTTTGAGGATATCAATACGTTCGATCGCGATCTGCGGAATAAGGTTATTCAGGTTGCTATCGAGCACCCGTTTACCATCCAACAGGGTTAGCGTTGCGCCCCCACCCAAGCCACGGAAGTTCGCCCCTGTTCGGCTTCCTTCTGGGTTGGTTACCGAGTAGTGGGACGAAAACGCGTCCGAGCCGTAGTTGAAAGTTTGGTTATAAATGATCTCCCCAAGGGCCGGCGTGGCTTCAGCTTCAATTTCTGCTGCCTCCAGGACCTGCAAAGGTGATGACGAGTCAAAGTTGTCACGCTTGATCAAAGATCCCGTGACAATGATCTCTTCGATCGCGTCGTCTGCATCATCATCTGCTTGTACCTGGAAAGACCATGCCAACGCACCTAATACAAACCAGGACATTCCTTTAAATAGAAGGCGTCCCGGTACTGCACTGTTTCGTGGTTTATTTGTGTGCATTACCTCTCCGAAAATTCTAACTTTGTTCCCACCTAAGCATTAATCATAATGACCCATTAGTGTCAACTTGTATCTTGGTCGTAACGTATATAGGGCCCGAAAACGCCTCGCTTTGACGAGAAAGCCAGAACAAAATCTGGCGTCATTTCGATGGCTTCCGTAACAAATGGAAACCGCCCAATCTTCTCCTTACTATTGGCACTTAGAAGGGTTATATCGAACGCCAACGCCACAAACGCGTTGGTTTGGCGTCTTAACGACGAGGCCTTGTGATCTTACGCTGAGCACGGCTCGGTTTACCGATCTTGATGTGAAGAACGAAGCCATTAAATTTGTACGAAGACGCAGCCGTGAACTGTTCGCCGGCGAGGCGTCAAAGGGCCGCGTTATTGCATCAAATATTGCCTTCGCTGCCGCCGTGTTAGGCGCGGAGCACGTTGATATCAACGAAGACACGGATTGGTGGATCGTTGCGAGTGAAACCGATTGGATGTATCCACGCCCCCCGTCGTATAACGACTGCCTAGAACTCTTTGATCGAATCGTTCCGTTTCCAGAACAAGGGCCGACAAGCCATCGCCCAGAAATTTATGTGGCAGCGTATGCTGAACATGCTTACGTTCAACGAGAAGGTGTCGTCACAATGCTTGTAGGCCCACCAGTGACCCCTCCAGAACCCCACCAATCTATAATTCCGCCATGGTGCACCAACGTGCTCGCCTTTCGGACAGACGGCATCAGCGATCCGTCATAGGTCGCCGGACTATCTATCGTCCCCGCGGCCTTGCTGATCTCGACCACGGGCCTCACTGACCCGTAGTGGTCGAGAATCCATTTCGTGGCCGTTAAGTTCCGCAATCGCCTCGTCCGCACCATCCTCCATCTCAACAAATCCAAAGCCACGGGACCTTCCCGTTTCCCGGTCCGTTATTACGCGTGCGGAGCTAACCGATCCGAACACGACGAAAAGCTCGCGCAACTCCTCGTCGTTCGCACTCCAGGGAAGATTCCCCACGTAGATGTTTTTCACAATCCCCTCCCATAAATCGCCGAAAGATCACGCCCAACCGCGTCTTCAGTGGCGTGTCACTTGCGACCCATCAGGATTTACTTTAACGCTTGATCCGGCTCGCATCCATCCACGAAAGGGCAGCGTTTATGCATCTTGAAGCGTTTGATAAACATCGTCTCGAAGCAATAACTCCCATCGAGTCACACGTTAAATCGAAAGTGAACGACATCGCCGTCAACAACCACGTATTCCTTGCCCTCAAGCCGCCACCGCCCTGCTTCCCGAGCCGCCAACTCGCCCCCGTGTTGTACAAAGTCCTCGTAGGCAATTACCTCCGCACGAATAAAACCTTTCTCAAAGTCGGTATGAATGACACCGGCTGCGGCAGGGGCCAATGTGCCCATCGGGATCGTCCAGGCACGCGCCTCTTTTGGACCTGCCGTAAAGTAACTCTGAAGACCCAGGAGGCGATAGCCAGCGCGAATAACGCGATTAAGTCCCGGTTCGTCGACACCAAGATCGAAGATGAATTCCAGTTTTTCGGTGTCGTCAAGTTCCGCGATTTCCGACTCAATTTTATTGCATACCGGAACTAACGCTGAACCATCCGAATCTGCAATCGACGCGACTTCTGTCAACAACGGATTGTCGACAAATCCGTCTTCAGCGACATTTGCGATATACATGACTGGTTTCGCGGTAATGAAATGACAATCTTCGATTGCCGTTCGGGAATGCTCATCGAGTCCCAAATTTCGCACGCATATCCCATCATCAAGCGCCGCGATTACTTTGTCGACGACCCCCATGGTCTTTCGCGCGTCTTTATCCCCGGCATTGGCCATTCGCCTCAGCCTATCGTGAACGCGACCAGCGGTATCGAGATCCGCCAAGGCTAATTCTGTATCGATGATTCCGATATCGTCTGCCGGCGATACGCGGCCAGAAACATGAACTACGTTTGCATCCTCGAAACAACGAACTACGTGGGCAATTGCTTGCGTTTCTCGAACGTGCGCCAGAAACTGATTACCAAGCCCCTCACCTTCGGAGGCGCCTGCGACAAGGCCAGCGATATCAACAAATTCCATGACACTAGGAATTACTCGCTCCGGCCGAACGATCTCTGCAAGGCGATCCAACCTAGGGTCCGGAACCGGTACAACGCCCGTATTCGGCTCAATCGTACAGAAAGGGAAATTCTCCGCCTCAACTTTCGCGTTGGTGAGCGCATTAAATAACGTGGACTTGCCAACATTCGGTAAACCCACGATTCCGCAATTAAATCCCATTAAGCGTCGACCTGCCCTTCTTCGGGTGCGTGAAAACGAGTCATCGCTTTCTGCCAATGCCCTGACAGTGCAAATTCAACGACTTCGTCGTCTAGCCAAGCACTCGCGCGCTCTTTATCGAGGTCGTCAGCCGACATCCTCACCCGTGTGAGAAACGGGGTCATCCTGTCCGGGTCACCTGGATGACCTACACCAATTCGCAAACGTGCAAAATCAGACGTACCAGCGAACGCCCCGATCGCACTCTTAATTCCGTTATGACCGTTGTGCCCGCCTCCCAACCTTATCTTGGACACCCCAAGCGGAAACGCAACGTCGTCGTAAACAATAAGAATCTCGGACGGCGCAATCTTGAAGAAACGGGCTGTTGCTCCAATAGCTTGGCCCGAGGCATTCATAAACGTCGTCGGGAAAAGAACTCGCACCTCCTGGCCAAAGAGCTCCGCACGCCCACATTCACCTAGGAAACGAGACTCTGCTCCTAATGCAATGTCAAAGCGCTCTGAAAAACATCGTAACCAGCGTTCGCCCGCATTGTGGCGCGTCGAGGCATATTCCCGCCCCGGATTACCAAGTCCTACGATCAGCCGTAGGTCCGCCACTCCGGCCTCCCTATCGACGTCCGAAATTAATCTGAGTCAGATTCGTCCGTTGCAGAATCGTCCCCGTCAACTCCACTCTCAGCTGAGTCACTCGTTGTAGAACCCTCTTCGTCAGAAGCGCTTAGGGCTTCGTCATCCCCTTCCTCGTCGCCGTCCAATTCGTCTTCTTCAATTTCAAGTCGAGGAGCTATGACGCTTGCAACTTGCACGTCTCGGTCTTCCTCGACGGAAGCCAAAGCAACGATAACCACGTCTTTCGGTACAGTAAGGTCCGATAATCGGACGGAATCACCAATTTCGAGCTCAGCCATATCAACTTCAATGAATTCCGGTAGATTCGCGGGCAAACAGGTAATCTCTACCTCGGTAAGATTATGCGAAATGCTTCCCCCGTCGACCTTCACTCCCCTGCATTCTTCCTCATTTAAGAATCGCAATGGGATTGCCACATTGATTTCCCTGTCTGCCTGGACCCGAAGGAAATCAACATGAGTAACCTTCTCAGAGGCCGGATTACGCTGTAGGTCCCGTACGACCACTTGTTGAGACTTCTTACCAACGGAGATTTCCAGTACCTGTGAAAAGAACGAGTCGTCTTGCATTGCCTTGAAGAGATCTTTGTGATCCATAACTAAGGGAATGGGGTCATCGCTACCTCCGTAGAGGATCCCTGGCACTTTGTCGTCCTTCTTGCGCAGGCGACGGCTCGCGGCCTTGCCCATCTGTTCGCGCCGTTCGGCGTTAATCACAATCGAGTCGGCCATATCGGCTCTCCATTAACTAGATCTTGCAAAGGATCAAGACCGATCCTTCGATACACACGTCATAGGCTAACCGCCTAAGACGGCCCTTAACGAAACATCGCGCTGACCGACTCTTCGTTACTTACCCGCCGAATCGCCTCTGCCAGAACCCGGTCGAGACTGAGCTGGCGAATCTTGCCACATCTCGCCGCCTCCTCAAACAACGGGATGGTATCTGTCACGACCATTTCGTCGATGTCCGAGGCCTCGATCCTCTTCACAGCGTCCCCAGACAACACAGCGTGGGTAATGTATGCAACAACACCACACGCTCCTTGAGATTTCAGAGCGCGAGCCGCGTTGCATAAGGTGCCTGCTGTATCGACCATATCGTCGACCAGGACGGCCGTACGACCGTCGACATCACCAATAATATTCATTACTTCCGATTCGTTCGCCCGATCCCGACGCTTGTCGATAATGGCGAGATCAACGTCGTTAATTTGTTTCGCTAGCGCGCGAGCTCGCACCACACCTCCCACGTCAGGACTTACCACGACCGGGTTCTCATAGTTCTGCTTTATCGCATGGTCCACGAGAACAGGAGATCCGTATACGTTGTCAACGGGCACATTAAAAAAACCTTGGATCTGATCCGCATGCAGATCAACGGTCATAATGCGATCGATGCCCACTCCCGTGAGTGCGTCGGCAACAACTTTCGCGCTAATCGGCACGCGTGCCGATCGCACCCGTCGGTCTTGACGCGCGTATCCAAAGTAGGGAATCACCGCTGTAATTCGCTGTGCTGACGCCCGACGAATCGCGTCAGCCATGATTAACAATTCCATAATGTTGTCGTTCGTTGGCGCACAGGTCGATTGCACTATGAAGACGTCCTTGCCACGGACGTTCTCCCGAACCTCAACATTGACTTCGCCGTCACTGAAACGATCCACCAGCGCCGTGCCTTGTTCAATCCGTAATTCACGAACAATACGACGCGAAAGCTCGCACACCGAGCTCCCGCTGAAAATCATGAGGTCACTCAAGATTACCCCCGTATCCCTGAATGCACTGTTGTTTGGCTGGGGTGGCAGGATTCGAACCTGCGAATGCCGGGATCAAAACCCGGTGCCTTACCACTTGGCGACACCCCATCACTAACCCGTCGGGGCTCGCGACGCCGGGTATTCTGGATTCGTCGCCCGTGGCGTGTCAACGCGATCGTGTCAACGCGATCGCATTATTTCAAAGAAAAGCGACAAAGCAGTCCCGACTGCCGGAAACTAACCCTTTCTTTTACTGCGCTAGCACCAATGTCCAACGATTAACCAGTATCGTAATCTGAGTCGCTCCTTCCGAACAAATAATCCGATGGGGCAGTCGCTGTCCTTCGACAACCCTAAAATCGCTGTATGCCAAATTGAAGCCTAGTTGGTTGAAAGCGATAAGGTCTCCAGATTCGTCTCGTTCGAAACCTTGTGCCGGCGGATGGATTGTAGGTCTGCCGAGTACCCAATCACTGAAGGCATCAATAGGCGCAGAAATACCCAGATGTCGCCGTAAAATTTCACCCGGAACGACACCCTCAAAGTGATCTCCGCCGGCGGTTCGTAGCGTCATCGACGAGGTGTCGCCCGAGAGTCTGGTCTTGCCTTGACCTAACGGTCCCCATAGAACCATATCGAAGTTATTTTCAGACTGTACCCATCGAATACTTGCGCTCGTCGCTCGGTCCACTCCCCGAGTTCCTATTCGACCCTGAAGTATAAAATCCGCGTTAACAGCCAGATCAGACCGTGGTAACGAGCCACAAGATACAACGAGAAAAGGAAAAAAAAGCTTAATTAATAATAGCTTAGGTATATTCATACCCATCTCCTGATGAGGGTTCTGATAACATGGTTGAACTCGGGAGATTGGCCCTGACCATACCAGACCACCATGGCACTGCTTGCTATCGGCATTAGTTTCCGCACGGCCGACGTGTCAGTTAGGGAGAAGTTCGCATTTCCCGAGACCAACATCGCGCCTGTCCTAAAGGAACTCACGACCTCAGTCCAAGGTCTGACGGAATCCATCATACTCTCTACCTGTAACCGCACAGAAATTTACTGTTCGATTGAAAAGACTGCACGTGAAAACTTAGTCCACTGGCTTCTTCGAAATCGACGGGGCCAACTGGACGACTTTAACGCCGTAAGCTACACCTACTGGGATCTTGAAGCTGCACGCCACATGATGCGTGTGGCGTCCGGTCTCGATTCCCAAGTTCTCGGCGAACCGCAAATCACGGGCCAAGTTAAGGATGCCTATGACTCATCTCGGCGGGCAGAAACCTTGGGTCCCGAACTAAACCTATTAGTACGTCACACTTTCCATGCAGCCAAACAGGTTCGTTCTCGCACCCATATCGGTCGAAACCCCGTATCGGTAGCGTCCGCTGCTGTGACTACGGCCCACCAAATCTTTTCCGATCTAGCCACAACAAGCGCACTCCTTGTAGGCGCCGGCGAGACAATCGAATTGGTAGCCCGCCATCTGAGGAGAGCGGGCGTACGTCGAATCGCCATCGCAAACCGTAGCCTGAAAAACGCGAATTCCTTGGCAGCAAAAGTAGCTGACCATTCGATGCGTTTGTCAGAAATTGGAGATGTACTGCACGAATACGATGTTGTCATCAGTTCGACCGGGAGCCCCGAACCCGTAATCGCCAAGAAAACTGTTCAACAAGCACAGCGACACCGTCGATATCGACCTCTTTTTATGGTCGACATTGCCGTACCTCGCGACATCGATCCAGAGGTTGCGACACTGAAAGACGTCTACCTTTACACTATCGATGATCTCACTGCGGTTATTGAAGAAAATGTCGACGGCCGCAGGGAATCTGCGGAACAGGCGGAAGAAATTATTGTCGGGGCTGTTGAGAAATACGCACGTGAACAAGGCGCACGTACCGGCCGAGAACTGATAGAACTTTTTCGCGGTTCCGCTAACAGTGTTCGAGATGCAGAGCTTAAAAAAGCTATCGATCGGCTTGATTCGGGTTCTGATCCTGGTGAATTGATATCAAGACTTGCTCATGATCTGACGAACAAGCTAATTCATTCGCCAACGCTGACGATACGAAATGCTGCGTCAGATGATCGGAAAGAAATTCTCGACTATATACGCAAAAGCCTGGAGCTCGACTGAATCATCATGGCACTAACGGAAACCGTCATCGCGAAACTCCAGGGCCTTGCGGATCGGCAAGAAGAATTGACACGTCTACTTTCAGACCCTGAGGTCACCGGCAATCGAACCCAATTTGTCGAGTTCAGTCGCGAGTACTCGGAACTAGAACCTTTAATCACTCATTATCAGCGGTATAAGACATTAATCTCACATCTTGAAGACGCATCAGCATTAACGTCCGACGACGACCGGGAAATACAAGCCCTCGCTGCAGACGATATAGCGGTGCTACGCGTCCAGATCGATGACGTTGGTCAATCCATACAAACGCTTTTGCTTCCCGAAGACCCCAGCGACAGTTCCAACGTCTTTCTGGAGATTCGTGCAGGGACCGGAGGCGATGAAGCTGCCCTATTTTCTGGCGATCTTTTTCGCATGTACCTGCGTTGGGCCGAATCGAAGGGCTGGCAGATCGAGATCCTAAACGAAAGGGCGGGCGAACACGGTGGTTTCAAGGAGGTTATTTCTCGTATTCAGGGAACCCGAGTTTATAGCCGTATGAAATTTGAATCGGGGGCACATCGAGTACAAAGGGTACCGGAAACCGAATCGCAAGGACGGGTACACACGTCAGCTTGTACCGTAGCGGTTATTCCGGAAGTTGACGAAATAGAAGAAGTGACAATCGACAAAAGCGAGCTGCGGGTGGATACCTATCGATCGTCTGGGGCTGGAGGTCAACACGTCAACAAGACGGAGTCAGCTGTCCGACTAACGCATATTCCCACCGGACTCGTTGTTGAGTGCCAAGACGAGCGATCGCAGAATAGGAATCGCGCTAAAGCAATGACCTTACTGCAATCGAAACTACTTGATGCCGCCAGGAAGGAAGAACAATTGGCGCAGTCGGAGCGACGAAAGTCTCTAGTAGGATCTGGGGATCGATCTGAACGTATCCGTACGTACAATTTTCCTCAAGGCCGTTTAACCGATCATCGGATCAACCTCACTCTCTACAAGCTCGACGAAGTCATGGAGGGGCATTTGGACCAGATCGTGGAACCTCTCACCCAGGAATACCAAGCTGATGAATTGAGAAAGCTGAGCGAACGTGAGACAGGCTAAAACCATTAAGGATTGTCTTTTTGTTGCCCGCCGGGTCTTACCAAATCCCGAGGCAGAGGTACTAACCGCTTCGGCTCTGGCCGTAGATAGATCAACCTTGTATGCATTTCCTGAATATTTCGTATCCGACAAAGCCGCCCAACGCCATAAAGATTGGCTCGCGCGACGAGTAAATGGAGAGCCTCTCGCTTATATACGTGGGGAAAAGGAATTTTGGGGACTAAATCTCGTCATATATCCGGAGGTGCTCGTCCCGCGCCCAGAGACTGAGACAGTCATCGAATGTGCTCTACCATTGACTGCTAGTGACAGTATGGTACTTGACCTGGGAACGGGATCTGGTGCCATCGCATTGGCTCTGGCAAACGAAACCAACGCCAACATAACTGCAGTAGATATTCGGACCGAATGCGTCGATTTATGCAGGCTCAACGCAGACCGGCTGGGACTTCATGTGACGGTTGGCTTATCGGATTGGTTCAGCAACATTTCACGTAGTTTCGACTTGATTGTTTCTAATCCGCCCTACATCGCAGTAAACGATCCACACCTAAAAAACGATGGACTGGCCTTCGAACCGGACGTTGCCCTTTGCGGCGGAAAGGATGGGTTAGAAGCAATTCGAACCATCATTACAGAGGCGCCATCGTACCTTCGATCTGGTGGCAATCTACTAATCGAGCATGGTCACGACCAGTCGCGACAAGTTGCGTCATTATTTGAGAAGTCAGGTTTCACGGAAATTCGCAACACCCCCGACATCGCAGGGACGCTGCGCGTTTGCAGCGGCACTATGCAATGAACGACGAACAGTTACTCCGCTACAGCCGACAAATCATGTTGCCCGAGCTGGATATAGAAGGTCAGGAAAAACTTCGCCAGGCCAGTGTCCTGATTATTGGCCTCGGGGGGCTTGGATCACCTGCCGCGATTTATCTAGCCGCTTCGGGCATCGGTGAAGTCACGTTAGTTGACGACGATGTCGTTGATCTTAGCAATCTACAACGTCAGATCGCTCACCGTGAGTCAACGATCGGCGAACCAAAAGTTGCATCAGCCGGAAAAGCAATCGAACAAATCTCCAGCGAGACACGAATCAACATGATCCAGGATCGACTACGGGGCAACGATCTATTGGAAGCGGTTAGTCATGCTGACGTAGTTGTTGATGCAACCGATAACTTTGAAAGTCGTTATGAAATAAATGACGCATGCTTATCCGCGCGAACCCCGTTTGTTTCTGGCGCCGCCATTCGTATGGAAGGTCAGGTCACCGTGTTCGACCCGCGCGAAAGCGAATCGCCTTGTTACCGATGTCTGTACAGTCAAGGCGACG
>Ga0207962_1000747_pt1 | contig 10969 bp, 10 predicted proteins | sample Knorr_S15_td_AAI_FD_185603 | JGI IMG/M metagenome (GOLD analysis project Ga0207962, IMG submission 185603) | Marine microbial communities from Southern Atlantic Ocean transect - Knorr_S15_td_AAIW_ad_750m_LV_A (SPAdes) (version 2) | ecosystem: Environmental > Aquatic > Marine > Oceanic | place... | reverse complement strand
TTCCGTGGTAGCCACAAACCAGATTATTGGTCTTGCAGGCTTCTTCACAAACTATGTTTCCACGGTGTGTACAGACATTTGACAAACATTTGATGTCCTTTCCTGTTTTTGTGAGTACATAAGGCTCATCTAGCATTCCATCCAAAAGAATTCCAGGATGAGCATTGTTCTTGTCTAACAGTGAGGTATCACCGATAAACTGCCAGCTTTTGTCAAATAAATTTCTAAGTTTTTTGTAAATCTTAGGACTATGGTAAAATCTTGAAGGAATAGTTTTTGCTTTTCGTATATCTTTGTCAATATCTATTTTCATTATTAAGAGACATCAACGTCTTCTTGATTTTGTACGGGTGGTTCTTCTTCTTGCCCTTCCAGAGGAGCGTCCACGCCATCCCCCGCGCCCTCTTCTACCAAACATTCCAAAGCCACCGACCCTACGTCTAAGTGGTGAGAATCCAGAAGCCGCTTGCGTTCTCTGCGCAAAGACAGCAATGACTACGATTATGAGAATTATAGGAATAATACAAAGCATGATCGCGTACCCTGAACCTGGTGGATTTTCTATGTAATTCTCATTGGGGTCATCAGAATTATAGTGAACGGTTACGGTAGCATTGACTGCGTATTTCCCCTCTAATTCGGTCTGGCATTTGCTTTCACCATAATGTCCATCTATACCACTCTCAGAGCCGAAATATTTTCGTTCCTCCACTGTAAAATTGTAACTTACTTCTATTTTGCACCAGAAAACGTCGTAACATTCCCAGTCATCCTCGTATCCGTCATCGTTTTCGTCATCACATTCTTCCACCCATCCATCAGTGTAATAGGTTTCAGATACATATCCTTCCGTGGTTGGCCAACTTGAGCCGTCCCCCGAACCCATGAATAGAGAAATACCAATTATTCCAGTGCCAATAACTAATATGGCTGCAACAACAATGGCAATCCAGAAATTCCGATCGCCACTGTCTCCCCCTTGACCATCAGAGGAGCTGATTGGAGTGTCACTTGGGGGCAGTTTGTATTCTCCACTCCTCGCACCCGTCTCGGTCGGTGTTCTGGAAGACGCATACTGGTCATTGTCGTCTCCTTGTCTCCACCTGTGATATTCTTCACTATCCTGTTCAATATCTTCGTCTTCAGCCAAATTTGTCCCTCATTCTATCCAGGAAAGACGGGCTTTCACTATCCAATTCCCTTAGTTCTTCCCACATTTTCTTGGTTTTGCTATTAGGTTTGGGCATTTTAACAGTTATTCTAACATGCTGGCTTCCCTTGCTGCTAGGTCTGGTAATATCGGGCATACCTTTTCCTCTAAGTCTCAGAACGTCACCTGATTGTGTTCCGGTCGGTATTTTCAATTTTACATCTCCAGACAGTGTTGGAACCTTCAGGCTGTCTCCCAATACTGCTTGAGCAGGTGTCAGATCCATATCAAGTATGATCTCATTGTCCTGTCTCTGGAATATTTTGTGGGGTTCAACATTGACAACAATGTAGAGGTCACCCTTAGGACCGTTATTGGGTCCTGCGCTTCCTTGACCCCTCATTCTGAGCCTGAAACCGTCATCAGCTCCAGGAGGTATTCTTAGTTTTATCTTCTTTTTGACTGCTATTATTCCCGAACCTCTGCAGTCCGTACATGGCTTGTCTATAATCTTTCCTGAACCTCTACAATCTGAACAATTATCCGTAGTAATTGTCTGAATGAAGCTTCGTCTCACCATTTTTCTGACCATTCCCTGCCCACCACAGGTATTGCAAGTCTTTGCACTACCACCTTCAGCAGCTCCGGAGCCACTGCATTTATGACAATTCCCGTTTCGGGGTATCTCTACCTCCTTTTCCATTCCACTGTGGGCCTCTTCCAGGGTCATGGTGATATCATATCTGAGATCGTCTCCCCGATTGTCTGGACCTCTTTGTCCTCCACCAAAGAATTGTGAGAACATATCTCCCATTCCACCTCTTTGTCCTCCTCCGAATAATTGTCCAAAGATATCGGAAACGTCTCCCCCATGGCTGAATTGGTCCCATGAGAATCCTCCACCTCCAAAGTCAACACCCTTATGCCCAAAGCGGTCGTAACGTCCTCTTTTTTCCGAATCCGCCAAGACCTCATAAGCCTCGGAGATCTCCTTGAATTTTTCCTCGGCAACCTCAGGGCTCTCATCACTGGCATCAGGATGGTGTTTTCGGGCTAGTTTCCGATATGCTTTCTTGATGGTTCTCTCGTCAGCATCTTTTGATACTCCCAGAATTTCGTAATAATCTCTTTTGGCCATGGGCGTTCGTCCTATTTTGTGCTTTTAATAAAACTTTAGAATTGTCGATTTCCTAGTCCTCGAGCACCCCATACCACGGTTCCTAGTCCAATTCCAATCATTACTAACATAGCAATTATCGGTTCTGTAGCTATGTTTACAACCTCATTGTTCACTATTTTGGTCAATCCATAATCCTCGGCAGTGACGCTCAACCCTATATTCTTTAGGCCATCAAATAGGATGGATTCCAAGTAGTGTGAAACCGTTATTTGTTGATATTGAGTCCCTGAGACTATCATCTCCCATATGATCCAATACACTATTCCTAGAAGGAAAGGTCGTTCAAAGTAGGCACTTATCAAGCAAAATATTCCCAAAAATGCAATAGATTCGAACAAAACGATTTTGATGACCAGCCAGAGAATCTCCAGTTCCTCGATTATTCCATGAATCCCCGAACCCAGCATTATGACGATGTACATGATTATACTTGATGAGGCTAGTATGCCAAACATGCATAGAACCCCTGTAACGTATCTGTAAAAAATAATCTCCAGAGACATTATGGGCGTGGTACGCAATATTTGCATGGTCTTCCGATTGAATTCTTCATTAATCAACTCTGAGCTGAACATTATGGCCAGCAATACACCAATAAATTTGACAATGAATAAGCTTGACAGATTTAGGAATGCTTCTCTCAGTTCCACATGCAGCAAGCCCCCATCAGTGCCATAGTACACTTTCTCGCCATCTACTTCCTCGAATTGCCTTTCATCAGAGAATTCATAGTAGAACCACAAGCCCAGAAAACATGGTAGTAGCATAATTACGACAAGGACCCAAGTCAATGGGTTTACCAGAAGACGTTGACTACAGTCTTTCAGGATGGGTGGGAAGAGATTCTTCGAGCGATTAAATACATTGCTTATTTCCATTGTGATCCTCCTACTATCTTGTCATAAAGCGAATCTAGAGAATCATCGTCAGAATTGATTTTTGTTACAGCTATCTTCTCTTTCTGCAGAATCTTGGGAAGTTCCAGGTAAAATGTCTCGGCCCTGTCTGTTTCAAGTAGTATCTCTCCCTGTTCTTCATCTACTCTGGCAGCCCTTACCCACTCTTCATCCAGCATTCTTTTGGCTAGAATTCTAAGATTTGCCTTATCGATTGGTGAGACCTTGATCTGTCTTGGGATATGGTCCATTAATTTTCGAATCTCGTGCCTGTCTCCCGAGGCGAGCATCCTGCCATTATTGATCAATATGATTCTATCGGTAAGATTCTCCACATCATGCAGTATATGGCTTGAGATCATAATGGTCTTACCTTTCTCTGACCATTCTTTCATTTTATTCATGAGGAGATGTCTAGTGCTTGGATCTGCGCCCTGGAATGGTTCGTCCATAATCAGGATCTCAGGGTCAAACACAGTAGCTCTTGCAACTTTGGTCTTCTGGCGCATTCCCTTGGAATAGGTCCTTATTTTACGTTCCATAGAATCTTCCAGACCTAATTCAGAAAGTGAGGCTCTGGCCATCTTCTCAGCTTCTTGTTTCTCATAGTTGTGCATTCTCAAGAAGTAGGAAACATAATCCAGACCAGACATATGTTCGTAGAAGCAGTCAAATTCGGGTACAAATCCAATTTTATTCCTTTGCTCCCAGTCCGTAAAGGGATCTTTTCCCATCACGGTCACAGTGCCCATGGATGGCCTTGCCAGACCCAGAATCATCTTCATCATGGTCGACTTGCCAGCACCATTTGGCCCTAGGATACCGGTCAGGCCAGGATCTACATTAATCGAGATTTCAGATATTCCCTGAACTTTACCATAGTTCTTGGTGACTTGATTCAGGATTATCTCACTCATTTGTTGGCCTCCATCTGTGATATCATCCAATTGACAAATATTCCACAGGATCCAATTATCAGAATGAATACACCAAATACTTCAATATCCGCAATATCAATACCGAATAATCCGAAATCCGCCATAAAGAAAGGTTGAGTGTCAAATATGTAGAAACCAATTATATCCAATAAATGGATTATAGATAACAACAGTACCCTGTCATCACGCATAATCAAGTAAAAAATTTCGATTATTATTGCTGATCCATACACAAATAGGAAAAATGCCCCGGCCGCCCAGGACTCCCTGTTTATTGCAGTGGAGAACGTTAGACCGATTATTGAGTACGAAGCCGAATAGAAGGAACCTAAAATTAGTATATCAAGCAGCAACCATTTGTGGTTCTTGATCCAGTCAAATTCTAGTCCTGCTTCTCCCCATTGATTTACGTATACAATTAGATTCGGTAAAGCGGTTACACACATTAGCAGCAGAAAAACGGGAATGAATCTGGCAATTAGATAATCCAGTCTGCTAATTGGTCGAGAAAGGTAAAGGTGTAATGACTGATCAGTCATATCGTTAGCAATTAGTCCACTACTAGAAATTGCAGCCAGAGTTACTAGGAAAAGTCTGACCCCTCCAAGTCCTAAATCGTTATAGTAGACTAAGGGTTGACAACGTTTGAAGTCCCCTGATGAATCCCAGAACTCCAGATTCTCACATGGATAATCACCTGTGGATAATAGAACATAGAAGCCCAGAGTCCAGAGCCAGATCAGGGCTACAAGCGCGAGGGTCCACGGATTCTTTAGACTTAACAGCCTTAGGAATCCTCTCAATCCCATTCCCAAGACTATTGACGGTCGACTTGTGAGTTCTGCCTTGAACTCCCTGAATCTTTCACTAACTTGCGCCTTTTCCTTCAATCCACGACCTCCAGGTATACATTGTCCATGGTGATAGTGGCCCTTTCCATCTCATAAAGTTGGCAATTGCTTTTGACAGCTGAATCGACGATTTGTTCGAATGTCTTGTCGTTTACGTATGGAACATGCAATCCCCTACCACCCGAGGTTGCAGTGATTCCACTTTTCTTTAGCTGCTTTACAAAATCTTCAGTTGATCCCCCAATTCTGACTTGGATAACGTCAGTTTGTCTTTGCATCAGTTTCTTTACGTTCTCTTGCATCTGCAACTTGCCATTATTGACAATAATCACATGATCGCACACAGTTTCCACATCTTGCAAAATGTGTGTACTGAGCAGGACATTGGTACCACTGACCTCCGTCAGCCCGTTTATCGTTTCCAGCATTTCCTGCCGGGCTTTCGGGTCCAGACCAGAGGTTGGTTCATCCAGGAAAATGACCTCAGGACCGTGAATCAGTCCCTGAGCCAGCTTTATTTTCTGTCTCATTCCTCCGGAATATTCCTCAATTTTCCTGTATTTTTCCTCACCCATCATGAGATGTCCTAGGATCTCATGAGTTCTCTGCGTGGCGCTTTGCAGACTCATGCCAGTTACCAGTCCCATCTCTATCAGGAACTCGACCCCGGTCATACTGTTTGGAATACAATCGTGCTCAGGCATGTAACCAATTTTACGTCGTATGTCGACGGTGTTTCTATCCAGATCCTCTCCCAATACAGTAATACTTCCACTGGTCGTTCTGATCAGTCCTAATGCGATCTTGACAAAGGTGCTCTTTCCGGCTCCGTTAGGACCCAGGATTCCGATTTTCCCTTCAGGTATATCCACCGTAAAGTCGTCCAAGGCAGTAACTGCCCCATATTTCTTGATAACATTCCTGGCCTCTATCAATGTTGAACCCAGTGGGACTGACCTACTATCTATTTAAAAAATATTCAAAATCGTTTCATGAATTAATTTTATATACGCATCTGTGTCCGAAAGGATACCGTAGGAGAGATGCAATCTCGCTTTACTACGGAGGTGAAATCATCGCATCGAATAAGATAAACCAAGCTATCGCGGATGCTCTCGATACAAAGAAGGAGCGCAAGTTCGTGGAGACTATGGAAGTTGCAATAAATCTTCGTGATGTTGATCTCCAGAATCCCCAGAAGAGAATCAATGCCGAGGTGGCACTTCCTCATGGTCGAGGAAGGCCAGCCCGAGTTGCGGTGTTTGCTCAGGGTGAGATGGCAGTTATTTCCAAGAAGATAGTGGATACAGTCATATCTCCTGATGAGATTGATGAGCTATCTGAAAATAAGAGAGAGGCCAGAAAATTAGCAAATCGTTTCGATTTCTTTGTTGCCGAGACTGGATTGATGGCCAGTATTGGTAAGGGTCTTGGTGTGGTTTTAGGTCCTAGAGGAAAGATGCCTCGACCAATACCTCCGCAGGCAGATATTGGAAGAATAATTAGTGGATTGACAAACCTGGTCCCGGTCCGTTCCAAGGACCGTCCAACATTCCATGTTCCTTTTGGAAATGTTTCTATGTCTCGGGAACAATTAGCCGATAATCTTGAAACCATCTTGAAGCGAGTCGAGTCGAATCTTGATCGGGGTATGGATAATATATCCTCCGTGTGGGTCAAGACCAGTATGGGCAAGGCGGTGAAGTTAGGATGAAGCCAAAGGCCATTGTTGCAGATTGGAAACGCAAGGAAGTCTCCAATATCCAGGAATTCGTGCAGTCCGCTCCAGTAGTAGGTCTGGTAGATGTATCTGGAATCGGTGCCAAGCAGATGCTGACCATGCGATCTTCGCTTAGGGACATGGGCGTGAAGCTGAGAATGTCTCGAAATCGTCTTTTGAAATTGGCATTGAAAGATGCTTCGAAGAATATGAAGGGAGTCGAACAGGTGATTGATATCTTTGTACCTCACCAGATTGCCTTGCTATCTTCAACTGAAAGTCCATTCAAGATATTCCAGATGCTTATGGAGTCACGGACACAGGCTCCGGCCAAGGGTGGAGAGACAGCCACTTCAAAGATTGTGATTGAGAAAGGTCCGACTGCTTTCCCGGCAGGACCGGTTGTAGGAGATTTCCAGAAGGCTGGTTTCCCTGCAGCTATTGAAAAGGGAAAAGTTGTGATTCGAAAGAAACACACTGCGGTAGAAGAAGGTGAAGTCATCAGTGCCGATGTCGCTGCCGCACTTACTAAACTTGAGATTTATCCGATAACCGTAGGAATGCAATTGTTGGGCGCATTTGATGGAGAGAATTTCTTTCTATCAGATGTACTTGACATAGATCTGAATGAGTTCCGGGGCCATGTTCAATCGGCCACGGCACAGGCATTCAATCTGGCATTCAATACACGGTATTTCACTGGGGCGACAATGCAGCCCTTGCTCTCCAAGGCTCATAACGATGCTTTGGCAGTTGCAATCTCGACTGCATATCCCTCGGAGTCAACAATCAAGGCCCTTCTGGCTAAGGCCCATGGTGCGATGCTTGGTGTCGCCGGGCATGCTGGAGATGGTACCGATGATGAGTTGAAAGAGATGCTTGGTAATGCAGTCGCGACTACTGTAGCTGCAAAGGCTGAGCCGGTGGAAGAAGCGTCATCCTCTGAAAAAGAGGATGAAGATGAGGAGGAAGTATCCTAAGAGCTTTATTCGGATAATAAGGAGACAAAAAATGGAATACGTCTATACAGCAATGTTACTGCATTCCGCAGGAACTGAGGTAAACGCCAAGAGCGTTGAGAAAGTCTTGAAGGCAGCAGGCGTCAAGGCAGAAAAATCAAGGGCCGAAGCCCTTGTCGCTTCTTTAGAAGGAGTCGATATTGAGGAAGCTATGGCAACCGCCGCCGTTGCTGCACCAGCCGCTGGTGCCGCACCTGCCGCCGCCGCATCTTCAGAAGAGGCCCCAGCTGAGGCAGAAGCCGAAGAAGAAGAGGAAGAAGTCAGCGAAGAAGACGCTGTGTCTGGACTTGGTGCACTTTTCGGTTGAGGTTGACATGGGTCTCAAAGCCCATATGAAGTTCAATGGATTCCGAACAGGAAACCCAAGCCCCTGTAGCAGCCGAAGGCTCGAAGCCTTCTGATGATAGCGCAAGCTCTACAGATAACGCCCAAGACTACGATGGTCTGACAGTAGCCGAGCTGAAGACGAAGCTCAAAGAGTCAGGTCTACCAGTATCAGGTAAAAAATCAGAACTTATTGAGAGATTGGTTGCCTCCAATCAAGAAGTGGGAGAAGTTTCTGAGAATAAAAAGGAAACAAAGATTGATCTTGAAGACCTTGAGGAACTTTCACGTTCTGAATTGAGAAAAAAAAGGAAGAAATATCACATTCTGGCTGAAGAGATACGTGTTAAACGAGATGAATTAAATCTGAAATCACAGACTCATGCTGCCTCACGTAATGAGTTGAATCTCAAAGCCAAGGAGTATATGGATAGTGTACATCTTTACCGTGATCGTAGAAACGGCCTTAATGTGGAAGTAGGCCAGATTCGTGACGAACGCCGCGATGTATCTGACTCTGTAAAAGTCCTGAAAGACAAGTTTCTGAAATTAAAGCGCGCTCGCTTTTCAGGGCGCAATCTCCCACCTATTGCTAGGTTGAGAAAGCAAATACAAGAACTGGAGATCAAGCAAATGACCACTCCCTTGACAAGAGACAAGGAAAGGGCACTGGTTGAAGAAATTGGTTCCCTCCAGAACAAGATCAAAGAGCATGATGAACTGATTGAGTCAGACACTGAAGTTCTGGAAGCTCGTGATGAATTCAGAGAAGTTGAAGGTAATCGCAGAGATTTAAGCAAGAAAATGCAGAAATCACGTCAGGAGGCACAGGCGTGTCATAACCAGATGAAAGATTCTTTAAGATTGAACCGTTCCACACGCCGAAAGGCTGATTCTGCACAGAGAATGTTTGTTAAAGCCAAGGAAAAAGCCGATGTGGTCCATAACGAATACATTGAGTATTTGCGTGCAATGCAAGAAATAGATCGAATGACCGCTTCCCACAGCAGATCAGGTTCGGTCGCGGACCAAAAGGCCAGTGCTGCCAGTGCGGAGGATCTTTTCGCAAAGTTTTTGGCAGGCGAAAAATTGTCAACAGAGCAGTTGATGATTATTCAAAAGGCCGGGATGCTTTAGTTAATATTCATTAACCACCGTCCATTACTGTCAATATGGGTCGTCTGGTCTGGAGTCCATCCGAGGATAGAATCAAGTCCAGTCTACTCCACAATTTCATTAAGAAATCACCTCTTGAATCGAATTCGTATTCAGATCTGCATCGTTGGTCAATCGAGAATATGGAAGATTTTTGGTCCCATTTCTGGGAATTTTCAAAGATAATCCATTCCAGGACCTATGATTCGGTTTTGGAGAATCCCACTATGCCAGGGGCGCGCTGGTTCTCAGGCTCTGAATTGAATTATGCTGAGAACCTTCTGGCGGGGAATAAGGATCAGGTTGCAATAATCAGTACTGGAGAAGGCCGGAAAGACAAGATTCTGACATTTGGGGAGCTGAACGAATCAGTTGCAGCAGCCCAGCATGGATTGAAAGAGATGGGAGTGACTAGAGGAACTAGGATAGCGGCCTTCGTGCCTAACTGTGTCGAGACGGTAATCCTCATGCTGGCAGCTACAGCCACAGGAGCGGTCTGGACATCATGTTCTCCTGATTTTGGTTCACGGGGAGTAGTTGATCGGTTTGGACAAGTCAAGCCTTCAGTAATGATAGTTGCGAATGGATACAATTATAATGGTAAGATTTTTTCATTGGAGCACAAGATTAATGGCGTCCTGGAAGCTATAGATACGATTGACCATATTATTTCTATAGAATTTGTGGACACTGCGTGTAAACTAAACCATTCTTCGGTGACAAATTATCAAAATCTCGTCTCCAATGATGCAACAGTTCCAGAGTTTGTTCAATTACCTTTTGATCATCCATTGTACATTATGTACTCATCGGGAACAACAGGACCACCAAAATCCATAATCCATGGTGCAGGTGGTACACTTATTCAGCATCTGAAGGAGCATCAGTTACAGTGCGATATACAGAAGGGGCGAGACACATTATTCTGGTTCACAACCTGTGGCTGGATGATGTGGAATTGGCTTGTTTCGGGCTTGGCCTCAGGTGCAACCATAGTACTCTATGACGGAAGTCCAGGACATCCGGACTTAGGAACTCTGTGGAGAATGGCCGAGAGAACGGGAATCACACATTTTGGCACAAGTCCAAAGTTTCTGGCAGCCTGTAGCAAATCAGAATTAGTACCTGAGAATGTAGCAGATCTATCAAATTTCAGGTCTCTTTTATCAACAGGATCACCACTGGTCCCGGAGCAATTCGATTGGGTCCATGAAAATGTCCATTCCGATATTCAGGTTGCATCAATATCGGGAGGTACTGACATTATTGGTTGCTTTCTAGCAGGTTCACCTATTTTACCAGTTCACAGAGGTGAGTTACAATGTGCTCAACTAGGAATGGACGTTCAATCCTGGGATCCTGATGGAAAACCGGTCTTTGGGCAGAGTGGTGAATTGGTTTGTACACAACCGTTCCCCTCAATGCCTCTTGGTTTCTGGAATGATGAAGATGGTTCAAAGTATCAGAAAGCCTATTTCGATGATTTTGGGGGGGTCTGGACCCATGGTGACTACGTGGAGATGACTGCTAATGGTGGTGCGATAATTTATGGCCGAAGTGACACCACTTTGAACCCAGGCGGCGTAAGGATAGGAACAGCTGAGATATATCGCGCTGTCGAGAATATGGAACCGATTGTAGATGCAGTCGTTGTCGGTAGGCCAAATGAAGGAGATATAGATGTGGTCCTCTGTGTTAAATTGACTAAGGGCACAGATTTCGATGAAAAATTAGAG
>Ga0207962_1000745_pt1 | contig 10983 bp, 19 predicted proteins | sample Knorr_S15_td_AAI_FD_185603 | JGI IMG/M metagenome (GOLD analysis project Ga0207962, IMG submission 185603) | Marine microbial communities from Southern Atlantic Ocean transect - Knorr_S15_td_AAIW_ad_750m_LV_A (SPAdes) (version 2) | ecosystem: Environmental > Aquatic > Marine > Oceanic | place... | reverse complement strand
AACTCGACCGTATCTTTGCAAAGAGCATAGTGTAGAAAACTGTGAATATACAGGGGATGACTATGGGTTCAGCCAACACTTTAAGAGTTATGACGACCTACTTGAGTATATCAAAGAAAATACCAATTTTCGGTTTAAGCAAGATCCTACTGGCGTGCGTCCAAACTGTGTGTGAAAGTTTTTAGGCTGGGTTATTTTTTCTTTCTGAAGGTTTCCCACGGACTCAAATTTTATATTTTATTATTTTTTCTTCGTTGAATCCTTGGAATTACTCTTCTTTTTTGTATCACTCCCACTTTTTTCATCAACTGCTTTCTTTTTAGCTGCGGGGGTTACCTTTTTTTTCTCACCATCAGGTTTTTTACCAGCCGTTTTAGAAGTAGGCGACTTGGTGGAAGTCTTTTTATCCTTTTTGGTATCATCTGTTTTTTGATCAACTGCTTTCTTTTTATTAGCAGCTCCCTCTACCTTTTTTTTCTCCTTTACAGGTGTGTCACCCTCGCGGTCTACCAGCTCAATGAATGCCATAGGGGCATCATCCCCAAGTCGGTGTCCTAACTTAATAACTCGAGTATATCCACCTGGACGATTTGCATATCTTTCAGAAAGAGGGCCAAATATTTTTTTCAAAGAATCTTTATCGGCAACCAGCTTTAAAGCGTGGCGACGGGCATGCAATGTCCCTTTTTTCCCAAGCGTAATGGTTTTTTCTACTTTACCACGCAACTCTTTGGCTTTAGCTAAGGTGGTACGAATCCGCTCTCTATCAATTAGAGCGGTCACCATATTCCTAAATAGTGCTTTTCGGTGTGCTGATGTGCGCCCAAATTTTCTACCCGTTTTCAAATGCCGCATTATCGTGAGGTGTCCTTAGTTAGTATTCTCTTAAAAATCGGTCATAAGCTGACATCACCTTCAACCTCTATTTCTTTTTTCTTTTTGGCCTGCGTGACCTGTTTCAGATCTTCTGCGTCAAGCTTTACTCCTAAATGCAATTCCATATTTTCTAGAATTTCTTTAATCTCATTAAGAGACTTACGACCAAAGTTTCTTGTTCTCAGCATTTCCGAGTCTGTTTTCTGAACTAACTCAGCAATAGTTTGAATATTGGCATTTTTTAAACAATTATATGAACGAACCGACAGCTCTAGTTCTTCTACACTCTTCGCTAAATCAGTCCACATTTTCTGTTTTGTTTGGTCAATTTCTGGCTTAGCTGGTTCGGGTTCTTCATCAAAGTTTATAAAAACCTGCATATGATCTTTAACAATTTTCGCACTGTGTGCTACAGCATCTTCCGGAGTAATGCCTCCATTTGTCCATATTTCCATGACTAACAAATCATAATCAGTAGATTGACCCACCCGTGTATTCTCTATGTGATAACAAACTTTTTCAATTGGAGAAAAAACCGAATCGACTGCTATCATTTGTACAGACTCCCCTTCTAATTCTTGTTTTTCTGAAGGGACATAGCCTCGACCTTTACGTACGATCATTTCCATGTTCAGACTACTATCTTTATCCATCGTTGCAATCAGATGATCAGGGTTCAGAATGGTAACCTGCGAGTCGGCAACCATATCCTTGGCGCATACCTTGCCTTGTTTATTTTTCTTAAGATAAATTCTTTTTTCCTCAGCTTCATCAGCTAAAATCAAATTAACCTGTTTGAGGTTGAGGATAATTTCTGTGACATCTTCAACAACTCCGGGAATTGATGAAAACTCATGAAAAACCCCTTCAACCTGAACAGCAACAATGGCAGCTCCCTCTATAGAGGAAAGGAGCATCCTTCTAAGTGAGTTACCAGTAGTAACTCCGTAACCTCTTTCAAAAGGACCTACTGAAAACTTCCCATAGTTTTCGTTTTTTACGTCTTTTTCAAATTCTAAGCGTTTGGGTTTAACGATGCCTTGCGCGTTAAACATATAGCCTCCAATATTTCTGGTTAATTAGCACTAAATCTATGTTTTTAATATTTTTAGGATCGCGATACCCATTATCGAGAATAAAGTTCAACTATTAATTGCTCCTGAATTGGAATTGTAATATCTTCCCTTGTAGGTAGATCCTGAACAATCCCTTTCTTCGTCTCCACGTCAAACACTAGCCAATGAGGTTGATTCTTATCTTTTATATTTTGCAACGCGGTCTTGATAGGAAATTTCTCAATTTTTTTCTGAGCAGGTGCTATCTCATCACCTTTACTTAAAATATAAGAAGGAATGTTAACTTTTCTTCCATTAACAGTGAAGTGATTATGGCGAACCAATTGTCGAGCCGCATTTCTTGATGGAGCCAACCCCATTCTATAAATTATATTATCCATACGCAGTTCAAGGGTTTGTAGAAGGTTCTCGCCCGCAACCCCCTTTTTCCGCTCAGCACGAGCGAAGTAGGAGCGGAAAGGCTTTTCCAGCACCCCATAAATTCTTTTAACTTTTTGCTTCTCTCGCAACTGAATACCATATTCAGAGAACTTTTTGCGCCCTTGACCGTGCTGACCAGGAGCGTACCCCCTCTTCTCAATCGCACACTTCGCAGTCTCACACCTATATCCTTTTAAATATAACTTCATGCCCTCCCGACGACATAAACGACAAACAGAACCTGTGTATCTTGCCAACTTATTGATCTCCCATGTTAAGGATTAACATTAAACTCGCCTCCGCTTTCGTGGTCGGCAACCGTTATGAGGCATTGGGGTCTTGTCTCGAATGACCGTAACCTCCATCCCTGTATTCGATAGTGAACGAATGGCTGATTCCCGACCGGGGCCTGGTCCTCTAACACAAACCTCGAGCTTTTTCATTCCCATATCTCGTGCCTTGATTGCCGCCTTTTCTGCAGCAACCTGGGCAGCAAAAGGGGTGCTTTTTCTAGAGCCTTTAAATCCCTGAGCTCCTGCACTCGACCAAGAAATAACATTGCCGGACAAGTCCGTGATCGACACAATTGTATTATTGAATGTTGCCTGAATATGGGCAACTCCAAGCTCCGGAGCATTTTTGTTTCTCTTTTTTACGGTTTTTTTATCTTTTTCCGCTGCCATAAATAACTTTCCTCTATTTATTTTTTAGTTCGAGCGCCCACGGTCTTTTTTGGCCCCTTCCGACTTCGAGCATTGGTATGCGTTCGCTGACCACGTACCGGAAGCCCTTTACGATGCCGTATACCACGGTATGCTCCTATATCCATTAACCGCTTCACATTCATATTAACCGAACGGCGAAGATCACCTTCTACCTCATATTCTTTTTCGAGGACTGATCGGATACGAGAAACTTCGTCCTCAGTAAGATCTTTTATGCGAGTATTTTCATCGACCTTAGCTTGCTCCAGAATCTTAATGGAGGAAGGCTTCCCGATTCCATAAACATACGTAAGGGCAATGACAGCTCTTTTATCTCTAGGAATATCTACACCCGAAATACGTCCCACAATTTCTCCTTTTGGAAACTACAGGGGAAAGCCTATCCCTGTTTTTGTTTATGCTTGGGATTCTCACAAATTACGCGAACAACTCCCTGTCGACGAATAACCTTACACTTTTTACAAATCGGCTTTACTGATGATCTTACTTTCATAATCTCTTTCTACTTGTGTCTATAAGTGATGCGCCCGCGGGTCAAGTCATATGGTGAAAGTTGAACTTTGACCTTGTCTCCCACAAGTATTCTAATAAAATGCATTCTCATTTTCCCTGAAACATGGGCTAAAATTTTATGCCCATTATCAAGCTCTACCCTAAACATTGCATTTGGTAAGGGCTCTAGCACCGTACCTTCGACTTCTATCGATTCTTCCTTTGACATATTAGGACACCACAGCGCAAACTCTGGAAAAAATCTCCTCCACCGTTCCAGAACCCTGAACTGTTTTCAAGTTGCCTTGTTTTCTATAATACTCCTTGAGAGGAGCGGTTTCATGTTCGTAGACCTCTAACCGTTTCTTGATAGTGTCTTCCTTATCATCTTCGCGTTGATAGAGTTCCCCTTTACAACTATCACAGATACCGACCTTTAAAGGAGGACATGATGTTCTATGAAACATAGCCCCGCAGTCAAGACAAGTACTCCGTCCTGTAAGCCGGCTTACTAATTCTTCGCTTTCAACCTCAAAGTCAACCACTGCATTTATCGATAAACACATCTCATTCAAAGTCTCTGTTAGCCTTTCAGCCTGTACTATGGTTCTAGGAAAACCGTCAAGAATAAACCCTGCTTGGCAATCTTCCTCTACAATTCGCTCTTTGATCAAACCGATCACAACATCGTCTGGAACCAGTTTTCCAGCATTCATAAATATCTTTGCTCGGTTACCAAGCTCGGTACCATTCTGAATCGATTTTCTCAGAATATTTCCCGTGGAAACTTGCGGTCTCCTAAATTTCTCATCCAACATTTTGGCTTGGGTACCTTTGCCCGCACCCGGCGGACCGAGCAGGATAAGCCTCATGAGTCAACCTCGGCGACCTTTGAGCCGGCCTTTTTTCATAAATCCGTCATAGTTTCTCATCACCATGTGCGATTCTAACTGCTGCATTGTATCCAACGATACAGCTACAACAATCAAGAGACTGGTCCCACCAAAGTAAAATGGAATATTTATATACTTGATCAAATAATCCGGCAAAATGCAGACCAGCGACAAATATATCGCACCATAAAAAGTGATCTTTGATAAAATTTCGTCAATATATTCAGAGGTCTTTGGGCCTGGGCGTATTCCCGGAACAAAACCCCCGTGCTTTTTCATATTGTCTGCAACATCAATCGGGTTAAAAATAACTGCCGTATAAAAATAACAGAAGAAAAAGATAGCCCCAATAAAGATTAAACTATAAATAATCGTACCTGGCGTCAACAACGCTGAAAAATTTTGCATCCACGGATGAGGAGTGAATTGAGCTATAGTCGCCGGAAACATAATGATAGAAGAAGCAAATATAGGTGGTATAACACCGGAAGTGTTTACTTTAAGCGGTAAATGAGTACTTTGCCCTCCATACATTTTTCTACCTACCACACGCTTCGCGTACTGAATCGAGATCCGTCTTTGACCACCCTCAGTAAAAACAATAGCACCAACTACAGCAGTCATAAAAACCATCAAAAATAACATGACCAACACTGATAATTCCCCTGTCCCCATTAGGTCCATAGACTGAAAAATTGCTGCTGGCGTTCCTGCCACGATACCAGCAAAAATAATCAGCGAAATTCCGTTGCCAATTCCTCGCTCGGTAATCTGTTCACCAAGCCACATAAGCAAGGTGGTTCCAGCGGTCAAAGTCAAAACTGTCATCACTCTGAAGTCCCAACCCGGCATAGGAACAAGCGGATTTCCTGATGGACTTTTCATTGCTTCTAACCCCACAGCAATACCCGAGCTTTGAACCATACTCAGGACAATCGTTCCATAACGCGTGTACTGCGTGATTTTTTTCTGCCCCTGCTCACCCTCTTTCTTAAGCCTCGCTAAATGAGGAGAAACCATCGTCATCAATTGGAGAATGATCGAGGAACTGATATAGGGCATAATCCCTAAAGCAAAAATTGTCAACCTACTGAGCGCCCCTCCAGAAAACATATCGAAAAAACCCATAATAGTTCCTGTCATACGAGCCATAACTTCAGCTAGCGCAGCTGAATTAATTCCTGGCGTAGGAATATGAGCACCTATTCGATAAACCACCAATATTCCCAAAGTAAAAAAGACTTTCCTTTTAAGCTCGGGAATCCTAAAAATATTTCCAAATGCAGCAGCACCACTCATTAAATAGTTACTACCTTTCCGCCAGCTTTTTCGATTTTATCGACCGCTGACCGGCTAAATTTCTGTGCATGTACTGTGAGCGCTTCGGGTAATTCACCATTACCTAAAATCTTCACAGAATCGACCCTACGAATTATTCCCTTTTCTCTCAAAACTTCAGGGGTAATTGGATTTTTAGTCTCTAAACCTACTAATTGAGCCAAGTTAACGATCTCGTACTCTTTTTTAAAAATATTGGTAAAGCCTCTCTTCGGCAACCTTCTGTACAAAGGCATCTGCCCACCCTCAAACCAAGGGTGCGGATTCCCACCAGACCTGGATTTCTGACCTTTTTGTCCTCGACCTGAAGTTTTCCCAGTCCCAGAACCAGTACCACGGCCAATCCGTTTTCTATCTTTGCGACTACCAGGAGTCGCTTTTAATTCCGATAATTTCATAATCTATTTATAGTTTCACTCAGGAAGCACTCGTTTTTATTTTTTGTCCTCTTATTTCCGCATAGTATTTCACACCCCTTAGACTGACCAATCCCTGAATTGTGGCCTTAACCACATTATGGGCGTTATTTGTACGCAAACTCTTTGTCAATATATCTCTAATTCCAACCGCCTCCAATACGGCACGCACAGCACCTCCCGCAATTAACCCGGTCCCTTTAGATGCGGGACGCATGAGGACACGACCTGCTCCATAAGCTCCAATTACCTCATGCGGAATAGTACCACCATCAAGCGAAACCTGCACCATGTCCCGCTTGGCTCTTTCGACACCTTTACGAATTGCTTCTGGCACTTCGTTAGCCTTACCTAAACCCCAACCGATAGAACCCTCTTTATTGCCGACCACAACAAGGGCACTAAAGCTGAACCTTCGGCCGCCTTTTACAACTTTTGCCACACGGCGAATCTTAACTACCTTATCAACAAAATCTTGTTTATCTTGCCTTTGCTCTCGCAATGAACTCCTAGCCTCCAAGATGCCGCTGGGTTGAATTTTGCAATCAAATCCAGACCCTCACAGTTAATTTAAAACTTAACGCCCTTTTCCCTAACCCCATCAGCTAGCGCCTTAATACGACCCGCATAAGCAAAACCATTCCGGTCATAATAAACTTCCTTAATTCCCTGCTGAACCGCTTTTTCACCAATCAAATTTCCAACTAGAGCGGCCGCCTTAGAATTCCCCCCGCTTTTCATCTTCTCGCGAAATGCTGGCGACATAGTGGACTCAGCTACTAAAGTTTTTCCCGCTTTATCATCGACAATCTGCGCGTAAACATGCTTAGCGCTTCGAAATACTGTCAGACGAAGTTTTTCCTTGTTCCTTTGAACATGGTTTTTTACACGTCTCTTACGATTTATTCTAAGTCGTTCTCTAGTTGAAGTTTTCATCTTTGTTCTACCCTACTCCTGTGGCGCTTGCCGCAGTCTTACCTGCCTTCCTGCGGATTTTTTCGTTTGCGTACATAACCCCTTTACCCTTGTATGGCTCTGGCGGCCTTAGCATTCTAATCTCCGCCGCAACCTGTCCAACCGCCTGCTTATTGGCTCCCTTAACAACAATTATATTTTTTTTATTATCAACATCGAACTCTATGCCCTCAGGCGGAGGGTAGTCGATGGAATGTGAATAACCAAGATTTAAATTCAAAGCCTTCCCTTTCAGGTCTACCTTGTATCCCACACCCACAATATTTAGGGTTTTAGAAAATCCTTCACTCACCCCAATCACCATGTTGTTGATTAGAGTCCTCGTCAACCCATGCAGGGAACGATCCATCCGCCCGTCAGTAGGACGCGTCACGGTTATTAAACCGTTTTCAATCACGATCTGCATATTCTGGTGAAATTCTCTTTGAAGTTGCCCCTTGGGACCCTTTACCTTCAAAGTCGTTCCATCTAACTTGCACTCGACTCCCGCGGAAATCAAAATTGGTTTTTTACCTACCCTTGACATAACACTCTTCCACAATTACCAAACATGACCAAGAACCTCACCCCCAATACCTTTTTCTCGACAGAGTTGGTCTGTCATAACACCAGAGGAGGTGGTTATAATTGCAATCCCAAGCCCACTAAGAACCTTAGGAATATTCCTTGAAGACACATAAGTTCTTCGCCCTGGCTTACTTATCCTCTTAATACCCCTGATGGCAGCATCGCCCTTATGGTACTTCAAATACAACTTCAAAACTCCCTGCCTGCCATCTTCACGGACGTGAAAATTTTTTATAAAACCTTCTTCTTTTAAAACTTCAGCGATTCGGGTCTTCATCTTAGAATTTGGCATTTCGACCGCACCATGCTGAACCATGAGGGCATTTCGAACACGCGTAAATAAATCAGCTATAGGATCTGTCATCATAACAAAACTAAACTCCTAATCTTAAACCAACCGTCTACCAGCTGGATTTGGTAACTCCCGGAATTTCACCCAGTAAAGCTTTATCCCGAAAACATATTCGACACATACCAAACGTCCGTAAAAAAGCCCGCGGACGACCGCACAATCCACATCGACTGTACTCCCTGACTTGAAACTTTTGCTTTCTTTGCGCCTTAGCAATTAGCGATTTTTTCGCCATAACACCTTCCCACTTAGAAGCTCATCAAGAGCCTCCCTTTGTAAATAAGTTACTTACGTAATGGTAGTCCCATTTGTGCAAGCAGACACCTACCCTCTTCATCTGTTCGCGCAGTAGTACAAATCGTAATATTCATCCCCTGAATCTTCTCGATCTTATCGTAGTCGATCTCAGGAAAAATCAACTGCTCCTTCAAGCCAATGGAATAGTTTCCTCGACCATCAAAAGACTTTTTTGGCAACCCCTTAAAGTCCCGTTCTCGTGGAAGGGCAAAACTGACCAATCGCTCAAAAAATTGATACATGCGATTGCCTCGCAACGTAACCATCACCCCAATCGGCACACCCTCACGCAACTTAAAATTCGCAATTGATTTTTTGGCTTTTGTCACAACTGGCATCTGCCCTGAAATTATCTTCAATTGCTCAACGCTAGACTCAATTAATTTCCCATTCTGCAATGCCTCGCCCAGCCCCACATTGAGAACAATCTTATCCAGGCGTGGAACCTGCATCACATTCTTAAACCCCAGTTCCTTCTGGATTTGACTTTTGATTTTTTCGTTGTACAACTGCTTGAAATTAGCCATATTAAACTCTGTCGAGAACCTCTTCGCATTTTCTACAAACACGCACGCGCTTACCATCTTCTAGTTTTTTTCGTTTTACGCGAACACCCTTCCCACACTTATCGCAAACAAGAAGCACGTTTGACACGTGAACGGGACCTTCTTTTTCCACAATACCTGCCTGACGCGATTTGCCATCCGACTTCATATGCCTCTTAAGCATATTGAGTTTTTCAATTGTTACCGTTCCGGACTCGGAAAAAAAAGCCAACACCTTACCTTTCTTTCCCTTCTCCTTACCAGTAACAACCTGAACGATATCGTCTTTTTTTAGAGTATTTTTCTTTGACACAGGCAACATCACAGAACCTCAGGAGCAAGGGAAAGAATCCTCATAAACTTCTTGGCACGCAATTCCCGGGCTACCGGACCAAAAATCCGGGTCCCCAGCGGCTCCCGGTTATCATTTATCAAAACAGCTGAGTTGACATCAAACTTAATATAAGTACCATTAGGCCGACGAATTTCTTTTCTCGTTCGCACCACTACCGCCTTTGTGACCTCGCCTTTTTTTACAGTGCTTCGAGGATCGGTTTCTCTAACAGTAACCACAATAATATCGCCGATACGCGCGTACCTTCTCCTCGAACCACCCAGCACTTTTATACACTGAACTTTTTTAGCCCCAGAGTTATCAGCAACATCTAATACTGTTCTGAACTGGATCATAACTACTCAGCCTTTTCGCTTACCAACGTCTTTTCTCTAGTAACAACACCCATTAAACGCCAACGCTTTTCCTTGCTAAGCGGGCGACTCTCCTGCATACGAACAAAATCCCCCTCCACGCATTCATTTTTCTCATCATGCACCTTATACTTTTTAGTTGTCTTAACCACCTTTTTAAAAACAGGATGAGCAAACCTACGCTCCACCTTAACAACCACCGTTTTATTCATTTTACTGCTGACCACAACCCCCGTCATGGTCTTCTTATTCGCCTGGTCACCCATAAAACTCCTTAATTCACCAAAATGCCAATAGGCACCTGGCATACTGTTATGCCTTATCAGCACTCTCTTTAGCAGACCCCACCAAGTCAGATTCCCTAATGACAGTCTTTAATCTAGCAATATCCTTTCGAATCAACTTAAGCCGTCCGGGGGCTTCTATTTTCCCAGTCGCCAATTGGAACTTAAGATTAAAATATTCCTGGCCGAGATCATCCATCTTTTCTAACCGCTCTTTCCCAGTAAGATCTCGAACTTCCTTTGCATTCATAACTTTTCTTCCATCATAAACGTATACTTAATCATTTCTAGCGACAAACCGAGTCGCAATAGGTAACTTGTGCTGCGCCAACCGAAACGCTTCTTTTGCAATTTCCTCAGAGACCCCTTCCATCTCGTAAAGCATTCTCCCCTGCCTGACAACAGCAACCCAATATTCTGGGCCGCCCTTACCCTTACCCATTCGAGTCTCAGCTGGTTTTTTAGAAACAGGCTTATCGGGGAAAATTCGCAACCATATCTTTCCGCCCCGCTTTATATAACGAGTCATCGCAATACGCGCTGCCTCAATTTGCCGATCCGTAATCCTCCCGCACTCAAGGGCCTGTAACCCAAAAGAACCAAAATCCAAATTCCCTCCGCGAAAGGCTGTGCCCCCCATTCGACCTTTGTGGCGCTTACGATACTTGACCTTTTTCGGCATCAACATGGTGTTCTACGTCCTCAGGCCTGTTGCTGTTGTTCTTCTTCGGTTTCATCGACGACCTCGCCGTGACAGATCCACACCTTCACCCCGACGGTGCCGGACACGGTGAAGGAGGTGGCTGTGGCGAAGTCGATGTCTGCACGCAAGGTGTGCAAAGGCACTCGTCCGGCGGGCTCGGAGCGTTCGTGACGGGTCATCTCGGAACCACCGATCCGCCCGTTGATCTCGATACGAATACCTTCCGCACCCATCCGCATCGACGACGCGACACACTTCTTGATGGCGCGCCGAAAAGCCACTCGCTGCTCGAACTGACGCGCCAGGTTGTCGGCCA
>Ga0207962_1000728_pt1 | contig 11077 bp, 10 predicted proteins | sample Knorr_S15_td_AAI_FD_185603 | JGI IMG/M metagenome (GOLD analysis project Ga0207962, IMG submission 185603) | Marine microbial communities from Southern Atlantic Ocean transect - Knorr_S15_td_AAIW_ad_750m_LV_A (SPAdes) (version 2) | ecosystem: Environmental > Aquatic > Marine > Oceanic | place... | reverse complement strand
CGATAAGGTTTAATTTTTTCTACAATTGCCTTAACCGTACTATCGTATTCTTTATCATAAAAATCACCTAGTTCAAGCGATTCTGCTGGGATACTATGAGCCGTAAAAACCGTATGAACTTTTTCGTATCCAAGTGTGCGTATTTTATCCATTGCTATATTATATTTTTCAACAAATGCACCTATGAGACTAGGGTGATTCGCCCAACTCCCTATCAATTGAACTGGAGGAAGGTCTCCCCTTGAATTTTTTTCTAGAGCGTCATTAAATGCATTGAAATAAAGCTTGGTACTCCAAGTGCTGTATTGAGGGGCGAGGCATAAGGCAAGAATTTTTTCTACCCCGTCTTCTAACATTTGCTTAACTACATCTCGAATATAGGGAGCCCAGTTTCTCATACCAATATAAACCTTAAAGTTCCCTCCGTTCTGATTGAGAAATTTCTCTAATTCCTCAGCTTGGCCCTTGGTAATTTCAAGTAATGGGGAACTACCGCCGATCGCTTCATAACGATCTCGTATTATCTGAATCACTTCAGGGGAGGAATCTGTGCCACCACGAATATTTTTAAGATAGAGAGGAATGTCATCGACACTGGTAGGAGCGCCGTGAGCCATAAGAAAAACTGCTGTCTTACCAGGGGATAGTGAACTCTTACTCATGCTGATATTCGTGCACCATATCAACCACTGCTTTGACATGGTCTACTGGGGTATGTTGCAAAATCCCGTGACCTAGGTTGAAGATATGTCCTGAACGACCATTCACTCGTTTCATAATATCATGAACTCTCTCACGGATAATAGGTATGGGGGCAAATAGGAGCGTAGGATCAAGGTTTCCTTGTATTGAACGATCATGCCCAATTTTGTTCCATGCGTCGTCAATGTTGATTCTCCAGTCAAAACTAATTACATCACCACCCGCCTTAGCAACCGAATCTAAAAGTGTTGATGTCCCTGTAGTGAAATTTATGATTGGGACCCCTGTTTCTTTTAGCTTGCTAATAATCCTTCGCGTGTGAGGCATGATATATTTTTCGTAATCTTGAGGACTCATGCAACCTACCCAGCTATCAAAAATCTGCAACGCCTGAGCTCCTGCTTTGACCTGCATTGTGAGGTAGTCAACTAGCATGGTGCATACTTTATCCATCAGCAAATCCCACAATTCTGGAGTTTCAAACATCATGAGTTTAGTAGTAGTAAAATCTCTTGATTTACCACCTTCTATCATATAACTACATAGAGTAAAGGGTGCTCCCGCAAACCCTATTAGTGGCATTTTCCCAGAAATTTCCTTTTGAACCTGACGAATCGCATCGCCAACAAATCCTAGGTCTTCTTCTGCGTTAACGGGACGTAACTTTTCAATATCTTTTTGATTTTTCACCGGACGTGGAATGACTGGACCGTCTCCAGCTGTGAACTCCAATCCAGTCCCCATGGGCTCCAATGGCAAAAGAATATCAGCAAATATTATCGCGGCATCAACTCCCAGAACATCCAGTGGTTGCAATGTAACCTCTGTAGCAAGTTCTGGGTTTTTGCACAACTCCAAAAAAGAGTACTTTTCTTTTAGATCTCTGTAAGCTTTCATATAACGCCCTGCTTGGCGCATAAACCATATGGGCGTTACATCGGTTGGCTCACCTCGACAGGCTTTCAAAAATATAAACTCGTTGTCTTCTATCATGTTTCCTAAATATTTTTTGGGAGTAAAATAATCGGTAGATTATAGGTAGGTGAGAAACGATAATCAATCGCTTTCTTATTGATCTTTCCGTTAACTATAATGCCGTTGTACAAGATTTATCTCATTTTTAACTATGTCCTCTTCCTCATTCGTTAAAATTTTATTTAATATAGGCAACGCTTTTTTACCGAGTAGTTCACCTAATGCCCAAACGACATGAGCGCGGATGAGCGGCTCATGATCAGAAAGCGCATCAATTAGAGGACCAACCGCAGAGAGATTACCGGAGTTTCCAAGAGCCACTGCAACATTTCTCAATAAGCCCCTCCTTTTTGTCCTTTTTACGGGGCTTTTTTTGAAACGCTTTCTAAAAGCCTCATCATTTAAACGCATCAGCTCAATAAGCTGAAAAGAACCATCTCGCGCACGAAATGATTCCTCATCTGTCTTCACAGCAAACGAGTTCCAAGGACAGACGATCTGACAATCATCACAACCATAAATATGATTCCCCATAGCCTTTCTAAATTCCAAAGGAATAACTCCTTTAAGTTCAATGGTTAGGTATGAAATACACCTTCTCGAATCCAAGATGTAGGGAGCAACTATTGCCTGCGTGGGACAAATATCTATACAACTCCTGCAAGTACCACATTTATCCAATGAAGGTTCTGAAGGTTCCATGACAGCGTCAACTAGTATTTCGGAAAGAAAATAATAAGACCCAACACTCTCGGTAATCAAATTGGTATGCTTACCAATCCAACCCAATCCCGCGTTTTTTGCTAGCGATTTTTCCAAAATTGGACCGGTATCGACATATGGCTTGGTTTGACACCCGCTAAATTCTTCCTTAATTTTTTTTTCTAATTTTTGATGTCTTTGAACCAGCACATCGTGATAATCTTCATTAAGGGCATAAAGTGAGATATCTCCCTGTTCTTTATCATTAACAAACTCCATCCCTTTATCCGCAGTTAAATAATTTGTCCTCAGACAAACAACTGATTTAACCCCAGATAGAACTAGATCTAAATTAGAACGTTTTTCGACATTACGACGCATGTACGACATCTCGCCTTCATAACCTAAACTAAGCCAATTCTTATATTTTTCGACAGATTTGGTAGGCACCTCTCGAGTCACACCAAATCCATCAAAACCTATTTCTTTCGCAAAGCGTTCTATTCGTAATGTTTTTTCAGTGACTGTAGTCATTTTCTAAAATCTGCAAGTAAATATTTCTGGTCATGGACTTCAATTTACATTCCCATTATAATTTATCCATTAAATATATACTTTCTCTCAGTTCAATATAATTAAAAATTGATCTAATGAATAAGACGGGATTTATTTTCCATCCTCAATACCTTCAGCACGATACAAAATCACACCCGGAAAACTCAGGACGGTTGGAAGCTATACAAGAAAAAATCAAACCATCGAAAATATACCCCCATTTGCATTTTCCAGAGCCCCGTCGCGCCATTGACGATGAGCTTAACCAAAATCATAATCTTGATCATATTGACCATGTCCGTAACAGTTGCCGGGATGGCGAGCAAAATCTGGATGGAGACACCGTTATTTGTACAGAATCTTGGGACGCGGCTGTTTTAAGTGCAGGAGCTGGCCTAACAGCTATTGATAAAATTATTTCAGGCCAACTAGACAACGCTTTCGCCGCCGTGCGTCCGCCGGGCCATCACGCAGAAAAAGATCGCTCAATGGGTTTTTGTTTATTTAATAATGTTGCCATCGCCGCTCGGTACGCGATAAAAAAACATGCCCTAAACCGAGTGTGTATTTTTGATTGGGACGTTCACCATGGAAATGGGACGCAACATTCTTTTTATTCCGATCCATCCGTCCATTATAGCAGCATCCACCAATACCCGTTTTATCCAGGAACGGGTGACAAAATTGAAACTGGCACCGGAGATGGCTTAGGAACAACTCTCAACTTCCCCCTAGAAGCCTTTTCCGGAGATTTGATCTATTTGGACATTATCGAAAATAAACTTATACCAGTAATTCAAAATTTTAAACCCGATCTAATAATTATTTCTGCCGGATTCGATGCGCATGAAGATGATCCTCTTGGTCAAATGAAAATTTCATCCGATTGTTATCGTAAAATGACCTTGATGATTTTAAAACTGGCTGAGGAGGTTTGCGATGGGAGATTACTTTCTATGCTAGAGGGAGGTTACAATCATAAAGCCTTAGCTGATTCGGTTTTTGAACATGTTAACGCTTTGCTAACTGGACCGTGATGGAGAAGCACTAAAAAAATACTGGGAGCGTAGATCCCTTTTTCACCCTCAAGATTAATTAAACTTTAAAGGTAGAATCGATCATAACGGAATTTTGTTTAAACTTCCTCTCCCACCAAAAAATCATGACCCTGATTGAAAGAAATAAAATTAATCGCAGGATAGCTATCCTTTCCTTGATAGTTGCTCTTGGGGTGGTTCTACACCGACTGGAAACACTCATCCCCCTTCCTGCTCCATGGATTAAACTGGGACTCGCTAATGTGATGACTCTGGTTACACTTATATTTTTTGGTCTTCGCGAAGCAGTAACTGTTACAGTTTTAAGGATAATGCTGGGCTCTATTATTGGTGGAACATTTCTAAGCCCGACATTTTTTCTGAGCTTGTCTGGAGGAGTAATGTCAGTATTTGTAATGTCTTGGGTATATTTCTATGGCAAAAGTCCGTTCAGTTTGGTCGGGGTAAGCGTTTGTGCCGCTTACACGCATACTCTCACAACTGTTATATGTGTCTATTTTTTCTGGGTTCAGCAGGAATTCATCTTCAAACTTTTACCAGTCTTTTTTATGTTCACACTTATTGCGGGTATTCTTACAGGGATCATTGGAAATTTTATTGCTAAAAAACTGACGGAGAGGGAATTCGTTTAAACAACTAAATTTCACAAAAACAATTGCGTTTTCCTTTCATTTAAACATAAACTGTCGTAATTACAGCTTGAGATTTTACATTCTGAATTTCCCTATTTCTTAAATAATCCCAAACGCTTAACTATTTTTTTGATAGCTTCGGAAACCTCTTTTACGCTTATGCTCTCAAGGCATTCTGGTTTATGGTGTAGAGAAGCTTCACATTCTTCAAAAAAACGTTGCCTGCAAGGAGAACATGAATAATTTCGAGTCACTATTTCTTGTTTTTTAATATCGATAAAAGGCCCTGTCGTGGCTGCCTGTCCTGGACCAAAAATACCTACGACCGGTGTGCCCGCAAGCGAAGCCACGTGTAATAACCCACTATCATTACCAATGAACAGCTGACTTACCTTAAGCAATTGAGTGATCTCAGCAAGGTCAAGTTTTACAATGATCATCATATTTTCGGAAGAACAAAATGAACTAATCTTTTCAAGTAATAACTTCTCCTCATAAGTGCCTAGAAGGATAATTTTTACTGGGTAAGCTTTGATGAGGTTTTGGCAAAGTATACCGAAGCGCTCAGCATGCCAAGCACGCTCAATTTTTGATGCCCCCGGGTGAACAGTTATGAAAAAATCTTTTCTATTCACCCCCGCTGCTTTGAGAGCCTTCTTCAAAGTCACATTACTATCAGTCCATTTAGAATCGTAGTGATCGGGGGTTAATTCTGAATTTAATGGAGAAAGAATTTTGTGAAAATAATTGACACGATATAGGGTTTTTTTTTCTTCTTGAGTAACAGGAATAGAGTGCGTTAGAAACAGTTGGCGCCCATCTGTTCGATATCCAATACGAACTCTTGCTCCCATGAGCATCAACATAAATGCAGCATGAAACGAATTAGGGAAAATAATTCCAAGGTCAAATTTGTATTTTCTTAATCCGAATGCGTAACTATATTGCTTAATGTAGCCATCTGCTTTATTTTTCGGAAACTGTAAAACGGTATCTATTACCGCCTTGTGACTAGATAATAATTGACCAGTAGGAAATTTTATTATAGCAGTGATCCTAGTATTTGGATAAATATCACGTAAAGCCTGCAGTGCTGGAAGAGCTAGCACCACATCACCAATCCAACTAGGCATCCACACTGCAATATGGAAGATTTCTTCTTTATTCGATATAGCTTTGTCTTGCATGAATTCTTAAGTTTTTTAAATCAAATTCCTTATTTTTCCCGACGAATTTTTGCACCCAATCTATAAAGTTTTTGTTCTATATCAGAATACCCTCGGTCAATATGGTAGACACGAGATATGACAGACTCTCCTTTAGCCGCCAATGCAGCTAACACGAGAGAAGCGCTTGCCCGCAAGTCAGTCGCCATGAGCGGTGCCCCACTTAATTCTTGGACTCCACTCACAACGGCTGTTCGGCCCTGTATAGTTATATCTGCACCCATACGCTTCAGTTCAGCCACATGCATAAACCTGTTTTCAAACACTGTTTCCAGGACAATGCTCTTCCCTTGCGCAAGTGTCATTAAAGCCATGAATTGAGCCTGCAAATCTGTAGCAAAACCTGGATGAGGTTGTGTCTTTATATTAACTCCGTTCAATTGGCCATCACAAATTACGCGAAGGCTTGTCTCACCTTCTTCTACGATCAATCCAGACTGTCTGAGTTTTAAAGTTAAGGATTCTACTTGTTTGGGTATACAGTTGGTAATCTTGACATCACCCCTCGTGATCGCAGAAGCAATCATGTAGGTACCCGTTTCTATTCTATCCGGGAAAATATTGCAATCAATTGGTTTTAGCGACTGAACCCCTTGAATTGTAACAAGGTCTGTTCCGTGACCTTTTATTTTTGCCCCACTTTGATTCAATACATCTGCGAGAAACACTACTTCAGGTTCTTTAGCAACATTTTCAAGAACTGTTTCTCCATCAGCCAAAGTCGCGGCCATTATCAAGTTAGCAGTTCCTGTTACTGTAACTGTATCGAAATAATATCTTACCCCCCGAAGACGCTTAGCTTCCCCATAAATATACCCCTGCTCTAAACGTATCTTTGCTCCCATACCTTCCAAACCTCTTATGTGAAGGTCTAGTGGTCGTGCTCCTATAGCACACCCTCCTGGAAGCGATACTTTAGCTCGACCCAACCTCGCTAGAAGCGGACCCAACACAAGACAAGATGCACGCATTGTAGAAACGAGCTCATAGGGGGCCTCAAAATTATTTATCTCGGTTGCATCAAAAAAGATACGACCCGCATTAAATTCTTCAGTGCAACCACCCAAGCCATTTAACAGGTGAAGCATGGTGGTTACATCACGAACTTTGGGAACACCATCAAGCTTATTCTTTCCTGTGGTTAAAATCATTGCTGCCATGATCGGCAGAGCTGCATTCTTGGCTCCACTAATCTCTACCTCGCCTTCAAGACGTCCTCCTCCTTCTATAACTATTTTATCCATATATTTTTTTTCTCGCGGACACGACGCGGTCATATCCACTATAATCCTGAAAAACTTTAATTTCTTCGTACTGATCTTCCTGATTAAACAACCTAGTTACCGCCCTTGCTTGTGTTTCTCCAATTTCAAGAACAACCGCACCACCTTTTTTTAGATAACTCAGTGCCTCTGGAATTATTCGCTTATAAAAACTTAACCCATCATTACCCCCATCGAGGGCACTCCGGGGTTCAAAATCAATCACATCTGCCATAAGTTCATTTAAGCGTGAGGTTTGTATATAAGGTGGATTGGACACAATACAATCATAAAGAACTATCGGTAGCTCTAAAAACATATCGCTCTTAACAAAATTAATCTTATCAGAGACTCCGTGGTTTTTAGCATTTAACCTAGCCACAGCTAACGCCTCTAAAAAATAGTCGGTTGCTGTCACTCGACAATTAGGAATTTCCTGCGCTGCGACCACGGCGATAGCTCCTGACCCAGTTCCGATCTCCAGCAAACGTAGCGGCAATTCATCTGGATTTTTACTGTTTAGTAAAAGTAGAGTTTCAACAAGAGTTTCTGTTTCTGGTCGTGGGATTAGAACGTCAGGTGTCATTTTAAAAACTAATGACCAAAACTCCTTTCGCTCTATAATATAGGCTACAGGTTCCCGGAGAACCCGGCGATCTACAAAGTTACATAAAATAGTTTTTTCAGATTCAGTGAGAACCCGCTCTGGCCTACGATAAATTTCTTCACTGCATAATTTTAAGGCCCCGGCAACAAGCACTTCGGCCTCCATGCGTGGAAAATCAATTCCTGCCTGATTTAGGCGGCCTATTGACCAGTTAAGAAATTCTTTCATTGATTATCTACTTCAGCCTATATCACGTATAATTAACTCGGAGGAAAGATTAATTACCTTTCTTTAGAGCTTCCGTTTGGTAATAAACTGTAAGCGCATCAATAATTTCATTAAGTTCACCCTGAAGAACTAGAGTTAGTTTATGTAAAGTCAAGCCTATGCGATGGTCTGTGATTCTCTCTTGAGAAAAATTATAAGTTCGGATACGTTCACTCCGGTCCCCTGACCCGACCTGCTGTTTTCTCTCACGGGCGAGCTCATCTTGTCTTTTACTTTGTTCAAGATCATATAGCCGTGCTCGAAGAACCTTCATGGCTTTATCTTTATTTTTGTGTTGCGACTTCTCATCTTGGCAAGTAACTGTCAAATCACTCGGCACATGAGTAATACGAACTGCCGAGTCCGTAGTATTGACGCTTTGACCACCTGGGCCTGAGGATCGAAACACATCTACCTTCAAATCAGATGGATTGATCTTGATATCGACATCATCAACCTGTGGCATAATAGCTACGGTTACTGCCGAGGTATGCACTCTACCTTGGGTCTCTGTTTCTGGAACTCGCTGAACTCTGTGAGTTCCTCCCTCATATTTTAATTTACTGTATACTCCCTTACCTTGAATACTGAAGATAACTTCCTTAAATCCACCTTTACCCGTTTCACTCTGACTCAGAATTTCAGATTTCCATTTCTTTGCTTCGGCATAGCGGGTATACATGCGAAATAAATCCAGAGCGAACAGTGAAGCTTCCTCACCCCCCGTACCAGCGCGAATCTCCATAATAACACTTCGTTCGTCTCTGGAGTCCTTTGGCAAAAGCATTACTTTGATCTTTTGCTCCAGTCCTTCCATCTTTGTTTGTAGACCGAGAATTTCCTCACGTGCCATAACTAAAATTTCTTCGTCCGCTTCCTCCTCCAAAATTTTCTGATTTTCTTTCAATTCACCTTGATTTTTTTTGTACGCACGATACTCGGCTATAACTGGAGCTAATTCGGATTGTTCGCGAGCATATTGCTGAAATTCGTGCTGTCTAGCAATGACTTTGGGGTCACTCATCCGCCCATTCAAATAGTCATACCTTTTTTCTACTTCTTCTAGCTTGGTAAACATAACAAAGTATTTGTAAAAAATCGGGGGGAATTCTTTTCTTGCCAGTGATGGCAAATGACTAAAAAAACCTGTGTGGACAGAGAGCAATAAGGAAGCTATTTGGGGGCAGTTGCTTTTTCGGATTGTTGAGTCTTACTCTTGCCATACTTGCGGTTGAATTTTTCAATTCGTCCCGCCGTGTCAATAAGCTTTTGTTTGCCAGTATAAAACGGATGACAATTAGAGCAAATATCAATATGCATATCTTTTACCGTGGAATAAACCTGGGTCTCATTCCCACATGCACATCTAACTTTCGTTTCAAAGTAATCTGGATGTATATCTGTCTTCATAATCTTAAAATTTTCTTACTTTTTAAGAGTTCATAGTTGACATAAACTCAGCATTCGTTTCTGTTTCCTTCATCTTTTGCAAGAGAAGGTCCATGGTATCATGAATACCCATCGGCAGCAAAACCTTTCTTAAAAGCCATATTCTCTGCAAATCTTCTGGAGGTAGAAGGAGTTCTTCTTTACGCGTTCCAGAACGATTAATATCAATCGAAGGGAAGGTTCTTTTGTCTGCCAGTTTTCTATCAAGAACAATTTCGAGATTACCTGTACCCTTAAATTCCTCAAAAATCACATCATCCATCCTACTACCAGTGTCGACAAGAGCCGTTGCGATAATGGTCAAACTTCCTCCCTCTTCTAGGTTTCGGGCTGCCCCAAAAAATCGTTTAGGGCGTTGCAGTGCGTTAGAGTCAACACCACCCGAAAGAATTTTACCGCTTGGCGGCACGATAGCGTTGTAGGCCCTAGCTAGCCGTGTAATACTATCTAGCAAAATCACAACATCTCGCTTGTGTTCAACTAGTCTCTTAGCTTTTTCAATCACCATTTCCGCGACTTGCACATGCCTTTGAGCCGGCTCATCAAAGGTGGAACTGATGACTTCACCTTTAACCGATCGGCTCATATCTGTCACCTCTTCAGGTCTCTCGTCAATAAGCAAAACGATTAAAACTACTTCAGGAAAGTTTGTGCTGATACTGTTCGCAACCGATTGCAGTAGCATAGTTTTTCCAGTCCTTGGTGGAGCTACAATCAACCCACGCTGACCTTTGCCAATCGGCGTCATCAAATCCATGATACGTGAACTGTAATCCTTACCATTCGGTGTTTCTAAACGCAAACGTTCTGAGGGATAAAGCGGTGTCAGATTATCGAATAAAAGCTTATCTTTTGCTTTTCCTGGGTTTTCAAAGTTAATGGCCTCGACTTTGAGTAACGCAAAATATCGCTCGCTTTCCTTCGGTGGGCGTATCTGCCCAGAAATCGTGTCTCCTGTCCGCATATCAAATTTACGAATCTGTGATGGCGAGACATAAATATCATCCGGACCTGGTAGATAGTTGTAAGTCGGCGCCCTCAGAAAACCAAATCCATCGGGTAAAATCTCCAAAACTCCTTGTCCAAACATCAAACCATCTTTTTCAGTCTTAGCTTCAAGAATTTTGAAAATTAAATCCTGCTTACGCAGGCCACTGTGCCCTTGGATTTTAAGATCTTTTGCTATATTGGTAAGCTCAGAAATAGTCTTGGATTTTAGGTCTTCAATGTTCATACTATATTTTTATAGGTGGGTTAATTAATGGGTTGGATGATAGGTTCTATGAGGGGTCCTCGTATGACCTTACTAATAAACCTGAAAATCGAGCTTACTCACTCCTATTCTTTGTAATAGGCTCGCTAAATTTAATTAATTGGTTAAAGCCAGAGGAGGGCACTTAGGCGTGTCAACTCTTCTTACTCTCATACTGGGGTTTTTAAATTTGAAGAAAATTTTATGGTTCTACTCACTTTATCGGTTCGTTCTTTAATTGTCAATAGTTTTTCCCCAAGTAATTTTAACCTAGGCACCCATTACCCCACAAATAATGTGCTTATGATTTGGCCCTTAACGGGATCTGGTATGTCCATGGGAGACACATACTATCTATGCTGCTTTATCCTGCATTTTTTCTTTTCATTC
>Ga0207962_1000727_pt1 | contig 11086 bp, 19 predicted proteins | sample Knorr_S15_td_AAI_FD_185603 | JGI IMG/M metagenome (GOLD analysis project Ga0207962, IMG submission 185603) | Marine microbial communities from Southern Atlantic Ocean transect - Knorr_S15_td_AAIW_ad_750m_LV_A (SPAdes) (version 2) | ecosystem: Environmental > Aquatic > Marine > Oceanic | place... | reverse complement strand
AATTGGTTGGAAGAGAACAACCAATTTACGTTCTTATAGAATGGCACTTGTTCAGCTAATGTTACTAGGGTTTACCATAATCTGCTTGTATGAAGTATTATGGAACTTTACGATACTGAACGCGGAAATCACTTCACATTTAGTCTTAAGCGGTACTACACCAGACATTGATGCGCTTGCAATAGAGTATCCAGATGCCTTGCGACCGTGGAATTTGATTTTCGCAACAAAGATTTGGCTTGCTGGTACTATAATTAGTGGCCACGCATTCTATCTTAGTACAAAACCAAGAAAGACCTTAGAGGAAATGGAATCATAACCTAGGATTACAAGCAATCTGTAAACTTTATAGGCTTTTAAAAAAAATCCAATTAAAATGGATATTACTGAAAAAGTTAATCTCGTTTCAAGACCGCCAACCGAGGAAGTAGTCACCCAGGAAGAATTGTTAGAGTTATTCAAAACAAATTCAAAACCCAAGCACTACATTGGTATTGAAATTTCTGGTTTCTTGCATTTAGGTAGTCTGATAAGCACTGGCTTCAAGATTAACGATTTTGTTAAAGCAGGTGTTGAATGCACTGTCTTTTTAGCCGATTGGCACACTTTGTTAAATGAGAAGCTGGGAGGCAGCTTTGAAACTATTAGAAAAGTTTCAAAATATTACGAGGATGCTTTTAGATTGGTTTGCCCTGACGCAAACATAGTTTTAGGAACTGATCTTTATAATTCTAAAAAAGAGTACTGGTCAGAACTTGTACAAATTGCAAAGCACATGTCGTTGGCTAGAACCATGAGAACACTTACCATAATGGGAAGATCGGAAAATGATGAAAAGATTGATCTTGCAAAACTTATCTATCCTGCAATGCAGGCTGCTGATATCCATTCGCTTGATTTGGATATAGTACATGCAGGAATGGATCAGAGAAAAATTCACATGTTGGTTAAGGACGTTTTTCCAAAAATGAAATGGAAGGTTCCGGTAGCTGTACATCACAAATTACTGCCTGGTCTAACTAAACCAACAGAAGTAAAACTCGATGGTGAAATAGCGAAGATGAGCAAGTCAGATCCTAATGCAGGAATTTTCATTCACAACTCGGATGATGAAATTAGAACTAAAATTAACAAGGGATTTTGTGAGGAAGGAAGCGCAGAAAATAACCCCATACTGGACATTACAAAGCACGTAGTATTTCATGAGTTTGATACCATAACTGTTGAGCGACCTGAAAAATTTGGTGGTAATGTTAGCTATAATGATTTTGAAAGTTTGGAGTCTGATTTTTCACAAAAGAAACTTCACCCTACAGACTTGAAGCAAGCTATTGGAGAATCCTTGGTCAAAATAGTGTCTCCAATTAGAGACAAACTAGATTTGAATGATGATCTATCTAATTTAATAAAAAATAGTTGTTAAATTAATTCTGTATTTTTTGTTCTGCTTGAAGGTTGTATTTTGATTTGTAACCCCTTGGATTTATCATCATATCATTAAAGTTGTAAGTTGATGAGTTTCCAACAATAACGGTGCTGATCATGCCTAGTCTGTCAGCATACTCTTCCATGTGTTCTAGATCAGTAACAACTATGGATTGAGATTCTCTATACGCACCCTTGATAATTGCAACCGGGGTATTTGGAGAACGATATTTCAACAAAAGTTTTCTTGTGTCCTGTAACTGGTGTATTCTTTTTTTACTAGACGGATTATAAATTACTATAACATAATCGCCTTGAGCTGCGGCCTCTACCCTTTTAATGATAATTTCCCAAGGTACTAGAAGATCACTCATACTTACTACTGCAAAGTCAGTCATTAATGGTGAGCCAATTAATGATGCACAAGAATTTAGAGCAGAAACTCCTGGTACTATCTCCACCTGCAATCCTGTTTTAGGATTCCAGCCAGACTCGGCTAGTGTTTCATAAATCAGTCCTGCCATTCCATAAATTCCTGGATCCCCGCTAGAAACTAGCGAAACTGTTTTTCCTTCTTTAGCCAAATCAATACACTGGTGTGCTCGTTCAACTTCCTGTGTCATAGCATATCTATAGACGTCCTTTCCATCTATTAGATTCTCAACCAAATTCACGTATGTTGTATAGCCAACAATAGTATCACTTTCTTCAATTACTTGTTTTGCGCGAAATGTCATATGGTCTTGATGCCCTGGACCTACGCCAACTATGTATAATTTTCCTGCCAATATATTGGATAATTTTGTAATTAATTTATCTCTTTCAAAACTTAGTTGATCTTAGCCAGCTGAAACTCCTCATGAAGTGAGTTAACAACAGTTTCGCAATCAGAATCTTTAACAACAAATGCCAAGTTAAGCTCGGAGGATCCTTGTGCTATCATCATTACATTGACGTTTCTTTTTTGTGCAGCAGAAAATACTTTCGCAGCTACACCTACTGTGCCTTTCATGCCTGAGCCAATGACTGCTATTATTGAGGCGTTTGGCGTTGCTTCAATTTTTTTAACCATTTTTCCCAGCAGATTCATTTCAAGTGCACTGACGGCTTTTGCAAGATCTGGTTTTTTGACAATTATTGAGATACTTGCCTCTGATGGGTTGGAAGAAACCATCAGTACGTTAATGTTTTTCTCTGCTAGAATTGTGAATATTTTTGCAGCTGAGCCTGGCGCAGCAAACAATATACCCCCACTTAGATCCATCAAACCAATGTTTCGAAGTGCGGAGACGCATTTGACAGTTTTTTTGGTTGCAGTAGAAGGAGATGGAGTTACAAGTGTTCCGTTATTCTTTACATCAAAAGTACTTCGAATTCGCATAGGGATTTTTTTGGATAATAATGGTTCGAAAGTTTTAGGGTGTATTTGTTTTGCACCAAACTGTGCCATCTCTATTGCTTCAGCATATGAAACTTCTTTGAGCAGCCTAGCGTTTTTTACAAGTTTAGGATCTGCTGTCATCAACCCATCAACGTCGCTCATTAACCAAACTTCGTCTGCATTTATACAAGAAGCAATTATTGTTGCAGTGTAATCTGAACCACCTCTTCCAAATGTAGTTATATTACCATGCTGATCAGCGCCTGCAAAACCACCTACAACCGGAATTACTTTTTTTGATAATAATGAACCGAGTGTCTTAGAAATGCGAATTCTAGTAGTATCCATTAATGGTCTTGATTCACCAAAATTAGAATCAGTAACTATCCCAACTTCTTTGCCATTCAGTGCTGTAGATTTTTTCTTGAGATCCTGTAGTGCATAAGATACTAGATCATCAGAAAGTCGTTCGCCAAAAGAAATCAAATAATCCAAAGAGCGGGCTGAAACTTCTTTCAATAATGTAAGCCCACGTACTAGTTCCTGTAGTTCGGAAACATCAGTATTTAGTTTTTCTAACAGTTGTTTTTTTATCACAGAGTTTTTTATGGTTTGATTAGCAAGTTTCCTGTGTTTTATGATTACTCCATTTAAGTTAGCAACAATATTGTTTTTCCTTCTTTGTTCAATCAATCTAGAAATTGTAATAAGATCGTCAGTTACGCCATCGACTGCAGAGCAGACTACGACAATCTGATTACCTTTGGAAAACGAAGTGATAGTTTTTGCAACATTCCTAATATCCTTAGGTGATGCTAGTGATGTGCCTCCAAATTTTAATACTATTTTCAAATCATTATAACCTGTTTTAATTAATCAATAAATTCTTTAACTTTCAACGCGTGGAGCCAAATAGAAGTGAATTCTTCCAATATTTGCAACTTTAAATTCAACACGTAGTGGTTTTGCACTCGAAAATTCACATACTATTGAACCAGCCATACTGCCCACAGCCTTTACAATGGGATTAAGATATTCCAGGCTGTATGTACTAGCACTTTCCTGAGTTACAGAGATTTCCTCTAACTCTTTCATACCTTTATCAAACTTTTCAGTCGCTTCTCCAGAATCTCCCCTCCCGGAAAATTCTACACTGCTAGGTGTTGCTTTTATGGATAAATAATCTGAGACCACTTCAATATCACCAAGGATTTTATCAAATGTAGTGGAAGTCAAGCCAATTTTCGAATCATATGGTATCTTCGGAATTGGTGTATCAGAATCAGAGCTCTCAATTAACCTCATCTTGTATTTTTTGTTTTTCCCTATTGATATAAGCAACATATTGTCTTCTGAAATGTTAATTTCAACACTCTCATCTTTTCCAGCTCTTTTGATTAGTTTAGAAAACTCATCAACACGGACTCCAAATTTTACATCACTATCACAATTGTATTTTTCAAACGCAGAGTTAGGCCAGGAGATATCTATTAACGCAACATGAGAAGGATCCATTCCTCTAAATGAGATACCCTCCACTGTTGCTTCAAAAGTTGCTTCCTCAACCAGAGTTGATATGGCAGAGATTACAGCCTTCCACTCATTGGATGTACTTGTTTTTGCTGAAAATTCCAATTTGATCAGATGTATTTTTTACTAAAGTTAAACCTTATGAGTATTCACGCCAAGTAAAACTGCATTTGGTACATCTGTAAAATTGAGTTGTTGGTTCATCCGCACTTCGCGTTTGTAGCATCCACCAAACCGCTTCACCATTGCCACATTTCTTGCAATCAAGTTTTATGGTAGATACTAATGAGGTCTTATCTTTTTCTCCCACAACTGTAAAATCAGAGTTTGACTCATCAAGTTTTTCCTGATCAGCTTTTACAATATTTTCTTTAACGTAATCACATTTAGGGCAAACCAGAGCCGATCCATTATTGTTTTTTTTTAGCCGTATTTCACATTTAGGACAAAAATCCATTTTAGCCTCACTTTAATTTGGATGTGAATGCTTTTTTTATTTCATCAATTGATTCAATTGCAGTGTTAGCTGCTTTGGAAATATCTTTTAATGGATTTGTAGAGTTTACGCGCATCCAAATTTCATTTGTAAGTGGATGCCTGGTAATAACTCCAGCAAATTTAGTGTTCTGAAGTTTTAGTAACTCATGTTGGATTATATACAAAACTCCTATGTCCCCATCTTTTATTGATAATTTTGCTTCATTTGGGGTCGAATCCATTGGATAAATTTCCATAGAATCAAAAAGGAACTTATTGTAGATATAAATGATTGTCAGATAAAAGATGAATGATATGATTGCTGACTTGGAATTGATTAAAGACAAGGATGACTATACAGTTGATGATGACATTACTGTAAACGTAAAATTTTCCTTAACTGGAAAAGTACGTGATGTGTTTAACGAAGAAAATTGGAATATCGCATATGATAAGTTCGATAACCAATTCAAGTTAAAATATGGCATAAAACTTGTCAGCGGTGGTCTAAGAAAGCATGATGTTGGAAAGCCAATTGACACTTATCGAAAAGCATCAATTTTTTGGACTAGAAACCCTAAACTCGTAAATCCAATGAAGGAAAGAAGAATCTGGGTTCAAGTTGCAAAAAATTTCGAGCCGTTTATAAGATTGACAGTAGAGGACGTCCAAAAGGAATTGTTTGATTTTGACGAGTCTGTAATTTTCAAAGCTTCCGAATTGGGATCAGGTAAACACAAGGTTGGTGTGGAGGTTTTTGTTTCGTGGAACAAACATGAATATATTGAACGTGATGAGGAGAAAATGAATGCCGATGGAATTGAAATTAATGTTAATTAGCGTGTCAAACGGAGGTATGAAAAAATAACATGGCGAAATATGACGGCTTGTTAGGGCAGCCACTTTTGGAGGTAGAAGAACCAGATAAAGAGGGTGGCGTTACTCTAATTTTCAAAGATAACCGGTTTTTGTTTGTCAGTGTGGAGGATGGTAAGGTAGTTACCACTTCAATTCCGGAGTGATTGTATTGGCAAAATTTGATGGAATAAGGATGGCAGATCTTGTTGAAGTACAAGATCCGGACAAGGATGGCGGAATAACACTTGTTTTTAACGATAACAAATTTCTTCATATCAAAATAGTTGATGGAAAAATTGTAACAGAATCGGTTCCAGAATAGCTAGCGTTTTAGAGACTTTTCAAACCGAAAAATTATCTCCTCTTGTGGATATGATTGAATCGAACCCGGTCTTTCTTCGCGTACCTTCTCTGTAGCTTCACTGGCAGACATTTTTTGATATTTGACCAAATAGCAAGCAAGTATGACTCCAGTTCTTCCCATGCCGGCAAGACAATGAACCAAAACAGGCTCGTTGTTTGTTATCCTTCTATGAATAAAATCCACGGCATGTACAAGATCAACAAATTCAGGAACGCCCATGTCGTTTGAAAGTACATGTAAGTAGTTCACATCTTTAATCCAGCTTTCATCAAGAGATTCCTCTCTAATGGTAACAATAGATTTTACGCCCTGTTTGATAACCCATTGTACTTCATCAATTGAAGTTGGAATTCCGCTACCAGCAAGTTTGTTTTCAATCAGCCAAGAAAATTTGTCAGGCCTACCTGTAACAGTTCCGTGAACTTTTCTCCAAACATCGCCATAAATGGTCATAAGAAAAAATTGAATTATTATAATATAAGGTTGGGTGTTTTCAAAATAATAAAAATAAATTAAAGTGGATGAACTTAATCGATTAGTTCAGTCCAACCTTTGACGAAGACTGAATTCTTGTATAGTGGAACTGGTTGTCCTACAGTAAAGTCCATTGGTCTCATCCAAAAAATTGCTTTTGTTGGGCAAACTCCAATGCATGCACCGTCAGAAATACATCTTTCTGGATAGAAAACGAATGCTTTTCCACGTTTCCAGCCTTCAACTGGTTTAACTCTTAGAACATCAGGTCCCAGCGTTGTGCAAATTTCAACACATAAAGCGCATCCAATACACATTTGTTCGCTAATGTCTGGTAGTATTGCTACTGGCATTGTAATTCAAAGTAGTAAACTGGGCTTAATATAATTTCCCCAAAATCGACCTATTATAACGGCGTTAGATTACATTGATCGCTGGTTTTCTCATTCTAGATTTTTAGAATGAGACCTGTATTTTTTTTGAATTATCAGTATTTAGAATGCTTGCAGTTACTATACCATTTGATTTAGCTAGTCTAATCTTTGTCATATGTTCATTATCAATCATGTGTCTTCCGGTAGAATACAAAACCCAATTGTTTTCATCATTTAATTTTGACAGACATGCGATTATTATGAGTGATTTTGATATTTTTGTGGACGAGGTTAGCATCATGATAATTGAGTTAATCAGTCTACCAACGTCTTTTTCCTCATCAAATATGTTATAAAATCCGTTTAACGAGTCAATAATTACCAAAGATTTGGTTTCTGATATTTTTTGAATGACTGATTTTAAAGTATCACGTAGGGAAGTGCTATCAGGAGAGATGATTGCCACGTTTTTTGGGCAGGAAATTGTTTCCGCCTTGACAAAGCCGGAATAGAGCAAGTCAAAATCAAAATAAAATATTGGAATGTTCCAGTCTGGAATTATTTTTGTAAAAAAAGATGTCTTTGCAAAAGAATCTTCATAGAAAACTGCATTTAATCTGTTTTGTTCAAGTACATTTTTAATACTAATTTTTTCTGAGAATTTTTGTCCTTGATTGTTGTCAGATGGTTCAACCATTAGATAGAAAATCCTATTTCATATTATTCAAAGGTTTTTTATACTAAATTTGCAAAGGCAAGAAGCCAGAAATACGTTATCTGAAAAATAAGAAAGCTAGCCACGCTATAATTACACTAAATATGACAGGATACCAAAATCTAGGAATGCGTTGTGGTTTCACATTTGAAAAAATACCATCTTTGTTTTTGTCAGGTTTCATGAAAAATAGAAAGATTAGGAAATAGAAAAATTAGCTTGTATATTTACGCAAAAAAAACTGATTTTTGATTTATGACTTTTCTTGTTCATCAATTACCATCATGGTTAATGTTGACTGGACTTGAGGTATCCTTCTAATTTTGTTGGTTATGACAGACCTCAGATTAGCTGCATCTTCAGAGATGAGCTTTAACACTACATCAAATACTCCATAAACTCCTTGTATCTCATATTGAATTTCTGGCTGGCCAGATAAGATATCTTTAGCTTCAGAAATTATTGTTTCGTCTGAACCAAGATCAGAGTTGATTAGAACATAGGCTATTGCCACAACAAAAATCTCATTAAATGATATTTAATCTTTAGTTAAAAACTGATTAAGTTGTTTGAGCATTTGTTTTCATGAAATTGTTAGATCTTACACTAATTATTTCAGAGAATATTCCAACATTTCCTGGTTCCCCACAGCCAAGTTTCGTTCAGGATAAAAACATCAAAAATGATGGATATAATTCTGAGCTGTTATTTTTGAGCTCCCATACCGGTACCCATTTGGATGCACCATATCACTTTCAAGAAAAGGGAGAGAAGATTCATGAAATTAGCCTCAAAAGATTGGTCTCTAGTGCAATTTTAGTAAAATCAAGAAAAAAAGGGGATCAGCCAATAACAAAAACTGATATTCAAAAGTTTGAAAAAAAACATGGAAAAATTCCAAGTGGTTCTACAGTTATTTTTTGGACAGGATGGCAAAAAATGATAAAAAACACTTCCTATTTTATTAGAAATCCTGGTCTTTCCACCGCAGCTGCAAAATATCTTGTTTCCAAAAAGATCAACCTGGTTGGAACTGATTCCCCTAGCATTGATCTTGGAAAAGATAAACGGTTTCCAGTCCATCATATTTTTTCAAAGAATAATGTACTGATAGTTGAAAACTTGACCAATCTGGAAAAGATTAGATCTTCGAAATTTCATTTTGTGGTTCTACCACTAAAACTTAAGGGTGCTACAGGCTCTCCAGTAAGGGCAATTGCGTTTGTAGAATAAAAAAAGAGAGTTTAGAGCACGTTGACGGTTGTGCCGTTTGATTTTTCGTCCTCTAGCTTGAACACCAGTTCGAGTATACCATTCTTGTATGTGGCTTTTGGAGGTTCTGGATCGACCTTGTGCTTTATTGGCACCTTAACATCATACTTTTTCTCGCCACGTTCTGCGTCAATGTGGATAACCTTATCGGCTCCCACAACTACGTTGACATCGCTTTTCTCGACGCCTGGCATTTCTGCAACAACTTTGAGTGTCTTCTCCTTCTCGTCAACCAAAGTGTCTATCAGCGGTTCTCTTTTCTCTTGTGTCGGAAGCATGTTTGGTTTGACATTTCCGTACTCATTTACTACAGGCTTACCATCAGAACCAGTGGTCATCGTATAACCATAAAAAATTGGGCCGGACATGTTTCCTGTATTTTTTAGTATCTCAAAGACATCATCTAGATTCATGAATGAACTAGACATTTGCTTAAAGAGCCTATCGAATTCGTCATCGAACATTGTCATATTTCACTTGATTATGTAATGTATATGACATTATATATAGTTTATTTTTTATTAATAAGTAATATTACGTTATAGTGGTAAATTTACAATATATTAATATATCTGACATTATATATAGTTTTTATGAGAGGTTTATCCGTTCCTGAGGTTGTTCGAGAGATGATTACTCGAAACAGGTCAATTCATGACTGCATGAAGATGGACGTTATCAACTATACAGCTCTGGCAGTGAAAATTCAGCCTGAGGTTGAAAAACAGCTAGGAAACTCTGTCCACCTGAATACAATTGTAGTTGCGATAAAGCGGTTTGGCGATTCCTTTGTGGGCAGCGAAAACGTTACGGATGAGCCAGTATTGAAGGACGCAAGGCTTTCTATGACTGACCGCATTATGGGAATGCAGTGGACCATGAAAGATCTTCTTGATCAGGACATGGCCAAAATGTTTGCCGAGGCTGAAAAGGCATTTTCCAATTCCGAGTTTTTCAGGCTTGGAGACTCGTTTAGAGTTTTAACTGACGATTCCGATGCCACCAGGCGGGTTTTTCAATCATTCCCAAAAGAGAACCTGTACCGTTCGGGATTGGCAAAGATCAAAATTTCCGTGCCAGAGCAAAACAGGGCTGATGTCGTTTCATATGTAACTGAGATTCTCCATCAAAACGGAATCGAGCTTATTGATGCGCTGTTTAGCCAAGACGGTATTGTGCTGATATTGAAAGAAGACCAAGCTCCGTTTGCTTATGAAAAGCTGAGATCTGAGATTCCCAGGTAATGATTGGGAAAAAAATTACACCTATTTGCCTTATAATTTTAGGAATAGCTGTAATAATTCCTTTTAATTACATTTACGGAATTGAGGGACCTGAAGTCGATCTGGTTTGGATGGTTATCGGAATCATAATGGTTTGTTTTGGTTTCTATCTGCTAAAAAAGCGGACAGCAGGTAGTTATTGAAAAATATAAAATAACCAGCCCAAGTGATATCTAATACATGGATTTTATGCTGGAAGAAGAATTGATCGATCTCTTTACTTTCTGTTTGCAAAATCCAGATTCGCCGGAGGTTGAGGAGAAAAAGATGCGGGTTAGGGAGATTGGAAAGGAACTCTTTGATGACGGTGGTGTTGATGCGTTGGAAAATTTCTTTTTTGCAATATCAAATAGAATACAAGGGGAAATAGAGAAGGATCCTGCTCCATTTCGTTCGTTGTGGAACGGTCTTTCCGATGAATGGAAATACTAGAAAGAAAAAATAAGAACGAAATTCATCCAGTTTTATGGAAGATCGCTATGAAGGGACACATTTTATTCCTGACATAATCTGCCCATTTTGTGGCAAGAACGAAAAGAAACACACCAAAGGCTGCATTGGGATACGATTTGATAGGAAAACCAAATCCAAGAATTCTAAAAAATTAAAAAAGTTATACGAAACCCGATAGGTCAAAAATAGAATCTAATTTTTGTAAGAATGTTTTTTCTTTAAATGATCACGCATAGATTCCATGCTGTCAAAGTATTCATTACACACCTTACAATCATAGCGCGGATCCTCACAATGTGCCCGTAGTTCATGATGCATAAGATCTTCTTGCTGGGAAAATTTTTTCTCGCATTTGTCGCATTGAAATTTCTTGAATAATCTCATGTTTTTGCTTTACCTGAAATCGTCTTTGCTCATCCATCCGTCTTTTTTTTCTTCTTGTGGTTCCGGCTCTTTTGGAGGCTCTGGTCTAAATCTTGG
>Ga0207962_1000726_pt1 | contig 11094 bp, 9 predicted proteins | sample Knorr_S15_td_AAI_FD_185603 | JGI IMG/M metagenome (GOLD analysis project Ga0207962, IMG submission 185603) | Marine microbial communities from Southern Atlantic Ocean transect - Knorr_S15_td_AAIW_ad_750m_LV_A (SPAdes) (version 2) | ecosystem: Environmental > Aquatic > Marine > Oceanic | place... | reverse complement strand
CGGAGCCGAGCAGCGCCGGCAGCCACAACGTGCCGGTGAAGCCAAAAGAGTGGAAAAACGGCAGGATACCTAGAATTCGGTCATTTTTATCCAGCGCGAAGGCTTGACCGATTTGCTGGATGTTTGAAACCACGTTGTAGTGAGACAACATCACGCCCTTCGGCGCGCCAGTGCTGCCACTCGAGAAAATGACCGTGGCCAGGTCGTCCATCGCCGCCCTGCGTTTGCTGCCGAGAAACTTCTCCAGCAGGCCAACCGGCAACAGCGCCGCAGCCAGGGCGGCGACGAGTTTGCTACCGATGCCGATCGACTTGGCGATGTCCTCCAGCAAAATGGTCTCCGCCGGCACGTCGAGTTTGATCTGCTCAAGGAACGCTTTCGACGTGACCACCGTGCGGATGTTGCACTGCTCGATGCACGAGCCCAGCGCCTCCGCGGAGAGCGTGTAGTTGAGGTTCACCGGCACTCGGCCCGTCAGCGAGGCGGCGTAGTTGACCAGCGCACCGGCGACCGTCGGTGGCATGAGGATGCCGACCATCTCCTGCCCCTCCCACCTGCGGCGCAGCGCCCGGCCAAGCGCAACCGTGCCGACCAGCGCGCCGCCGCAACTCACGCTGCCGCGCGTGGCGTCCGCCGCAAAAAACCGGAACGGATGTTTCCTGAACGCCCGCACGAGACTCCGGTGCAGCGGCTTCATGTAACGCTTGCGATGCGCCCAGGCGTCCGCGCCGAGTTCCTGCACCGCCTCACGCACCTTGGCCGGGGCAGCGTCGTGCGGTAGCGCAGCACCGTAGCTCACTGTCACGCGGTACGGGATGCGCCGAGGCAGCTTCCAGAAAAAACGGGTTTTTGCGTAACTGAAAATACTGCCCCACACGCCGTCGAGGTGAATCGGGATGATCGGTGCATCGACGTCCTTCATGATTTTTTCGTAGCCGCGCCGGAACGGCAGCATCTGCCCCGTGCGCGTGATCTGTCCCTCGGCAAAAATACAGACCACCTCCCCGTCGCGAATCGCCTGGCTGGCGACCTTGAGCGACTTAATCAGGTCACGCGGCCGCGACTCGGAGGAGATCGGGATGGACTTCATGATCCGCGCAAAGGTTCCCATCACTTTTTGTTTCATGTACCCCGCATACATGATGAAGCGAATCGGCCGGTCCGTGGAGGCCTGCAACAACAACACATCAATAAAGGACAAGTGGTTGCAGACAAACAACGCCCCGCCCCGCTCCGGGATGTTGTCCCGCCCCACCACCTTAATTCGATAAATCGTCCTGGTGACAAAAAAACCAACCAGCCTAACAAGCGAATCAGGCAGTAGATAAATAATATATCCTGTCCCCAGTAACGTTAGCACCCCAATAGCCAAGAAGGTCTGGGGTTCTGAAAGACCCAAAAAATCACTCGAGGTCAAAAAATAGTAAATTAAAGCAGAAAGAAAGATTCCGACAAAAGTCAACATTGACGCGGTAGCCACAACAGTACCTTTATCCTTTTTGTCGGGCCGTTGCTGAATCATCGCCAAGATGGGTATTAGATAAAAACCACCGAAGAACCCGAGACCTCCAATATTAGCATAGGCCCAAAGCTTTGGAGGGTCTTCCAATGACATAAGACATGAGAAAACCACCATTCCCAAAGCCCCCAATGGGATAAGGCCATACTCAATTTTTTTTCCTGAAACATAACCCGCAACTAAACATCCCGCTGCAATACCCACCGCAATAGTGGCTTGCAAATAGCTGCTTTCCAGTTCTTCTAATTTAAGGTATTCTAATGCATATATAACCACATGCATCTGAATCATCGCTGCAATGAAATAAAAATAAATCTCACCGAGCACAGCATAGAATAGAGGTCGGTCCGGAAAAATTCGTTTCACCTTATGAAACAACTCTTTAACGGCTCCCAAAAAATTTGGCTGAGGCTGATTCGCTTCGTTTGATGGAGGAACCTTAGTGATACCTAAGCTGAAGATAAAACCAATGACAGCTAAAATCACCAATAAAAGCCCAGCCTCCTGCGTGTTAACACCATACTTTTCGGAAATATACCCAGCTGCCACCATTCCGAAAATGACCGCCATATTGGTTCCCATGCCAATCACTCCATTTCCCCAGGATAACTTTTCTGGAGGTAACAACTCAGGCAGACTTCCGTATTTAGCCGGGCCGAAAAAAGCACTCTGGGTACTCATCAGAAAGATCACTCCTATGATGAAATTTAAGTTTCCTTTCATTAATGCCACAGTCGCTATGACCATAATCAGCACCTCGGCAACCTTCGTCCCAACAGCGACATATTTCTTGGAATACCGATCCGAAAGATAACCACCCAATAAAGAGAAGATGATGAAAGGAAGAGAAAAGACCGCACCAATAATCGGTATAAGTGAATCGATTTTATCCTTCTCCCCCTGATAAGTCTTCATCACGAAGTAAATTGCTAAAAATTTATAGAGATTATCGCTAAAGGCACCCTGAAACTGGGTAATGAAGAGGCTCCAGAATCCTCGGAGAGATCCCTCTGGCCGGCTGTTGGTTGAGTTTGCGTTTTCCATTTTATTGGTTGCCGGGAAACAGCTTACCCGCCACCGCCAATTTCCGCCAATTGATAAAATCAATGGATCCATCAACTCAGTCGATACTCCATCCGCTTGCCCTTGGCCAAGTGATCGGTGTAGCTTCAACCCCGTTCAAGAATGGATCTTTTGGCGGACAACCGGTTGGCGCTTACACGGCGCGAGTTCCTTGGGAGCGGAGCCACCGGCATCGGCGCGGCGGCCCTGGCCTCGCTGCTTGGGCCGGGCCTTGGCCAAGCGGCGACCGGTGGGAGGACAGGCTTCCCGCAGTTTCCGGCCAAGGCGAAGCGGGTAATTTATCTCACCCAGTCCGGCGCGCCCTCCCACACCGATCTGTTCGACTACAAGCCGGGCCTGCAAGCGTGGCGCGGCAAGGAACTGCCGCCGTCGGTGCGCATGGGCCAACGGTTGACGACGATGACCGCCAAGCAAAAGCTGGCGATCCAGCCGACGGAGTTCACGTTCAGCCGGCACGGCCAAAGTGGCGCTTGGCTCAGCGAACTCCTGCCCGGCATTGGCGCAGTCGCCGACGAGATTTGTTTCATCAAGTCGATGCACACCGAGGCGATCAATCATTCGCCCGGCATGACACTATTCATGACCGGCAGCCAGATTCCCGGCCGACCAAGCATGGGTGCCTGGCTCAACTACGGCCTCGGCAGCGTGTCGCAGGAACTACCCGGCTACGTGGTGATGATGTCGCGCGACCAGCACGGCACGTGCGGGCAGTTGCTGTTTGACTACTACTACGGCTCCGGTTTTTTGCCGTCACGGTTGCAGGGGGTGAAGTTCCGCACTTCCGGCGAGCCGGTGCTATACCTGTCCAACCCGAAGGGCGTCAGTCGCGAGGTGCGGCGCGGCCTGCTCGACGATCTGGCCAAGCTCAACGAAATGAAGTTTCGCGAAGTGGGCGACCCGGAGATCACCACGCGAATTTCGCAATACGAGATGGCCTACCGCATGCAGATGAGCGTGCCAGAGTTGACTGATTTCAGCGACGAGCCGGATTACATCTTCGACCTGTATGGCAAGCACTCACGCACGCCTGGCACGTATGCGGCGAACTGCATCCTTGCACGGCGGTTGGCCGAGCGCGGCGTGCGTTTCATCCAGTTGTTCCATGTTGGCTGGGACACGCACGGCAGCTTGTCGCAGCAACTGCGGATGCAGTGTGACGACACTGACATGGCCTCGGGAGCACTCATCCATGATTTGCGCGCGCGCGGCTTGCTGGAGGACACGCTGGTGATCTGGGCCGGGGAGTTCGGCCGCACGCCGTACGTGCAGGGCAAGGTGGACTCACCCAAGTACGGTCGCGACCACCACGGGCGGGCCTTCACGGTCTGGATGGCCGGGGCTGGGGTGAAGCCGGGCTTCATCCACGGCGAGACGGACGACTTCGCCTACAATGTCGCCCGCGACCCGGTGCATGTGCACGATTTTCAGGCCACGATCCTGCATCTGCTCGGCATCGACCACGAGCAGTTGACCTTCAAGTTCCAGGGCCGCCACCACCGCCTGACCGACGTGCACGGCCAAGTGGTGCGCCCCGTCCTCTCCTAACCTCTTGTCCGCTTGGCCAAGCTGCTTTAGCTTGCCGGTCGCGTGGCCGCGAAAAAAAAAGACAACCCAACGGATGAGGTGCCCTTTGAGGAGGGGCTGAAAAAGCTCGAAGGCATCGTCGAGGAGATGGAGGGCGACGATCTGCCGCTCGAGAAACTGCTCGAGCGCTACGAGGAAGGCACGCGCCTGGCCAAGGGCTGCCAAGCCAAGCTCGAGGCAGCCGAGCTGAAAATACAGAAACTGCAACCCAACGCCGACGGCGAAGACGAACTCGTCGACGACGACTCAGTCGAATTTTAATATGGCAAAAGTCAAGACGCCCAATCGCTACCTCGACATGGTGGACCACCCGGCCCACGTCAAGAAGTTGACGGTCAAGCAACTCGAGAAACTGGCGGAGGAACTGCGCGAGGAATTGATCAACGGCCTGTCGAAGAACGGCGGCCACCTCGGCCCGAACCTCGGCGTGGTGGAGTTGACGCTGGCGATGCATCGCGTGTTCGAGACGCCCAGGGACAAGTTCGTCTGGGACGTCAGCCACCAGTCTTACGTGCACAAGCTGCTCACCGGCCGGAAGGAGCGCTTCCGCACCATCCGCACCACCGACGGGCTGAACGGCTTCGCGCTGCGCACCGAGAGCGAGCACGACAGCTACGGCGCCGGCCACGCCGGCACGGCATTGTCGGCGGCGCTGGGCATGGCCGCCGCGCGCGACCAGCGCGGCAGCAACGAGAACGTCGTCTGCGTCTTCGGCGACGCGGCGCTAACCAACGGCATCTCGTTCGAGGCGCTGAATAACATCGCGCACACGACGAAAAGGTTTGTCGGCATCCTCAACGATAACGAGTGGTCCATCGCCAAGAACGTCGGCGCCATCTCGACCTACCTCAACAAGCTGATCACCAATCCGGGCTACAACAAGATCACCCGCGACCTGCAGAAGTTCATCTCCAAAGTGCCCTCGGGAAAACTGGCGCTGCGGCTGGGCCTCAAGGGGCAGGAAGCCCTCAAGGGCACCGTCACGCAGGCGGCGCTGCAGCACAATGAGGAGACGCTGGACAGCGACGGCCGCGGCGGCTTCGGCAGCAGCCTTGTGTTCGAGGAATTTGGCGTGCGCTACCTTGGCCCGATCGACGGGCACGACCTGCCACTGCTGATCGAGACGCTCGAGTTCGCCAAGACGTGCGACCAGCCGATCGTCATCCACGTGATCACCAAGAAGGGCAAGGGCTTCAACGCTGCCCTGGATCATCCGGAGAAATTTCACGGCACCGGTGGATACAACCCGGCCACCGGCGAAAGCCTCCCCTCCAAGCCCGGCACACCGCCGAAATATCAGGATGTGTTTGGGCAGACCATGGTAAAGCTTTGCCAAAAAGACACCTCGGTCGTCGGCATCACCGCCGCGATGCCCAGCGGCACCGGCCTCTCGGCGCTGGAGAAAGCCATGCCGGATCGCTACTTCGACGTCGGCATCGCCGAGGAGCACGGCGTGCTGTTTGCCGCCGGCATGGCCACGATGGGTTACCGACCGGTGTGCGCCATTTACTCGACCTTCCTGCAGCGCGCTTACGACATGATCATCCACGACGTCGCGCTGCAAAACCTGCCGGTGACGTTCTGCATGGACCGCGCCGGACTCTCGGCCAACGACGGGCCGACACATCACGGGTTGTTCGACATCGCGTACCTGAGCTGCGTGCCCGGCATCATCGCGATGGCGCCCGGCGACGAGGACGAGTTGGCCGACATGATGTTCACCGCCACGCATCAAAACCAACCGGCCTTCATCCGCTACCCGCGCGGCAGCGGCGAGGGCGTCGCGGTGAAGGAACAACCGGCGCTGATCGAGATCGGCAAGGCCGAGGTGCGGCAAAATTTCTCCAACAGCGGCAAATCGAAAGTGGCGTTCTTCGCGCTTGGCCCGATGCGTGGCATCGCCGACAAGGCCATCGAGGAACTCGGCGCGGAAAACATCGACGCCGCTATCATCAATCCGCGTTTCACCAAGCCGATCGACGGCGGCACCACCGAGTTTTTCGCACAGGCGGCGGACGTGATCGTCACCATCGAGGATCACGTGATCAAGGGCGGCTACGGCAGCATCGTGCGCGATCATTTGGGTGACTGCGGCATCACCACGCCGGTGGTGCGCATCGGCTGGCCGGACCAGTTCATCGAGCACGCCTCGTCGGTGGGTTACCTGCGTGAAAAGCACGGCCTCACCGGTGCCAACACGGCTGAACAAATCCGCCAAGCGCTTGGCCAAGCGAGCGAAGCCAGCGCGAGGCCCAACCCGGCGCTTGGCCAGGCGGTCGGCGGGTAACGACGATGAACCGGCATTGCCACAACTGCGGTACGGAATGGACAATCGACGGCCAGCCCGGCCGCAGTGATGTCTGCCCCGGCTGCAACGAGGATTTGCGCGCCTGCCTCAATTGCGTTTTCCACGACCGCGGTGTGGCGTACCAATGCCGCGAGCGGCGCGCCGAGCCGGTGACGGAAAAAAACCGGTCGAACTTCTGTGAGTACTTCGACTTCGCGCAACGCGACTGGTCGGGAAGCATCGGCGCGAACAAGCGGGTGGAGGAAGCCAAGGGCACATTTAACAAGCTGTTTGGCGACTGAACATGCGATGCTGATGATGCCTTCGGAGCCCGATTTGGTTTCCGTGTCAAGTCTGTTTCGAGAGGAACAGGAAAAAACTTTTATTAATAATTTAAAAATTGCGGTTGTCAGAAAACCGAACGAGGTCTACGATGCCGTCCCTGTTACCACGAACTGCAAACGAATCAACCCATGAAAAAAATCGACGCAATCATCAAGCCCTTCAAGCTTGAGGATGTCAAGGAGGCGCTTGCCGCCGTCGGCGTTGAGGGAATGACAGTGACGGAGGTGAAAGGATTTGGCCGACAAAAGGGCCACACCGAGATTTATCGTGGAAGCGAGTACACTGTTGATTTTCTCCCCAAGATAAAGCTTGAGGTTGTGCTGGAAGACGATCGCGTACAGGACGCGATAGATTCCATCGTAAAGAGCGCCAAGACGGACAAGATCGGGGATGGCAAAGTCTTCGTCAGTTCCGTCGAGGGTGTAACCCGAATTCGAACCGGTGAAACAGGAATCGATGCGGTTTAAGGGCGCTCCTGCGCCAACCCGCCTCCGTTTTTGTTTTTCACCGGTCAAGGTGACCAACTGAGACCGAGGATTGGGCGCGGCGAACCCAATAAATCGCAAGCAGTTGTTGTTAGTAGTGTTAAGTGAGAAGAAGACTGTGAACAAAGTGTGGACAAAAGTTAATAGCTTACGCTGGATAAGACACGGCGTTGGTAATACTTTGCCCCGCGCATCGAGTGGTTCAACCGCGCCACAAAATGCAACCCAACCGAGACAAGCAACCTACCTGTTGGAGTAACCCAACCAACTGAAAACCATATGTTTATGATTTATAATCTATCGTTTTTTGAAGTCGAGCCGGAGCGTTCTCCGAGACGATTTTTAACCCCTGTTCAGCAATCGCAGCCAACTGGGGTAGCTTTGTTCCAAGGGCACGATGGTAGAGAGTGAATAAAAACTGCATAACCCTGCTATCAAACCCCCGATGACAAAAACTTTTGAAAAAACATGGACGCAGGCAAGTGAAACCTTGCGCACCATGGTCAACCCGGATCTCTTCAATCTTTGGTTTGACCCCATCCAACCCGGCACCATTGATGGGGAAACAGCCCTCCTGATTGTTCCCAATGAGTTTTGCGCTGTCTGGCTCAAGGATAATTACCTGGATCTGCTTCAGGATGTGTTGGCTCACATCACCGGGAAGAAATTGAGCGTTCAGTTTGAGGTGAACGAGAGCGCCAAGAACGGTGTTCCAACCCAAACCCCGGACACTCCCGCCGTCACCGGGGCCAAGCCGGCCAAGCGGGCGGCGTCCGCCCAATCCCGTGCGTCTTCGGAAAAACTGTTCAACCCTAAAAACACCTTTTCCTCCTTCGTCGTCGGCGACAACAACAACTTTGCGCACGCCGCAGCCTTGGCCGTGGCCCAATCGCCGGGGCGCTCGTACAATCCACTGTTCCTTTACGGCGGAGTGGGGCTGGGCAAAACACATTTGCTGCACGCCATCGGCCACAATGTCCTGATGGAAAACCCAAAGTTGAAGGTCTCCTATCTTTCGTCGGAGAAATTTACCAACAAGTACATTGAGGCGATTCAGAACAACGACCTGGCCAAGTTCCGACGCACCTACCGCAACACCGATGTCCTCCTGATTGATGATATCCAGTTTCTCTCCGGCAAGGAACGCATCCAGGAGGAATTCTTCCACACGTTCAACGCCCTGCACGAGGCTCACAAGCAGATCGTGATGACCTGCGACCGGCCGGCCAATGAAATCAAGAACCTCGAGCACCGCCTGGTTTCCCGGTTCGAGTGGGGTCTGGTCACCGACATGCAGCCGCCTGATTTCGAGACGCGACTGGCCATCCTGCGAAACAAGGCTGTCACCCTCGGTGTTGATTTGCCCGATGAAGTGGTGAGTTTCCTGGCCAAGCGCATCCGCACCAACATCCGCCGCCTTGAGGGCGCGCTGATTCGCGTGTCCTCCTACCAATCCCTCACCGGCAAGCCGGTGACTCCCAACACCGTCGAGAGTCTGCTCAAGGACGTGTTGCACGAGGAGGGGCGCACGGTCATTTCCATCGAGAACATCCAGAAACGTGTTGCCGAGCATTACGACATCCGCTTTGCCGACATGACCAGCCGGCGCCGGCCGGAGAACATCGCCTTCCCGCGCCAAATCGCCATGTATCTGGCCCGCGAGATGACCCGCAAATCCCTCAACTCCATCGGCGAGGCATTCGGCGGGCGCGACCACGGCACCGTGCTGCACGCCTGCCGCCTTGTACGCGACCGGATGGAACAGCAAACCGACGTGCGACAGGCCGTCCGGTACCTTGAAGGCCAGCTTGGCCGCTAATCCGCCGCCGCTTGGCCAAGCGGTACCCCGAAAAAAGCCGCCGAGCGGCCCATGATATCCGCCGGGACGCCCAGCGCCTCTTTCAGCGCCACGTCACGATCCCACGGATTCCCGATCGCGCCGATCGACTGCATCTGTTTGCGCGTCAGGTTTAGCGGGTAAAACCACGGCGACACCACGGCGGTATTGATGAGCGGAAAATCCGAACCGTAAAGCAGCCGCCCCCCGAGCCGCTCCTCGGTGATGGCCTGCCGCAGGTATCCCAGCTTGTTACCCTGCGTCATGCTCGAGATGTCCGAGTAAAGATTCGGATAATCGCCGAGCATCCCGATCAGCCGGTCGATGTCCTCCTGTCCCTCGTTTTTCCCGGTTGACGCCGCGTGAGCGACGATCACCTTCACCCCGAGCGACAGCGGCAGCTTCAGCCGCACCGGGTCGGCCAGCTCATCCCGCGCGTGGGTGAACGAGCGCTCCTGCCCCGCGTGTGTCAGCAACGGCAGATCCAACGCAACCATTTTCCGGTAAAACGGCTCGTGCGCCTTGTCGGCGGGATCGATGAACTGGATCGACGGCAGCCACTTGAGCAGCAGCGCTCCGTTGTCCTTGGCCCACTGCAACCGTTCGAGCGCGTCGGGGCGGTGGGGGTTGATGCTCGCCCCGAAATACAGGTTCGGATACTTGGCCGTCTCGGCGGCGACAAACTCGTTCGGGATGTAAAACTCCGTCCGCGAGCGGTCGAGTTGGCCGTTGGCATCCACCGCGCCATCCATCGCGAGAACGATCGCCGCGCCCACCCGCTGGCTCTCCCCGATCCCCTTGGCCAAGCGCTCCACCAGCAACTGATCCCCCTTCTCCTCCGCCTCGGCCACGGTCACCCCGAACGCTTTCAGGTAGATTTTAAATCGAAAATTGTTCCGCAGTTCCTTGGAAACAAAGCAGCCGCTGTCGCCCGCGCCAATGCCGGCCACGTGACAGTGCATGTCGAGTATCAACCCGTCATGCGGCTTGGCCAACGGAAGATACGGCCCGGAGAAAAACACCTCCCGCAGCGCCAGCAACAACAGCACGCCAACGCCCAGCCACTTGGCCAAGCGCACGCAGCGGCAATACCATCGCCGACGACTTTGTCTCGGTTCATCCAGTTTTTGCTTTGTGTCCATCAGTTAATCCAAACTTGAGTTTCGCCCCGGCCAAGCGCACCCTTGGGGCATGTCAGAGATAGCGGAGTTCCTCCATCACGGCGCGGAGCAGATCACACCGAAAATCCTCGAGGGAATCCACAAAAAACTTCCCGCCCTCAAACTGGAGTTCGCCGAGATTGACGCACCCAAGTATCCCCACCTGGCCGAGCAACTCGAGTTTTTGGCGGGCGTCGTCGAGGATTATGTCGAGGGAGCCGACGACACGCTGCCGTTGGTGGCCGTGGCCGAGGCAGCCTACGCATTGGTTTACGCCCACAGGCAGCTTGGCCTTATCCCGAATCATTTGCCGCACATTGGCCACGCCGACGAGTCGTCGATTGTCCGGGCCATCCTGATCGAGAACGAGCGCGTGCTCTCCGAGTATGCCGAACGGCGTGACATCGACTGGGTCACCGTCAAGCCGTGACCAGCCCCTCGAGAGCCTCCGTCAATTCCCGCGCGTACCCAGCGTGATCCATCAGCGGCGAGCGCCGCAACCTCCCCCGCAATTCGAGCGCCCGCCCGTAAGCCTCGACCGCCTCGCCGGTCCGGCTGAGTTCACGCAGGTGATTGCCCAGCCGGATGTGGCCCCGAACCAGCGACGGGGCGAGTTCCACCGCGCGCTGCAAATGGCCAAGCGCATCCGCCAACTGCCCAGCCTTGGCCAACGCGGTGCCAAGCAGCAAGTGGGCATTGGCATCGTCGGGCGCAACCTCGACACCGCGCCGAAGACCTGGCACCACCTCGGAAGTCTCAATGTTCAAGTTTACCTCACTGCTCACTGCTCACCG
>Ga0207962_1000724_pt1 | contig 11119 bp, 13 predicted proteins | sample Knorr_S15_td_AAI_FD_185603 | JGI IMG/M metagenome (GOLD analysis project Ga0207962, IMG submission 185603) | Marine microbial communities from Southern Atlantic Ocean transect - Knorr_S15_td_AAIW_ad_750m_LV_A (SPAdes) (version 2) | ecosystem: Environmental > Aquatic > Marine > Oceanic | place... | reverse complement strand
GTTCTTCCCGGGCTGAGTCGGTGTGCCGCGATACTCCCTTATCTTATCGGCGTCTAAGTCATCTACATACGCCACCTCTTTTTTAATTAAATATATCGCCCAATCATACAATTGATCAAAGTATTCAGACGTGTAAAATATTTTATCCCCCCAACTAAAACCTAGCCACTTGATATCCTCTATAATGGATTGAACATAGATACCCTCCTCTTTAAGAGGATTGGTATCATCAAAGCGCAGGTTGCATGTTCCCCCATATTCGATGGCAAGACCAAAGTTGAGACAAATGGATTTAGCATGACCAATGTGGAGAAATCCGTTTGGTTCTGGCGGAAAACGAGTACAAATACGCCCCTCCCACTTATTCGATGTTATATCCTCTTTAACAATCTCTCGAATGAAATTGGAGGGAGTTGAGTCAGTGTCGTTTTCTTTATTCATCAAGGTTTTTTTTAGGTTTATCGGTTGCAAAGGAAGGGCATTCTATCATAACCAGAAGAATCAAATTCTATGCTTCGCTCGCAAGCTCTGATATATCTTTGACCTTCACTGTATCTTGAAGGTTTTTGGCCTTAAGAGCATCCTCAAGCATCAGAACACAGAACGGGCAGGACACAGCGATGGTATCTGGATTAGATTCCATAAGCTGATCAACGCGCTGATGACTCATTCGTGCACCAGTTTTCTCTTCCAGTAAAAACCGCCCTCCACCCGCTCCGCAACAAGTTCCGCGTTCTCTACTGGCATCAATGTCGAGCACTTTGTCAGGCTTCGAACTATGAGCTACCATTTCTCGCGGCGCGTCATATATTTTGTTATGACGGCCAAGATAACAGGAATCATGATACACCACATTGCCTGGGTCCTTCCCTTTACCAATTTCTTTCCCATCCTTTACCAGGTGTGCCAGCAGTTCGGAGTGGTGAATGACATCTAGTTCAACACCAAATTCAGAGTACTCATTCTTAAGCGAATTAAAACAATGTGGGCAATGTGTAACAATTTTTATTATAGATTTTTCTTTAAATAGCTCAGCGTTTCTTGATGCAAGCAGGTCAAAAAGGTATTCGTTTCCTGCGCGTCGAGCCGGATCACCAGTACAACCTTCATCGTTCCCAAGAATAGAGAAATCAACGCCAGCAGATTTCAACGAATGAACAACTGCTTTGGCAATTTTTTTCCCTCGCTCATCAAATGCCCCGTTGCAACCTACAAAATAAAGATATTCTGTTGGATTGTCTTTATCCCAAATTTCAACATCCAACTCTTTTGCCCAGTCAGAGCGGGTATTACGACCAAACCCCCATGGATTGGATTGGGTCTCTAATGATTTAAAGGCATTGACAAACTCATCAGGGTATCGATTTTCCATGAGTACAAGTCCGCGCCTCAAATCGACCACCTTATTAACGTACTCGATCATGACCGGACACTCCTCTTCACAAGCACCGCAAGTAGTACACGACCACAGCGTTTCATCGTTGATCACCCCACCTAGTAGAACAGGGACACTGCTTTGTTCCAAATTATCACCAAGCAAGTAGGGAGTTTGGCGATTGAGATGGTCGCGTAAATCGACGGTCAACTGTTTGGGTGAAAGCGGTTTATCGCTCGCCAGGGCTGGGCAAACAACATCGCATCGTCCGCACTCGGTACAACTGTGTAGATCAAGAAGTTTTTTCCAGGAAAATTCATCTATTTTTGAGACACCAAAACTTTCCTGTTCTTCATTCTCAAAGTCAATACGGTGAAGCCCGTTACCTACTTCTGGAATTCGCGAAAAAAATACGTTTGGAATCGAAGTGATAATGTGTAAATGTTTAGAGTTTGGGAGCAACGTCAAAAAATACAAGACACAAACGATATGGGTCCAGTAGGCTAGGTTATGAATGTGCACCACAGCATCAGAACCCAAAATCTGCAACATTGGCGCAACTGATCTACCAATCCAAATTCCGCTAAGCGGTACTTGCGGGTTTCTCGCCTGCCATCCCGCATCAAAAAGGGCATCGCTAACCATTATCAAAAGAATAAGGGAAAGAATAACAATACCCTCCACCGACAAGGTGAGTCTTTCAGGTTTGGCTATCAACCTCCTATACAAAGCATAGGTCGCGGCTAGACTCACCAGAACAACAAATAAATCTTTTAACAAAGCGTAAGGCGTTGCCATTCCACCTGCATTAAACTCCACTGTTGGGAAAAAACCGATGAAAAAAAACCACAGCGCTCTTACAAGTAATACTAGAAATCCCCAGAAAATTAATGCGTGCATCCAACCTGACCTGGTTTCCTTCAGTATTCTTGTTTGGAAAATAGCAATTCGAACTGTATTCCATAATCTTGTTATGGGTTCATTAAATCTATCCTCACAGGCGACCCGTCCCAAGACTCTATACTTGGGCCATAAAAGGAAAAAAAAACGTGTGAGCGCCAGCACTACAAAAACACCTAGAATAAAAGGCTGTAAGTCCTGAGAAACCCACTCAAATGCACGGTTTTGGGCAGCGTTCATTTAAAAACTATCATCTTCAGTAGTTCATAGGCACAGGTAGAAACAAGAAACCTGCAGATCAAATCATAATACCGAAAGAAGGTATAAGAAACTAGTCTTTGATTTTTCAGGAATTACTGTCTAGCGAACCATTTCTTATGCTATATTGTTAATGGTCTTATCCAGTTTTGGAGGGCTATGATAGCTCTTGTTTGTTTTAATTTTGCCATTAACAGGAGGCCTTGCACATAGTGACACTTTTTTCTCGCGCAGTTCAGTTTCCCGTTCTTACAGGAGCTATTGGTAGCATTTTCATCCTACTCACTGCCAATGCCAATGCAATTCCAGTTGGCGATGCTTACGAAACTGGTCAGGCCGAGTTTCAGGGTTCCCCAGCATTTCAACCTAGAAACGAAGTTCCCCCTGTATTTCATCCGTCTTTACACCCAGGTGTAAACGATAAAATTAATGAAGAGCATCCCATCCCTGATTATATAAAAAAGATTTCTAAGAATCAGATTTTTCCAACCCATTACCAACAATTGATTGAAATCAAACCAGTAAACCAGATACAAAGTAAAATTTTTGACGAGCAGGCCTTTCGTTCGATACAGAAAATAGGTGTTTTAGATTTTGAGAATAGGACTGTTAATCCATTCAAGGATGAAGAAGCCGGTCATGTGGTAGCAAAACAGATTTCGAGAGAACTCCAGTCCACGAAGGACTATTTTATCATTCCGCCTCTTATGACGAATGAGGATGCACGAATCAGAATAGTCGCACGAGTTCCCGGTAACAAGGCAGGACAAGTTGAACCATCTCATGTCGAGAGCAAACCGGCTATCCCTGTTCTACCCAACCCAAATGATAAGGTTGATGCGGTGATGATTGGGGCGGTCTCCAAATATATGAATTCGTACCAAGACCGAAACGGGAAAATAGAAAAAAGCCTTTCCAGTAAGGTTGAGTTTGGATCATTTTTGGTAAGTACACGTACGGGAGATGTGCTTTGGGGAGCCCGTTTTATTGGAACGCAACCTACGGGCCTTCTAAGTTCGGGGACGAAGTGGCTTAGCAAGAAGCAACTATCCCAAAGAGCAATGAAAGAGGTATTAGAATCATTTCGTGAGAACGGTAACCGTTTGAAATAAAAAAATATTCAACATAACAAAACCATACCAAAAACCAACCCATCTGAATCGTAGACTCACAACTCTATGCTAAAAGAAGAGCAGACCTTGAAAAAAAAGAAGCTTTGGAGAAATTTATTTCTTCTAAATCTATGTATAAGTTTGCTACTAATCGGCCTTTACTGGGTTCCTGTTAAAATGGTTCAACTGGAAAATTTTGTAGACTCACCCAGCGTGAATCTTCCCAAAGAAGGCGTCGTTCCCATTAGCAACACCAGTTCAGTTCAGCCTGCAAAAAGTTCGACACCATCAAATCTTTTGGAAACCAAGTTAACAGTAATAAACGCATCGTCTGAAAAAAACTGGGTGTACTTCGATTTTTCGAGAGGAGGGGTGGTTAAAATTCATGACAAGACGTCGCTCGAATGGGATTTAGCATTTCGCAGAAGTAAGGTGATCTCCAATGGAGGCGCTACCAACAAGTTTGGCAAAGCGGGATTAATCAATTTAGGTTCGCCGAATTTTGATCAAGTGGTAGATGTTCCGACCAACAATTATACTCCGGACATGTCCACAAAAACAGAAACAGAAAACCCCATTCTTTTAAAATGGTACTCGTATAATTATCTGACTCATAAACTTTCAGCCAAGGCCAATACCTACGCTATGAAAACAGCTGACAGTAAATATGCAAAAGTTAAATTTCTTGATTTTTACTGCACCAACAAGGAAACGGGATGCATCAAGATGCAATATGTCTATCAGGATAATGGTTCGAATCAATTCACCAAACCCGCTTCTGGCTAAACAACTGCTACCAGCATCCTTTCCCTCGTTTAAAAAGCAAACTGGGTATGTTCAAGAGGTGATGAACATGTTATTTTGTTCTACACAATTTTGGATGACTTGATTCTGATTTTCGGTGCAGATTGATTTTTATTATTGGAGGAAACTATGGCAACATTGAAGCAAATACTTTTTCGTAAATACACAGACAAAGGTCTCGACGTTATAATAGAAGAGATGAAAAAAAAATACGACCAAAAAAAAGGCCGGCGATTTAACTATGACAATATCACCTATGAAGTCAGTCGCGGCGGTGTGATTGATGAGAACATGCAGTTTGAGATAAGTTCGAAGATTCCTCAGGACGAACTCAAGGATCATAAGGACATGAAAAACTATTTCGCTAAAATAAAAAACCTGGCATCCAAGTTTAAGAACAAACCCGTTTCCATAAAAATGGAAAACATTGTTCTGGATACAAAAAAAAATACTGAAAAAGAGAGAGACTACGTAAAGCTCCTATACAGCTATCCATTGAATGACCTATACAGTGACAAGGAAATATCAGAAAAAATCAAAGAAATGAGTCAGCAAACCAAAGGAGAGAAGCCTACTTCGGAAGGAAGCGATGCGTTGACACGGCAAGGTAATTTAGCACTACAGCTAGTGAAAGAGTCCACCCAAAGTTTCGCCCGCCAAAATATTGAAGACTTGATTAGTGCCAATAAGCAGGCAAGGACGAAAAGAAGTGGCTAAATATTGATGAATCGATTAGCTTACTACCTAGGACGATCATTACAGTTATTGGGACTTGCCACCATTACTTCGGTAGTTTTACTTTTTTTTGGCCGGTGGAAAATGGAGCCTCTTCTCTATCTAGCCATACTAGGAATAGTTGAGTTTTACTGCGGGACTTGGCTTCTTGAAAGAAAACAATCCTGATGAAGAATCCAATCAAATCCTTGATGTCACCTTGAACGGGAAAGCTGCCCAACGTTTTCTATTTTTTTTACCTTCCATAAAACATGCAAAAATTACTAGCACAACCTGGTTTTTTGGCTCCTTCCGGCACGTTTGGTGCCGATCTTAGTTACCTGTTGGCAGTACTATTTACGGTAATGTTTCTTTTCGCCTGGGGGTTGGCAAAAAAAGGACTGGGCACTCAACACCACAAGTTGATCTTTTTATCCATGGTATCAATGTTGGTTTATTTTATCGGGTATTACTATGCTCGTCAGTTAGGCGTATTGTCTCTTGAGGGGAAAGAAGGTTTTGGTGGCCCACAGGATCTCTACGATAACGTATTTGTACCCATCCTAACCACGCATCTCATTCTAGTATGTCTGGGGCTTATTTTATCTATATATATGATTTTTCAGGGGTTTCGTGCGTGCGATAGAATCGATGGTAACTATATTCTCCAAAGCAGGGAATTAAAAGCAAACCCAAAAATTTTCAAATCGACCATGATAATCCTTGCCCTACTTTGGGCAGGAAATCAGTCAATCCTCACATTCATTCGGCACAAATCTTTTGCCGCTAGTCTCGCTTGGGCGATCATTTTTGGTGTTATAGCCCTCGTGATCTATCTAGAAAAATTTATAGAAAAATCCATACCTGATGGAGCTCAGCGCCACAGAAAATTGGGGCGAATCACTATGGTAATCTTCGCCCTGATTTTAGTAACTAGCACCTTAGTTTACCTTATGTTATATGTGGTTTATCCCAAAACATAGTTGTAAGAGATCGTGTTGCGCAGGACGAGATAAAGGCTCTTGAATGAAAAAGGACATAAAATAGATCACTATCCCAAGATCAACGGGTTTCTTCTTGACACTTTTTAAAACCTTGTGTTAAAGTTCGCGGATTAAATGATCTCGAAGTACATAAGAAGTAGGTAAAGGGCTGTGAGCCCGTTGACTCCGAGACCTATATAAACGATATTATCGAAGATTTTTCCATCTTTACTCGGCATGAACTTTCCTCATGTTGAGAGAACGAAGTTTTGGTTAAGCTAACATCCATAATTTATTGCTGTCAAGAGTAAATTGTTTTAAAATTTAACACTTTTATTTTAGGGGCGTTTTCAATGGACATAGAAAAACTTAAGGAGAAAGCCGGCCCGTGGATCTACATGGGAACTGTTGTGTTTTGTTTGTGGTTCTTTTACTGGTTCGCTTCAGTTTGGCGATAAACGAAGACGGCTCGAATAAAATTTGGTTTAGTAAATACTAAAAGGGGGTAATTGTGGAGTTTGAACAAAAAAAATTCATAACCGGAAAATCAATTACGTGGTTCATCATTGCGTTTATCGCGATGTTTTTCTATTACTTCTTCATTAACTGGGGTCTAATGAAGGTTCAGGGTCTGGATTTTTTCTACCTTTGGACCTCAGGTGCTGGTCCAGTTAGTCACTGATTGAAGAAAAAACAGTTTTAAGAAAAATGGCAGCTCATTCGAGCTTGCCATTTTTTTTTGATATCAGTAACGTCCGCCCATAATAAACAACCATGAACGGCAAAACAGCCTGCCGCATATACCTTATAAGACACGGTGAAACCGCGAACGCTGGAGAAGTTTGCTTCAATGGGCATTTTGATATTGATCTCTCAGATGAAGGGAAAAAGCAAAGCATCCTTATTGCTAAAGCTTTAAAAAATCTCCCTATAAAAGCTGTGTACAGTAGCGACCTGAAAAGAACCCAGATAGGCGCCAAGTTTATAGCAGATGAATTAAATCTTTCGCACATCCCCTGCCAAGAATTACGTGAATTAGCCTTCGGTGACTGGGAAGGATTGAGTATAAGTGAAGTCAATCTAAGATATCCTGACAAACTAAAAGAGAGACTTCAAAACATAGAACTTTTCCAGGTTGAGGGAGGCGAATCATTTTTTCAACTTAAGGATAGAGTAATCCCAAAATTCAAGAGTATTTTAGCAAACCACCCTTCCGATAATATCGTTATACTTTGCCATGGTGGTGTAATCCGGACTATTTTGGCTTACATATTAGAAATTTCTGTTAAAAATCTTTTCCGTATCAACCAACCTTATGCGTCCGTGAATATTATTCAGTATTACGAGGATGGAGATCCAGTTGTTGATCTGATGGGAGGAAGTCATTGTAATATTGGTTCTCCTAATTCACTTGATAAAAATATTTCTATTCAGTAGAAAGGTTTTTTTATGAGTTGGCTTATCCGCATTCACAATGCAGATGTCTTTTTAAATGGTAAGCAAGTCCTCAACGCTATCGACTGGACCATGAAAGAAAAAGAAAATTGGGCAGTCGTGGGTGTTAATGGTGCAGGGAAAACATCATTTATGAAACTCATCTTTGGCGAGTTAATACCAGTTGACGGTGGAAAAGTTCGTTGGTTTGGTAATGAACAACACGGACCACTTAGCAATGCTAGAAAACGCATTGGCTTTGTATCAGCAGATTTTCAAGAAAAGTATGCATCTACTACTCTTGGCAAAGATGTGGTCGTATCTGGTTTTTTTTCTTCAGTCGGGCTATACAAACAAGCGAGCCAAAAGCAAAGGGAAACAGCCGCCTATTGGATGGAGTTTTTAGGGATACGAAGCTTAAGCAATGAACCGATTGGGAGAATATCGTATGGTGAAGCCCGACGAATTCTTTTAGCTAGAGCTCTGGTCAACCAGCCTGACTTATTAATTCTAGATGAGCCTTGTGCAGGGTTGGACATTCCGACAAAGGAACTATTTTTACAAACTCTCAAAAAACTTGCCAAAACCAAAACTCAACTAATCTATGTCACCCACCATATTGACGAAATTCTTCCCCTGATAACCCATGTTCTATTTCTCAAAAACGGCACCATTTTTTCTAGAGGAACTAAAAGCAAAATGCTCACTGGACCCAATCTATCGGAGGTTTTCGATTGCCATATAGAATTGAAAAAAAAATCAGGCCGCTACTGGATTACGGAAAGTCGACCAAATAGTTCAGGGGACTCTATTAAATACCTAAACTAAATAACCAGCCCCTCTCCTTGCCCAAGCCCAAATGAATACTGTACAATCGAAATCATCTAACTACAGGAATCGAGGTTCACAATGAGTCAAAATGGTACTTTTTTACTCGTAGCAACCACATGGGTGCTTCTATTTGGCTTTGCTCCTGATACTTGGTCACAAGAAAAAGCTGAGGATTGGTTTTTGAAAGGAAACACGCTCCGTCTCCAAGGCCACTTTGAAGAGGCGGTTGACGCATATAAAAAATCAATTGAGCGTAACCCCAATGCGACCGTTGCCCATTTTAATCTTGCGCTGGCATATAAAAATCTAAACAAACCGAAAAAAGCTGCAGTCGCTTTCGAAAAAGCCGTCGAACTAGAACCCGGAAACCTGGATGCCCGCTATAGTTTGGGAAATATCTATAATCACCTAGAACGTTGGGAAGACGCTATCGCCCAATTGAACATAGTCGTCCATCGACGACAAGACGATGCTGAAGCACATGGTAATCTTGGGTGGGCCTATTATAACTTCAGGAAGGGACCACCATTCAAGTACCTCGTAATTATCAACCTGAGAAAAGCCGTTGATTTATTTGAACTAAAAAATCAACATGAAGCCGCAAATTCAACACGAAAAGTTTTGGATGATGCTATGATCAAGTTTAACTTTAACAAGAAAAACTAACCCTCTCCCGATAAATATTTTATTCAAAACAATCAAAATCCAAAAATCTTTCCAAGTTTGGCCATCAGCCGTTCAAGATAAAATTGAACTAATCGATAATTTATTTTAGTATCACAAAACTATATATGCCGTAGTCGAACTCTTTACATGGGAAGAGAGGAATTATGGGAATACTTATCAAAGGGGATTTTCGAACCAAGCTAACATCAAAGCTTTCTAAATACAGATCCAAAGACAAAACCCCTGAGTACCAGAAAGAAATCTTCTCTGAGTTATTTTCTAAATTCCCTCAGTTCAAAGCGCATGTGGCCGCCTATGTTGAAAGGAATTATTGCGGCGTGGTGATCAACGATGAGGACCACAGCAACCCGGATACATTGATTGACCTGATAAGTTTCGATGAACTACGAATGCTAAATAAGTGGATCGCCGATCGGAACAAGCCAAAAATCCTGCGGCGCAAATAGACCTCGGATAAACAGTTATTTAACCGCCACCCCAATATCTAGAATTTTGGCACTTTGAAGAATACCCATAATCTTAATGACATTGCCATATGGCAAGTTCTTATCTGCTCTTATAACTGCCGCATTATTTTTACTTACTGAAATTTTCGAAAGCGCTGACTCAAATTCTTCGAGGGTTACCTTTTCCCCATTCAAAAATATCTGCTTATCCACAGTCAACTCGACCTTAACCGGTTCCTTAACCTCGCTTGGCACCGATGACTTTGAGGAAGGCAAAGAAATATCCATCTGTCGTTTAAAGTCAACAAACACTGTCGATACCATAAAAAATATAAGCAAGAGAAACACCACATCAACAAGCGGTGTCAAGTCAAACGAAAAACTCTCATCATTTTCATTTCGAAAACGCATTGAATCTACTCATTAAGGAAAGTTGTAAATTGCTTTATTCTTCTCTCTTTGCCTTCTTAGGTTTAGTTTTCTTTCCCCACTCTTTTTTTTCACGCATGGCCTTGAAGGAAAGTTCTTCAATAAGCTGAAAAGAAATTTCTTCCATTTCAAAAACATAGCGATCAATTTTTGCCCTAAAATAATGGTATAAAACCAAAGCTGGAATACCCACTATCATGCCCGCTGCTGTAGTAATCAAAGCCTCTGAAATACCACTGGCAACCAACCCCGGATTTCCTGTCCCGCTTTGTGAAATGACATCAAAAGCCTTAATCATTCCAAACACAGTGCCTAACAGGCCCATCATAGGAGTGATATTTGCTATAGCACCTAAAGCGCGTAAATTGGAATTCAGCAAGGAGGCTTCATGCTGACCTGCGCCCTCAATCGCCCGCTCTATTTCATCTACCTTCTCCCCAAACCTCAGTAAACCAGTTTTGAGAATACGCGCTAACGAAGTGTCATGAGAAGCACATAACTGCAATCCCAGTTGGATATCATCCCAGTTCCAGTGCGAACGGAACTGATCAAGAAACGCAGCGTCAATAATATTCTTGCGTCGTAAATTATAGGCTCTTTCTAGTCCAATTCCGGCCACAAGTATGGAACAGAAAATTATGGGATACATCATAAACCCACCCTTTTCCAAAAAAGACAAGATTCCTAAACTCGAACTAGGATTGACTGCTTCGGCAGCATACAACTCAGAAGAAAAACCAACCGATAAGATCACCATAAAAGCTTTAATTTTTATTTTTGAAATCAAATGCATAGCTACTTGTGGTTTTCAAATATAGCGCGTCTGCTTTTTCAACTCGGTAACCTAATAACTAATCCCCGTTTATAGCACGATTAAAATCTTGATAGCAAGACCAGCACAAAAAACATCCAACTTTAAAAGACTTTGGTGTATATTGTGACGTGTATACACTGTTCTAGCACTATATAAATCTAATGGGCCACCATAAATTCCCTTCGCAATGAACTTTCGACTACCTATCACCATAAGCATTATTACTGGTCTTTTAACAATTTATTCCTGCTCATTCTTCACCGAAGAAATCATACCCGATTCGCCTAAAGCGTTACTTGAAGAGGGAATCAGAGCGATGAAACTAGACCAGC
>Ga0207962_1000722_pt1 | contig 11129 bp, 9 predicted proteins | sample Knorr_S15_td_AAI_FD_185603 | JGI IMG/M metagenome (GOLD analysis project Ga0207962, IMG submission 185603) | Marine microbial communities from Southern Atlantic Ocean transect - Knorr_S15_td_AAIW_ad_750m_LV_A (SPAdes) (version 2) | ecosystem: Environmental > Aquatic > Marine > Oceanic | place... | reverse complement strand
CGCCTCCTACATAGACTATTCGGATCGTATCATCACTGATGATGTCTGTTGTCGCAAGTGCATCGAACCATGTTCTTTCCTCTACATTCATCACGACCGTCATTTGTCCCGAATCGACCGTACCAGATTCTTGGAGTCTCTGCGCTGCTTCATCTACTACTGTGATTACCTTATTGGCAAGAGGAAGAATTTCCTTTTCGTAGCGTTGCCATCTCCTGTAATCATCTCCAAACCATACCAGTGGATCACGGATACCTTCGCTCCAGAGTTGCTTGGCTGCAGGATAATTCTCATGCATATCTGCAACAACCGGTATGTCGAATTCTCCTGCCACATCTAAAGTTGTACCAACTAATGGAAGGTCGTGGACGTGGAGAACATCCAGATTGTTGCGTCTCACAAAATTCCGTATTCTATTATTCCAGAAACTACTCCTGAATGACGTTTGGAAACGAATCCAATCCAATCGCCTACGGAAAGAGTGAGGAGGGGTATGTCTGTCAGTGACTGCGCCTGAGACCTTTTCCCTCTTTGACTCTCCATCTCTGCGCTCGGCAAGAACGAATAGATGATGTCCCGCTTCTGTCAGAGACCGGATTTCCTTCTCAAGACGTATATCTGGAGGATATGGCTTGCACAGGACCATTCCGATACGCATTGGTCATGCGTGGTTCGGCTCAATTTAAGTATTTCTTATATTCTGCAAAACCAGTATAATGCCCTGCTGGCTTAGAATAGTCAACTGGCATGAGTAAGGTTCGAACTTCTCCCTATCGACAGACGCCGACCCCTGAAGGGTTGAAAGCTATCGAAAAGGGAACTCTGGATTATTTCGATACTGAGATGTATGCCAATTTCAACACCGAGGTTCTGGAGGAATATCTGGAAGAAAAGAACCGAAGAGATGGTTTTGGTTCGACCACATGGAAATGGAACCAGATGATGTTAGGACTGATTATTGGAATCATCTTCGCGATAATCAATCAGTACGTGGGGCTCAAGGTCGGAATGATCGTCTCAGGATCATGGTATGTTGCGTATCTGGCAGCTATGGCCCTACGCTGGTCGCCGGGAGAAGTCAACCTGTCGGCATCAGCCTCAACGGGGGCCTCCATGGTCTGTACTGGATTCGTGTTCACTTATCCTGCAATTTACCTGTTAGCATATTCAGCCAAATACGAAATGAACGGGACCTATCTGGTAGATTCATCATTACTTCTACCTAATTCATGGGCTCTGGCTGGAGTTGCCATGGTCGCCTCGATCCTCGGTGGTTTCCTAGGATGTCTCTATTTCATTATTTTCAGAAGAGTGTGGCTTGTTGAGGATCCTTTACCACTACCTGGTTTCGAAGCGAATATCAAACTAATGGATATCGCAGGCGAAACTGCCAAGGAGGGAGGCATGGAAGGAGCTATGCATTCAATCCGATTGGTTGGGATTTCGACTGCAATAATTATGGCATTTACATTCCTTAGGGATTGGCCACTTCTTGGTACTGGAACCAGTGATGCTGCTGGAAAAGAAGTCAAGACCTCTATTCTGAGTCGGGCGACAGAAAATATCTCGTGGTACGATGGAGGGGACCTTACGGTGCCCATGGAGAATTCACTTACCAATTACACCTGGCTGGGCTTTGGGCTTTACCCCATGATGATCGCAATCGGCTGGTTCATGAGATTCCGGGTTGCACTTCTGGTCAGCCTCGGTACTTTCTTCACTTGGTTTGTAGTTACGCCTCTAGCTTTCCATTATGATTATCCTTTCTATCTTCCCATAGATGGTGATTATCATTCTGTTAGCCAATTTTCTCCTATGGGCTCGTTAGTTTCTTACGGTTATGTTGCAAGGCCAATGGCCATTGGTGCCATCTTGGGAGGTGGAATTACTGGCCTGCTGAAGATGGCCCCGGTTTTCAAGACTACGGCCTCGGATGTGATTGATATCTTTAGAGGAGAGAGTGATAATGCTTCCAGAAAGGACTATGTTGAGGGCAAGGGATGGTATGAATGGCCAATCAGCCACATCCCTGTAATGTTGATTGTTTCACTGATTGGAATAACTCTGACCTTTTCGACACAATTTGGTTTCTTTCCTTCCTTGATTTTCTCTTTGATATTGTGCCTGACCACTTTTGCACTAGGTGCAATTGCGGTCAAGGTCATGGGAGAGACCAGTATCGAACCTGTATCTGGGACCAGTTTCATCGTCCTTTTGATGCTCGTCGTGATCTTCAAGGGAATCGGGCTTAGCGAAAGTGATACGGCCATTCTGGCCCTGGTTGGAACTACTGTTTTCGGTGGAGCCATCTCGATGTCGGGAACTGTTATCGGAGACTACAAGCCCGGATTGTATGTTGGTAACCGGCCCATGCACATCATGAAGACCGAGCTGGTCGGAATCATTCCGGGAACTATCGTGGCGGCTTTGTTCGCTGGAATCTTGTCATTGGCACTGGCCCGCGGGGATCTGGTCCTTTATGCTCCACAGGCAAATGCTTTCGCTGCCTTTGCACAGATAATGCTAGGAGGGCAGACGCCTTGGAATCTGTTGCTTCTTGGGATTGTAATTGGGGTCTTCATGGAATTGATTACCGGAATGGGTACTGCTTTTGGACTGGGTATGTACTTGCCCATGGTTGTCACCTTACCTATGGTTATTGGAGGGGGGCTGAGGGATTACTGGGAATCACGTTTCTTGGATGTAGCTGTTGAAAAGGAGAACCTTAGCGAGAAACAGAGAACTATGAGATTGTTGAATACCTACATGATTGCGACTGGCTGTATCGTCGGTGAGGCGTTGTTAGGTACCTTATTGGCCATCTACTACGTTCTACCTCTACTAACTGGATGAGATTGAGGCTAAGTATCTTATAAGGCCCCAGTTTGAAACAATCGGAGTTATTTAATGGCAAAGGAAGAATATGAGACGCCTTTGATTGATGTTTACAACCGGACTCATATGGATGCTCTTCATGAGGATGGAGGGTGGTACCATCGTTTTTTACCAGATGGGGTCTTCTTGGAAGATTTAGGACAAATTATAGAGGAGGAATTGATCAAGGCCTATAATGAGGCCGAGAGGGAAAGTGACGAATTCTTTGAAGCTAGAGTAAAGGAACTCTTTGCAGACATCTTTGCACAGGCGAATCCAAAGGACCTTCGTGGGCTTTTGCCAAAAAAGCCTCTGGTTGCCTGGGCCGAGTTACCTGTAGAAATTCAGAGAGAAATACAGGTTATGCATGACAATGCAGAAAGTGAAGGTGTGACCGAGAGAACATTGAAAAAGAGGGTCCGGCAATACCTTGTAGACCAGTTTATAATCGAGGAGTGATTAAAGATGGCCAAAAAAGATGTGACGAAGCCAATCAGCCTTGACCCACGTGGTGGTAGGCCTAGGGAGAAGTGTGTCACTCATATTGAAGGCATTGATCGAATCTTGAATGGCGGGATTCCTGTCGGGAACATCGTCCTTCTAGCTGGAACTGTTGGTTCAGGTAAGACCACTTTGGCAATGGAATTTCTCATAAATGGGGCCAAGAATGGTGAAACCTGTTGTTACATTTCTGTGACGGAACCGTCGTCCAAGATGTTATCTAACTTGCAGACTTACGGTTTCTTTGATGACAGTCTGGTCAAGGAAGGAAAACTCAATATTTTTGATCTAACCGTCATCAATGACCGCCTTGGTGTTGAAAGAATGGATGGAACCTACACTGCCAAGGATATGGAAGCGCTTCTGGGTGCCTTCGAGGATATTGTTGACGAATTGGGTGTCACCAGGTTGGTCGTCGATTCTATCACTGCCGTTTGCTATCAGCTTCCAGATAGGGGAAGCATTCGAAACTTCATATTTAGATTGAGTCAATTCTTGAGTACTTTTGGTTGTACCACGATGTTGATCTCGGAGACCGTCGTGGATTCGAACGTCCAGACTTATTCGATTTTCGGTGTCGAGGAAGCTGTTGCGGATGGGGTTTTCCTTATGGGGAACATAGTAAGACAAGGTGACTTGCTTCGAAGTCTGCAGGTTGTCAAAATGCGTGGAGCCAAGCACTCTCGTGCAAGGCACCTGATTGAATTAACACCCGTTGGTTTGGCTGTCATTCCACTGCTCAAGTGGGGACAGGATGGAGGACAGGCGTTCACATGAGTGTTGCTGATATCGCAAAATCCATCATAAAAAGTATCAATGCTGGAGATACGTTAGCTACGGTCGGCCTCCCTGCGTCTAATTTTCATGAGGGGACCGTCAAACTGGCTACCGTCCTTTTGGGGAAGAAACTCGGTGGAATTTACATAACTACTTCCAGACCCTCCTCACACATTATTGCAGAATTAGAGGAGGCGAAGGCGAACCTATCGGATTTGTACTTTGTCGACCTGGTATCCATGACTGTCGGTGGAAATACTGAAGATGCAAGAACGTTATTCATTGAATCACCCACCATGCTGGAATCGATTCTCTTGAATATTTCCCTCTTGGAAAGGAGATTGAAATCAAAAAGGAGATTTGTGTTGTTTGACTCGATTAATGGACTGAGTATCTACTCCGAACCTAAGGTTTTGAAGGAATTCATCAATGTTCTTGGGAATTCGATGCGAATCAAGGCCATTTACACTATGCTGATGACTGTCGAAGAACAGACTGACGGCGACCTTGCAGCAGCGTTAGAGTTATTATCTGACACCATGATAGGTACCTAATAATGGCTGATATAGTATCAATCGGTATTGAAAGGCTCGACGAGGCTTTAATCGATGGGAAGGGGATCACCATGGGAAGTTCAATCCTGATACAAGGTTCTTCGGGTTCCGGGAAGGAGCTGCTATCGAAGCAATTCGCTTCTGCGGGGGTTGGTTCCGAGAATGTGGTTTACTTCTCAACCGACGAGACGTCAGACGAATTGATTGGGACTTTTGAGCAATACCGCTGGCCTACGGACCTTCGTATCGTTAACGTCGGAACACAGTATTTCGAAAAGGTCTTGTCACGTGAATTACAAGCTTCCAGATTCAAACAGGAAGGGCTTTCAGTCGCTGAACTTAGGAACATTGGATCATATGGCTCTACGGTCGACCAGATCAATTTCGTTGCTGATATGACCTATGAGATCTCAAAATTGAGAGCACCTTTTAGGGTCGTTATAGACTCTCTGGATTTCTTCTTACAATATTACGATCCTATCGAGGTTCTTTCTGCTATGAGAACTATCAAGGAATATGCGCAAGCAAATGGAGGGACTGTGATGTACACCGTCACGGAAGGTGCTCATGAAGCAAGGCTCCAGAGCCAGATGGAAGCAATTTCTGATGTGGTTATCCAGCTTGAGGTCGGTCGAATGGCAGCTGAATTTGAAAATCGATTAATTATCAAGAAAATACGAAATCATCCCGAAAAGGCGGCAGTAATGATCTACGCTGTAACTGAGCACGGAATTACGCCAGAGATGATTACCCGTGTTGCCTGAGCTGCGCTGAAACTTCTCAATGAATATACCGGCCTTGCTCGCTTTACTGGCGTTCATTGTGCCGATGTGCTTTACACCGGGACCAAACAATGTTCTCTGTGCGGCCCACGGTTCTCGTCACGGGGTGAGGAAAACCGTTCCTCTGATTGGAGGGATGGCCGTTGGATGGTCCGTACTTGGGGTGGGAATTGCTGCTGGGGCCACCTTTCTAGAGGAAAACGAGTCTAGCTTCCAAATCATCTCCTATCTAGGGGCTGTGTACATCGCTTATCTGGGCTATAGGGTTGCTACTGCTTCCGTGATTGAAGATCAAGAAGAGGCTAAAGATGTACTGGGCCCCTGGACTGGATTTGTTCTTCAGATTGTAAATGGCAAGGCGTGGATTCATTTCCTAGTGATGATGACTACATTTGGAGCTACATTTGGAACAGGCTTTGAGCACAAAATTGCCCTCGTATTGTTGAATCTCTCTTTTGGATTTCCGGCTGTTCTGAGTTGGGCGGCATTTGGGACCTTACTCAAACGGATTTTCAGTGGTGAAGAATCTGGAATCTGGTTGAATCGTGTGCTAGGACTATTGCTTTTCATTGTTGCTGTGTGGATTGCTTTGCCACACGAATGAGGCACACTTTAGTACTAGAATACAAATTAAGGAATATGAGAAGAGGTGCCCTAACGTTTGTATGTGCTGTTTTCGCACTGATTTTGGCTACGGGTTCAGCGATCGCTGAGAATGAACCTACTGAAGATGAAAGTAATGTGATCATTGATGTTGTTCTACCTGTTGCGCTAGCATTCATCATGTTCTCTCTTGGTATTGGGTTGAATGTGGATGATTTCACGCTGGTTGCCAAGGAACCCAAAGCTTTCGCCATCGGTGTCGTGAATCAAATGATTGTTTTGCCGATAATGGGGTTTGCCATCGCCACTGGTTTGGATCTATCTGCAGAATTAGCCGTGGGTTTGATGATCCTGGCCTGTTGCCCCGGTGGTGTTACTTCCAATATTCTGACTAAGCTCGCTAATGGCGATACTGCGCTTTCAGTCTCTTATACGGCAGTAGTAAGTGTTGTCACCGTAATCACTTTACCTCTGATTGTTGGTTTCTCGATGGACCATTTCATGGGTGCAGATGCGCCAGACATTGACATTCTAGGTCTCGGAATAACTATGTTTCTATTGACTACGATTCCTGTGGGCCTTGGCATGGCCGTTCGGCACTTCTCAGCGGAGACGGCTGATAAGATGGACAAGGGTGTCAGTATGGTCGCCACAGGATTGTTCGTCATCATTGTCCTCGCTGCTATTGCAACCGAATGGGATACTTTGATGGACAATATAGGGAAGCTTGGTCCTGCTGTGATTATACTCACTGTTTTGATGCTCACAATTGGATACAAGAGTGCTGAATTTCTCAATCTTGACGCCGACAGGGCCACCACTGTTTCGATAGAGAGTGGAATCCAGAATGCTACTGTGGGAATAACTGTCGGGGGATTGATTCTGACTGACCCGGATGGAGGGATCTCCACACTTAGTCTGCCTTCCGGCGTCTATGGGGTGTTGATGTATCCTGTAATTGCTCCATTCATCTACTGGCGTGCAATGTATCTGAAAGACTAGGACTTAAATAATTCAAACTCATAACTCCCTTATGGGGACACGGAATCTCACGCTCTGTTTCAGCCTTTTTCTAATCTTGTCTTCTGGTTTTTACTACCTGCCTCATAATGCTGAAGCACAAGGTACCCCGGAGTACAATGATGTTAGCAATGGTCTACCCACACAAGGTCTCTGGGTTTCCAAGGTCCGGCTTCATGATATTGACGAAGATGGGGCTGATGAGGCTTTCTTTTTGGGCCCGCGCAAGGGACAGGGGGACCGTTCTCTCCACGTAATGCAATGGGATGGTAATGCGTGGTCGAATGTTTCATCCACGTTTGGAACGGAAGTGATTAACCATCACTCTTACGGCGGATTTGATTTTGGCGACCTTGACAATGACGGTAACGTGGATGTGGTGGCTGGTAGCCATGGCAAATATAACGTCAGTGCCTTCTACCGAGGCTCTGGAGGAAATTGGGACGAGAACGTGGTAGAGAAAGAGTGTGAGGATTGTAACAGTCAGGATGCTTGGTCTATTGATGTTGGAGACTATAATGCCGACGGGCGTCTGGATGTTTTGATAGGGGGTCAGATGGATATGGTCCTTACTCCTTTTGCAAACTCGGGTGACGGTAATTGGACTCAACAGAACGACGGGATAATCATGGGCAGAGCCAGCACTTTGCAGGGCTATTTCGTTGATATCAACCGAGACGGGTTCCTGGATCTTATAGCTAATCTTCGTGACGGTGTCTGGGTCTACCTTGGTGACGGAAACGGAGGCTGGACAGACTCCAGCGCAGGCCTGCCAGTTGAATCAGGCACAAATGATAGTCCGTTCTCGCTCGACTGGGGGGATTTCAATAATGATGGATTCGTGGATCTAGCACTATGCACGGTTGATAACGGCGATAGTCACCTCTATGCCTTCTCTGGGGACGGAGAGGGTGGCTGGACCGATAATTCTGTAGGATTGCCGAACCAAGCCTATGTAACCGTAAAATTAGCAGATATGAATCAGGATAAGTACGACGATATTGTTGGAGTGACGCCTAATGGAGTTGTTGAGACCTATCTTGCAACCGAAACCGGTGGATGGGTAAAGTCCCAGAACACGTTACAAGGAAACGCACGGGGGCACCGCCTGGAAGTAGGGGATTTCGATCACAATGGACACCGTGATATCATCGCCGGTTTTGGGACGGACCAAACTGGCTATCCGGGCAGTGTGAAAGTCTGGCGTGAAAGCACGGCCGTGACTTCACTGGGTGTGGACATGGACTATCCTGATGGCATGGAAACCTTCCGTGGTGGGTCTATCAGGTTTATTCACTGGCTCTCGGAAATTCCATCGACAACAGAATCCCGTAGCGTGAAATTAGAATATTCAACTGATGGGACTGAGGGTGGTTGGACAACTATCGCAGAAGGATTACCAGATACGGGTACCTTCCAGTGGGAAGTGCCTTTCGAGAATTCTGACGATTGTTTTCTGAGAGTGACATTAACGGATGAATTAGACAATTCTGTTGGTGATATTAGCGATAATAGTTTTGCGATTATATCGCCCTCACATGTTCCACCAGATATAGAATTAGATGAGCCAGATGGTGTCTTTGATGGCAATTATACCATCTCTTGGTTGGCCTCTGATCCGAACGGGGACCAAGTGACAGTCGACCTGTACTATGATACTGATACTCAACCTGATGAAAAACAATTGATTGTCTCTGGACTCTCAAATTCGGGAGAGTATGAATGGGATACCTCGGAAATTGAGGAGGGTGATTACTATTTGGCGGGCGTAGCAACTGATTCCAATTCACAAGATGATACTGATTATACTTCTGGAACGCTACGGATTGAGCATAATGATCCTCCGGTAATCTATATCGAAACTCCCGATTCACAGAATAAGGTTGCCGATGAAAACTATGTTATCCAGTGGCAATCCTCGGACCCAGAAAATGATGCTCTAACGATAGGGCTTTTCTATTCAGACACGGAAAATCCAAATAATAGTATCACCATAGAAACAGGCCTTTCAAACAGTGGAGAATACGAATGGGATACTTCCCAAATTGAGGAAGGGGCATGGTTTGTGTGTGGAACTGCCAATGACGGTGAGCTAGAAAGTTATGATTGTAGCGATTATACGCTCGAGATTAACCACACGAAACCAAACAATCCACCCGAGATTGTTATCTATTCACCCACTCCCTTCGAAGTGATTGATGCTGGCGTGAATGTACAATGGTCCGTAACGGATGCGGATGGTGATTTGATTGAAATCAATCTGTTTTCAAGACCTTTCTCGTATGCGGGGCTTGGTACCATCTCTTCTGGTTTGGCTACCTCTGGTAACCTGTTGTGGGACACGGATGACCTAGATGAAGGCGATTATTATCTGGTCATGAGTGCCAGTGATGGGCTGACCACAACCTGGAAGAATATCAGTGTGACAATCTCACACCCTGAATTCTCTGTTGAACTGGATGAAATCCTTGTCGCTACCTTGAACCCCACCGAAGGTGAGAAAGTATCTTTCTATGTGATCGTCAGCAACGTTGGTGATCTTGAGGGGGTGGCTGAACTGGTTTGGAATGTGGATGGTGTGATGGTCTCAACTATTCTTATAGACTTGGAAGAAGGTGGCGATGCATTATCTCAATTTGATTGGGTAGCGGTTAGTGGGCAACATACGATCAGTGTCTCTACCGGCACTACTATCAAAACCGTATCGGTTTTTGTTGAATCTAGAGTTGTTGTAGAGGAGGCACCCTGGATTTCAGAAGGGGGTTTGAGTCCGTGGTTCTACTCAATACCTGTGATTATCGCGGCAGTTGGAATTATTTTCGTTCATAGAAAGTGGGCAGAGTTTAGAAGAATGCCCAGTGACGATGACGAATTTGAATGGGAATGAAATACGCATGCTTATTTTTTTGACCCCCTGTTAGTGGTTTGGAGTGACATTACCACCTGAAAGCCACCCAAGATACAAATCTTTGATGGCTCGAGAGAAATTGGTAGAAGCTGCGGATGTTGTATCCAAACAAGGCCTGATTGCTCATGGAAGAGGAGAAGCATTCGATTATTTGTTAGGGGAGCAAACTTGCCCCTCCGCGATGCAATCAATCAAGGCAGCGGCTTCCTTGATTCGGTCCGCAAGTGATCCTGTTATCTCTGTTAATGGAAATGTTGTGGCCCTAGCTTCCAAAGAAGTAGCTCATCTCTCTGAAGCTAGTGGGGCAAAAGTAGAGGTGAACCTATTCCATAGAACCCCAGAAAGGGTTGCCGGTTTAACCAAAATGATGGACGAGGTTGGAATTCAGGCTTTGGGTATGAATCCTGATGAGGTGATACCTGGGCTTTCTTCTGAAAGAGCTAGGTGTTGCTCCGGGGGAATAGGTTCTGCCGATGTGGTGCTTGTTCCGCTTGAAGATGGCGATCGTTGTCAAGCACTGGTCGATATGGGAAAGCAAGTAATTACTATCGATTTGAATCCACTATCAAGAACGGCTCAAACCGCACATATTACAATCGTTGACGAATTGACTCGCTGTCTGCCATTATTGACGGATGCGATTCGTGATGGTGTGAAAGTAGATGGTTTTGACAACGGAAAAAACCTGAGAGAAGTTCTTGCATTTATCTCCGAGAGGCTTGGAGATATCTCTTAAATGGCCGGTTTTAGTAATTCATTATAATGGGTTCAACAGAAGACCGTACGCGACGCGTTTTTCGTTCGGTCGCATTGGCTCTGATTGCATATTATTGGTTCATGGGTCTCATCATTGGCCCTGTTGATGAGAACGCGGATCGGTGGGCTGGTGGTTTTTCTTTCCTATCAAATTGGAATTTGACACTTAACTTGTTGGTGGCCCTAGGGGCAATAATGAATGAATTTGGAGGGAGAGATAGATTTGACAAACCGATTCTTGCCGCCGCGATGGGAGTGAACATTATCGTTTTGATACTCTACTGGACCTTGAAAGCGCTTGGCGCGCTGGGTGAGGTCGAGGCCTATGATTCCTTTTTTGACATGTTTAGGGAC
>Ga0207962_1000721_pt1 | contig 11129 bp, 9 predicted proteins | sample Knorr_S15_td_AAI_FD_185603 | JGI IMG/M metagenome (GOLD analysis project Ga0207962, IMG submission 185603) | Marine microbial communities from Southern Atlantic Ocean transect - Knorr_S15_td_AAIW_ad_750m_LV_A (SPAdes) (version 2) | ecosystem: Environmental > Aquatic > Marine > Oceanic | place... | reverse complement strand
GCTCGTCGTCGACCAGGCCGTCCAGGGTGGTCGGGTCGACCTTGGCAAAGAGCGGGGACGGTCGCTCGATGGGCCTCCCGGGCTCCACCTCGATGCGACACCACCCCTCGACCGGTCCGAGGATCCCGTCGAGTGCAGCGTTAGAAAACGGCAGGTACGGCGAAAGGCAGACCCGTATCCCGTTGACCGCCGACAGGGCGGTTCCCAGGATCACTCGAGCCCTCTCGGGGTCGTCCCGGGCAGCCTTCCAGGGTTCGGTGGCGTTGAGGTAGGCGTTGACCGCCGCGGCGGCCGCCATTCCCGATCGGAGGCCGGCCCGGAGCTCTACCCGATCGATATGTGCGGCGACCCGTTCCAGAGCAGCGTCCACATCCGCTAGCAGCGCCGTGTCGTTGCGGGCGCGCTCCCCCACTGGCGGAACGACGCCGCCGCAGGTGCCGTGGACCATCGACAGCACCCGGTTGACCAGGTTTCCCCAGGTGGCCACCAGTTCCTCGTTGATGCGACGGGCGATCTCGTTGACTGTCAGTTCAGTGTCGCTCTGCTCGGGGAGCGAGGCAGCCAGCGCGTACCTGAGAGCGTCCGGCTCGAATAGGTCGAGTCCCTCATCGATGGTCAGGCCCACGCCCCGGCTGGCCGACGCCTTGCCGCCTCGGAAGGTGACGTACTGGTTGGCCGGTACGTCGGTGGGGAGGTTCAGGCCCCCGTATCCCTGGAGCATCGCTGGCCAGATGATGGTGTGGAACGGGATGTTGTCTTTGCCGATGAAGTAAACCGACCGGGCGTCCGGGTTCTCCCACCAGTCTCGCCACGCCTCGGGGTCATCCTGGTCGGTGGCCCACTCCTTTGTTGCCGACAGGTAGCCGATGACCGCCTCGAACCAGACGTAGATCCGTTTCCCGGGTCCCAGGTCGTCGACCGGTACGTCAATCCCCCAGTTAATGTCGCGAGTGATGGCCCGGTCCTGGAGGCCCTCTTCGATCCAGCCCTTCGAGAAGTTCAGGACGTGGGCCCGCCAGCCCTCGCGAGAATCCAGCCAGTCCCCCAGCGACTCCTGGAAGTCCGACAGGCGGAGGAAGAAGTGCTCGGTCTGGCGCGGGACGGGTTCGCTGCCGGTGATCTTGGACCGTGGGTTGATCAGCTCCTCCGGGTCGAGGGTTCTCCCGCAGCTCTCGCACTGGTCGCCGCGTGCCTCGGTGTAGTCGCAGTGCGGGCAGGTGCCCTCGATGTAGCGGTCGGGCAGGAACCGCTCGGCTTCCTCGTCGTAGTACTGGTCGGACGTTCGCTTGTCGATGTGGCCCTTCCCGAGAAGGCGCAGGAAGATGTCGTGGGTGACCGCGGCATGGTTGTCGGTGCCGGTGGAGGTGTAGCGGTCCCAGCTGATGCCGAGGCGCTCCCAGTTGTCGACGAACTCGGCGTGGTAACGGTCGACGATGTCGTTCGGCGTGACCCCGTCGGTGTCGGCCCGAACGGTGATTGGTGTGCCGTGCACGTCGGAGCCGCTGACCATGAGCACCCGGTTACCGACCCGCCGCTGGAAGCGGGCGAACACGTCGGCTGGCAGGTAGGCGCCGGCAAGGTGGCCGAGGTGGCGAGACCCCGAGGCGTAGGGCCAGGCCACGGCAACCAGGACTGGTCGGGCCACGCCGTTCGACGACATGGTGACCGAGGCTACCGGTGCTCTAGCGAGCCGACCCGGGCTGACCAGCCCGGTCAATCGCCGAGCGCCAGGCGGTAGGCGCGGCGGCGTGACACACCGAGTCGCCGGACGGCCTCGTCAGCTGCGTCCCGGGTTGACGCTCCCCCGGAACGGGCCTCGGTGACCACGGCCAGGACCCGCTGGTCGTCCGGCTCGTCGGCCGGAGGGGCCCCGGCCACCACGATGACCACTTCACCCTTCGGTGCCTCGACGTAGTGGTCAACCGCCCCGGCCAGCGTGCCCCTCCACGTCTCCTCGTGCAGCTTGGTTAACTCGCGGGCCACGGCCACCGACCGGTCCCCGCCGACTGCCTCGGCCAGGTCGCCGAGCGTGGCAGCCAATCGACGGGGCGACTCGAGGAGGACGATCGTCCGCTCCTCGACCCCCAGTTCGGCCAATCGGGCGACCCGGTCGGCCCCTTTCCGCGGAAGGAAGCCCTCCATGCACCAGCGGTTGGTGGCCAGTCCGCTGGCTACCAGTGCGGCGACCGGGGCGGTTGGACCAGGAATGACCGACACCCGATGGCCGGCGTCGAGCACCCGCCTGACCAGTCGTTCGCCGGGGTCGGAGATCCCGGGGGTGCCGGCGTCGGTGACCATGGCCACCGTTCGGCCCTCGTCGAGGTGGGTGACGATCCGGGCGGCGACCCGGTCCTCGGTGTGGGCGTCGACTCGGAGCAGCCGCGCCCCGTCGACGCCAGCGTGCTGGAGGAGGCGGCCGGTCCGCCGAGTGTCCTCGCAGGCCACAACGTCGGCGGCGGCGAGGGTTGTGGCAGCCCTCGGCGAGAGATCGCCCAGGTTGCCGATGGGGGTGGCCACCAGGATCAGACCACCTGCCCCCGAGTCGCCTGTCACGACCGGACCTCCAGTTCGTCACCCTCCGACAGCCCCGGTGGGCCAACTGACCCGGCTGGAGCTTCGACTGCCGCACCGGCCGTCAGCACCAGCATGCCGACCCGGCTGGGGGCCATGCTGGTCGTCCGCAGCACTTGTAGGTCGCGGCCCAGGTGGGCACCGTCAACGGCGGACCTCATGCCGACGGTGCGGACGTTGCGGGCCGGTCGCGGTCGTACCGTCCCGTCGCCGGCTTCCCGACCCAGTGGTCCCCGCCGTCGCTCGGTCCGGGTGTGGGCGACCGCCACGCTGGCCAACACCTGTTCTTCGGACACCAACCCGGGCATGCCCTAGAGCGTAGGGCTAGACGTTGAACCGGAACTCCATCACGTCGCCGTCGGCCGGCCGGTAGTCCTTCCCCTCGCTGCGGACCAGGCCGGCCTCGCGGGCGCCAAGCCAAGAGCCCTTCTCGATCAGGACATCCCAACCGATGGTCTCGGCTCGGATGAAACCGCGTTGAAAGTCGGTGTGGATCCGACCCGCGCACTCCGGCGCCGTGGACCCGGCCCGGAAGGTCCACCCACGACTCTCCTTCTCGCCGGTGGTGAAGAACGTTCGCAACCCGAGAAGGTGGTGAGCGGCATGGGCGAAGCGGGGTAGTGCGCCCTCGCCGAGTCCAAGCCCCTCGAGTATCTCGGACTGCTCGTCGTCGGCGAGGACGGCCGCTTCGGCTTCGAGTTGGATACACATGGCAACCGCGTCAGCGCCCCCCATCTCGGCGACCACCGGGGCGAGGACCGCGCCCGGGTCGTCGAGCTGGTCCTCGTCGAGGTTGACCACGGCCAGGACGGGCTTGTCGGTGAGGAGGAAAAACCGGCGCAGCAACGCTCGGTCGGCCTCCTCTAGGTCGCCACGGTAGAGGGGCACACCGTCGGCCAATTGCTTCACGGCACGCCCCGCCGCCTCGACTACCGGGGCCAAGCTAGGGTCCGCCTTAACGGACCGCTGCTGCTTCTCCAACTGCCGCTCACAGGTCTCAAGGTCGGCCAGAGCCAGTTCAACCTCGAGCACCCGAAGGTTCTCGAGGGGGTCGGTGGAGCCCGGTATGTCAGGGTCGCCGAAGGCCCGGAGCACGTACACGATGGCGTCCACCTCGCGAATCCCGGCCAGGAAGCGGTTCCCTAGGCCCTCCCCCCGGGCCGCTCCCTCCACCAGGCCGCCAATGTCGGTGAACTCGACAGTGGTGGGCACCACGTCGGCGGAACGACTCATAGCCCCCAGGCGCTCGAGGCGCGAATCAGGAATCCGGGCCATCCCGACATTGGCATCGGTGGTGGCGAAGGCGTAGGGGACGGCCAGGGCCCCGCCCCCGACGAGGGCGTTGAAAAGCGACGACTTGCCCGAGTTCGGCAGGCCAACGAACCCAAAACGTTCCACCGCCGCTCCTCCGATTCCGGACGCACCGGTCGGGCCGGCCCAGAACCAGGTTAGGTCTCGATCGGTCGGATCAGGGCGAGGGGCGGGTACTCTCTCGGCCATGTCGAAGAAGACGAGTAAGAGGCGGACCAACGCCCGTCGCAAGAAGGCCAACCACGGGCAGAAGCCCAACGCAGGACGCAACAGCTGACCCGCCTTGTCGTCAGTTTCGTGACCGTCGACCCGGGGGCGCGGTGAGCATCCGATCGGCGCTCGTACCGGTGCTGGCGGTGGCCTTGGCCATCGCCGTCGGCGCGGTGATAATCGCCTTGTCGGGGTCATCGCCTGTGGACGCCTACCGTGCCCTGATCGAAGGGTCGCTGTCCGACCCCAAGAGCATCGGGCGCACGCTCGAGAAGGCCACACCCCTCGTGATGGGGGGCCTTGCGGTGGCCTTTGCCTTTAAGGCCGGGCTGTTCAACATCGGCGGGCAAGGCCAGTTGGTCGTCGGTGCCATCATCGCCGGTGCTGTCGGCTACGGGATCAGCGACCTGCCGTGGATCATTCACGCCCCGCTGGCTCTACTGGTCGGGGCCCTGGCTGGCGCGGCCTGGGGGGCCATCCCGGGTGTCCTCAAGGCCACCCGGGGAGCCCATGAGGTCATCACCACCATCATGTTGAACTTCGTGGCTCTCAACCTGACCGACTGGCTGGCTTCCAAGGTTTGGCGGGAGCCCGGGGTGATCGTCCGCACGCCCCACATCGAGCCCAGCGCCGAGATCCCCCGATGGGGCGAGATCCCCACTGGCTTCTTCCTAGCTGTGGTCGCTGCGCTGGCCTGCTGGTACCTGCTACGCGGAACCACCTTCGGCTTCGAGATCCAGTCGGTGGGCCTCAATGCCGACGCGGCGCGCTACGCCGGGATCTCGGTACGCCGGATCTTTGTGACCACCATGGCCATCAGTGGAATGTTGGCCGGTCTCGGTGGGGCCATCGAGACCAATGGGATAGTTGGACGGTACGAGCCGGGGTTCAACGCCGGGCTGGGCTTCGAGGGAATCACCATCGCCCTGCTGGCCCGGACCCACCCGCTGGGGGTGATTCCGGCGGCGATCCTCATCGGGGCCATGCAGGCCGGAGGGTCAATGATGCAGTTCAAGGCCGACGTGCAGCCAGAGATCACCAAGATCATCCAGGCCCTGATCTTGGTTTTCGTGGCCACCCCGATCATCGTCCGGTGGCTCCTCAACAAGAGGGAGGCCGACGAGTTGTCGGTGTCCAGCACATGGGGCTCGTGATGGCCGACGACGCCAAGCACCGCAACGTTCTTGCCGCCATCGTCTACCGGTTGCGGTGGTGGCTGGTCACCGGAGCGCTACTGGTGGCCTTCACACTCTGGACCGGCGAATTCCACCAGGCCCAGACGACGGCCATTCTGGCCAGCACCCTCCGCCACTCAACTCCGCTGGTCCTAGGGGCCCTCTGCGGGATGCTGGGGGAGCGCTCCGGGGTTATCAACATCGGCATCGAGGGCCAGATGCTCATGTCAGCCTGGGCCGGCTTTATGGTCGCCTCAGCCACCGGGGACCTGCTCATCGGGGTCCTGGCCGGGGTGGCGGTCGGCATGCTCATGGGAGCCGTCCTGGCCGGCATCTCGGTAGGCCTACGCGGTGACCAGATCATCGCCGGGACGGTGCTCAACATCGCGGCGATCGGGATCACCAGTTTCTTCTTCACCCAGGGACGGACCCTGCCCTCAGGCAAGCTTCTACCGATCCGGCTCGGGCCGCTGGCCGACCTCCCCGTGGCGGGACGGGTCCTGTTCTCCAACAAGCCGATCACCTACCTGACCCTCCTCTTGGTGCCCGTCGTGTGGTTCGGCCTGTTCCGCACCACCTGGGGGTTACGGACCCGAGCGGTCGGTGAACATCCCAGCGCCGCCGAGACAGTGGGTATCTCGGTGGTCGGGATGCGCTACCTAAACCTGATTCTCGGCGGAGGCATCGCCGGCCTGGCCGGGGCTTACCTGAGCCTCGAGGCGGTGGGATCCTTCGAACGGGGAATGACTAACGGTAAGGGCTTTGTGGCCCTCGCCGTCATGATTTTCGGCCGCTGGAACCCCATTGGGGCATGGGGGGCGGCCCTGCTATTCGGCTACGCCAGCGCGGTGCAAACCCAGTTCCAGTTCCGTGACTGGCTCACCAGCGACCCCCAGTTCGTCGGAATGATTCCCTTCGTGGTGACCATCGTCGTCCTAGCCGGCTTCGTTGGCCGGGCCCGCCCACCGGCCTCCATCGGCCAGCCCTACTCGAGGGAATGAGCCAGGTGTCTGAGGCGACGCCGGCCCTTGAGGCCATCGGTATCCACAAACGCTTCGGTGGGGTCGTAGCTAATGACGATGTCAATCTCCGAGTGGAGAAGGGCCGTATCCACGCTCTGTTGGGCGAAAACGGCGCCGGCAAGTCCACCTTGGTGAACATCCTCTTCGGCCTATACCGGGCCGACCGGGGTGAAGTGCGGGTGGCCGGAAAGGTGGTCAACCTGGGGCGGCCCAGGGACGCCATTGACCGCGGGATCGGAATGGTCCACCAGCACTTCCAGTTGGTCCCGGTGCTCACCGTGGCCGAAAACGTGGTACTTGGGGACGAGCCGTCCCGCAGCCACACCATGTTCGATTTTGGAGCGGCCCGGAGGGCGGTTCAGGAACTGGGCGAGCGTTACGGCCTCGAAGTGGACCCGGAGGCCGTGGTCGAGGACCTCCCCGTGGGTACCCAACAGCGCGTGGAGATCCTCCGGTCGCTCTACCGGCGGGCCGACGTGCTGATCCTCGACGAGCCCACCGCGGTGCTGACCCCCCAGGAAACCGACCAGCTCCTGGAGGTGCTGCGGGGACTGGCCGATCAGGGAGTGGCCATCGTGTTCATAACTCACAAGTTGCGGGAGGTTCTAGCAATCGCCGATGAGGTGACAGTCATGAGGGACGGCCGGGTGGTCGGCTCCACCACGCCCGGCGAAACCGACGAGGCCGGGCTGGCCGAGATGATGGTGGGGCGCAGCGTGGTCCTGCGGGTGTCGAAGACGCCGGCTTCTCCCGCCGCGACGGTGCTTCGGGTCAACGATCTGTGCGTCGACGACGACCGGGGCCTCCGGGCAGTAAACGAACTGTCACTGGAGGTGCGGGCCGGTGAGATCCTCGGAGTGGCCGGTGTGGAGGGCAACGGTCAGCGTGAACTGGTCGAAGCGGTGACCGGTCTGCGATCGGTGGTGTCGGGGATCGTGGAGATGGACGGCCACAACATCACTGGACTCTCGCCCCGGCAGATCAGCGAGTTGGGAATGGCCCACATTCCCGAGAATCGCGAGAAGCACGGTTTAGTGGGAGCTCATTCGGTGGCCGACAACCTTGTCTTGAACCAGTACTACCGGGCTCCCTTCGCCCGGCGGGGCTTCCGCCAGATGGACACTGTCACCGAGCACTCGCGGTCCCTGGTGGCCGACTACGACATCCGGACTCCTGACGTTTTTACGCCCGCCCGGGCCTTGTCGGGTGGCAACAAGCAGAAGACCATCGCGGCTCGTGAATTCTCCCAGGGTGCCCGCCTGTTGGTGGCCGCCCAGCCCACCCGGGGCATAGACGTGGGCAGTATCGAGTTCGTGCACCAGCAACTCATCGATCAACGTGACCGTGGCCTGGCGGTGTTGCTCATCTCAGCCGAGCTGGATGAGATCCTGAGCCTGTCAGACCGGATCGGTGTGATCTACGGGGGCCGCCTGGTGGTCGTCGCCGATGCGTCCGATCTAGATCGGATACGTATCGGACGCATCATGACCACTGGGTTCGACGACACGCCCGCGACATGACCGGCGACGAGCCGGAGTCCCGGTTACGGCTCGACGAGCGGGTGGCCCTGATCACCGGGGCCAACAGCCCCATCGGTGCGGCCATCGCCCGCCGGTTGGCCGCCGCCGGGGCCCAGGTCGTTCTCGGCGCTCACCGCGAGACCGACCGGGTGGAACCGCTGGCCACCGATCTGGGCGCTCCGATGCTCGTTGCCGACCTCGCCGACCCGTCATCGGCCGAACGCCTGGTCGACGAGACGGTCGAGGTCGCGGGACAGCTCGATGTCCTGGTCAATAACGCAGCGCTACAGACGGTCGAGCCGCTGGCTTCGACTACCTCCGAGGCGTGGGACGAGGTTCTTGACACGAATCTGCGGGCAGCGCATCTGATGATGCGTGCCGCTCTTAGGCCCCTTAGTGGGAACGGTGGCGGTGCCGTGGTGAACGTGGCCTCCGTTGAGGCCCATCAACCGGCCGCCGGTCACGGCCACTACGCGGTCTCTAAGGCCGGCTTGGTCATGCTTACCCGTGCCGCGGCACTCGAATACGGGCCGGCCGGCGTTCGGGTCAACTCGGTGTCCCCGGGCCTCATCGACGACGGCAGCCTGGCCGAACGATGGCCTGACGGGGTGGAGCGCTGGCTGGCCGCCGCTCCACTGAGGCGGATCGGCACACCCGGTGACGTGGCCGATGCGGTGATCTTCCTGGCCTCGCCCATGGCCCGCTGGGTAACCGGAGCGGACCTGGTGGTCGATGGTGGAATTCTGGCCGTTCCGACCTGGTGACGAGCCGCCTAGTTCTCAGGCCCGGGTGAGGTCGGCAATCCTCGCCGCAGCGGTCGGCCACCTGTCAAGGAGGTCGTCGCGACGGCCCATCTCGAACATCTCATCGGTGTAGGGCGGCGTCATAGTCGTACCGAGCAGGCTCCATCGACCAAGGGTCGACGAGCCTTGCCAAACACCGGCGGGGACCAGAACCTGGGGGCGTTGACCACCCTCAAGATCGGGGCCCAGCACAGGTTCGGTGACCTGCCCGTCCGGGTGGAGCAGGAGTAGGAGCGCCGGGTCGCCTCCGTAGTGGTGGTACAACTCGGGGGATTGAAGCCGGTGGATAGCCGAGAAGTCACCCTGGGCGAGCAGGTAGTAGATCGCCGTCGACTGTCCGTCCCGCACCGTCTGGGCCCAGCGGCCGCCTTCTGCGGGGAGGGGCGCTAGGCCGAGCAGGTCGGCCACCCGGTCGGCTTCCATCGATCCGCTCATCGACCCTCAGCCCTCAGCCAGGCGAACAGCCCGACTACTCACCTCGGCCCGGGCCCGGTCCTCGTCAACATTGGTCACCCGGCCGTCGACCACCACCGGCTCACCGGCCACCCAAACATCGGTGACCCGCCGATCCGACCCGGCCCACACCAGGTGGGCCAGTAACTCACTGGGTTCGGTGACCGGTACAAAGGTGCTGTGGTCGAGATCGATCCGGATCATGTCGGCAACAAAGCCGTCGGCGAGCCTCCCGACATCATCGAGGCCGACGGCCGCGGCGGCGCCCCGGGTTGCCATGGCCAGGACCTGCGCCGGAGTCACCGCGGTGGAGTCGAGGGCGGCCACCCGGGCCAGTAGCGCGGCCATCTTGACCTCCTCCCACAGATCGAGACTGTCGTTGGAGGCCGGCCCGTCGGTCCCCAGTCCGAGTGTGACTCCGGCGGAGAGCATCGCGGCCAGCGGGGCGATTCCCGAGCCCAACTTCATGTTGGACACCGGACAATGGGCGACTGCCACGCCGGCATCGGACAGTACGGCGATGTCGGCGTCGTCAACCCACACGCAGTGGGCGGCCAGCACCCGGCCACCGAACACCCCGTGTTCGGCCAGGATCCTCACGATGCTCGCCCCGTGTTCGGCCTCCAGTGCCGCACTCTCCAGCTTGGTCTCAGCCACGTGCAGGTGCAGGACCGCCTTGAGCGACCGGGCCAGGTCGGCCAGCTCGGAGCACGCAGCGACCCCCAGGTCATAGGCCGAATGCGGGGCAATCCCCACGGTGATCCGGCCCGCCGGGTCGTGGTGACGGGCATGGAATTCCGCAAGGGCGACCATGCGGTCGCTGCCCTGACCGTGGCTATCTGCGTGTAGAGCCGACAAGACCCCGGGGGTCATCACCAGGCGAGCCCCCGACGCGGTTACCGCTTCGACCAGCGCCTCCTCAAACAGGTACATCTCGCAACTGGTCGTCACCCCGGCCCTGAGCATCTCGGCCGAGCCGAGGGTCATCCCCCACCACACGTCTTCGGCTGTCATGCGCCCTTCCCGGGGCCACATGGCTTCCCTCAACCACCGGTCGAGGGGCAGGCCGTCGCCGGCCCCCCGTACCAGGGTCATCGGGGTGTGGCAGTGGGAGTTGACCAGCCCGGGCATCAACAGGCCACCAAGATGATGGACAGTGGTCGAGTCGTCGACAACCGCTTCTCCGTCCACCGGGCCGACCCAGGCGATCCGATCGTCGACTACCTCGACCACCCCGGGCGTGTAGACGGCGTCGGTCGCGTCGCAGGTGACCACGGCGTCGGCCACGTAGCGGTGGCGGTCCATCGGGCGGAGGCTACCGGGCATCCCGATCCCGGCTGGCCCCTACCGGTCCCCGCCCGAGGGGGGGTCGGCGTCGGGACCAGGAAGTAGGGTCGCCCGGCACCGTCGAGCGAGGCCGGAGGGTCGGCGTGAACCAGCAGGACGGAGGGTCGGGGTCCACCCCCGGGTACGGTCACCGTCCCCGGATGGGTCGGCCTCGCCATCGGCTCAGCGACCAGCGCCCCTGGTGGGACACCTTCCCCTGGTGGGGAGCGGTGATCCTGGCGATCCTCGTCTGGATGGCCTTCAAGATCCTCACCGACGACGATTACGATCTGGCCTGGACGCGTATCTGGCCCGGGTTGTGGATCACCCTCGTGGCGACGCTTGAGGCGTTTAGCATCGCCCTGGTCATCGGACTGGTCTTCGGCATGGGCCAGTTGTCCCGCAACGTGGTGTCACGCAATGTGGCCCGGACCTACGTGGAGTTCGTCCGCGGCATACCCATCCTGCCCCTCATGTTCACCTTGGCCCTGGTCATCGTCCCTCAGGTCACCAACGCCCTCAACGGACGCCTCGACGCCTGGTTCGGTTGGGAGTTCAAACTCTCGTTCCAATGGCGGGCCGTCATCACCGTCGCCCTGATCTACGGGGCCTACATGGCCGAGGTCTTCCGGGGCGGCATCCAGTCCATCCCCCCCGGCCAGGTCGAGGCGGGCCGGTCACTCGGGTTGAGCCGACGCCAGACCATGAACTCGGTGGTCCTCCCCCAGGCCATGCGGG
>Ga0207962_1000720_pt1 | contig 11131 bp, 8 predicted proteins | sample Knorr_S15_td_AAI_FD_185603 | JGI IMG/M metagenome (GOLD analysis project Ga0207962, IMG submission 185603) | Marine microbial communities from Southern Atlantic Ocean transect - Knorr_S15_td_AAIW_ad_750m_LV_A (SPAdes) (version 2) | ecosystem: Environmental > Aquatic > Marine > Oceanic | place... | reverse complement strand
CGCTGCCCGAACCGACTGACTTCGCCGACGCCCTCGGTGGCCTGGGAATCCGCCCCGACGACCCGGTGGTGGCCTACGACGACGTCGGAGGAATGGTGGCCGGACGTCTGGTGTGGATGCTACGGATCCTCGGTCAGCCCGCCGCCCTCCTCGACGGCGGCCTGGATGCCTGGGCGGGACCCCTGGCCACCGGAGAAACGAAACCGACACCAGTTGATTGCCCGGCGCGCTCATGGCCGGACAGCGCCCTGGTCGACATAGACCAGGCGGCCGACTGGGTCGACCGGGGAATCCTCCTCGACGCCCGGGGCGTCGAGCGTTACCGGGGCGACACCGAACCGGTCGATTCCCGAGCAGGCCACATACCCGGAGCGCTAAGTGCCCCCTTCGCCGACAACCTCAGCGTCGACGGACGGTTTCGCAACGCCGACCAGCTCCGGAAGCGCTACGCCACCCTGGGGGTGGCCGACGCCGGTGAAGCGGTCGTCTACTGCGGGTCGGGGGTCAGCGCCTGCCACGACCTTCTGGCCATGGAGCACGCTGGCCTCGGGCGGGGACGCCTCTACCCGGGCTCGTGGTCGCAGTGGAGTGCCTCCGACCGTCCGGCCATCGTCGGCCCAGGACCGGCCGATCCGGGGCTCCCTGGCTGATCGTTCCGTCCTGGGATCGACCGACGGTTTGGCCACGGTCCAGGGGCCGGGCAGGGGCCTCAGACGTAGGTGCTGCCCTTCGGGGCTCCCTCGTCCTTGCGGATCATCACGTTGACCAGCGCCGGCCGGCCGGAGGCGAATGCTCGTTCCAGGGCCGGTCGGATCTCCTCGGGTCGTTGGCAGAACTCACCGTGCCCGCCGAGGGCCTCCACGACCCGGTCGTAGCGGGTTTCGGCCAGATCCACGGCCACCTTCCGATCGGCGCCGTACAGGCCGACCTGGGGGCGCAGCATCTGCCCCCAGGCGGCGTCGTTGCCGACGATCCCCACGATGGGCAACCCGAAGCGAACCGCGGTGTCGTACTCGAAGCCGTTGAGGCCAAAAGCCCCGTCGCCGTAGATGATCAGTACCTTCCGGTCCGGGAACGAATGCTGGGCGGCCAAGGCGAACGGCATCCCCACCCCAAGGGTGCCCAGCGGGCCGGGGTCCATCCAGCCGTCCGGGGTCCTGACCGGGATCACCTTGGAGGCTTGCGCGACGATGTCGCCCCCGTCGCCGATGAGGATCGTGTCCTCGTCGACGAAGTCACGGATCTCCGCCGCGAAGCGCAACGGGTCCACCGGGCTCTCATCGGAGCAGAGCTGTGCCTCGAACTGGGTTTCCAGTTGGTCCTCCCGGGCCCGCAGCTCGGCTGTCCAGTCGGAAAAGTCGACCGTGGCATTCGAGGCGCCTATCTCGTTGAGCATCCGGTCGAACACCACCCCTAGGTTCCCGACCACTGCCACGTCTGCCGGCCGGTTCTGGCCGATCAGAGTGGCGTCGATGTCGAGTTGCACGATGCGAGCCCCATCCGAGACGGAGCCGCCGAAGCGGAGCCGGAAGTCCAGCGGGGATCCGGCCAGCACGAAGACGTCGCATTCCCGGAGGGCCTCCCGGCGGACCCGGTTAAACAACTGGGGGCTGCCGTGGGGCATCTGGCCGCGACCCATGCCGTTGACAAAGGTGGGTAGCGCCGTCTCCTCAGCGAAGCGCTGCAGGGCCGGACCGCCCCTCGACCACTTGACGCCCGTGCCGGCCATCATCACCGGCCGCTGGGCGGTGGCCAGAGTCTCCACGGCGGCGGCTACGTCGGCTGGGTCCGGGTGGACCACCGGCGGGGTGGCGGTGATCGGCGGGATGGCCACATCGTCAAGCGACGCCGGGCCCATGAGCACATCCATCGGGATCTCCAGGAACGCCGGTCCGGGTACCCCGGCCACGGCGTGGCGCACCGCCACCTCCACGTACTCGGGGATCCGATCGGTCTGGTAGCAGGCATCGGCCCACTTGCTGATCGGTCGGATCATTCCCACGTGGTCCATCTCCTGGAGCGACCCGCGGCCCAAATTGGCGAACGGCCCTTGGCCGCCGATGACCAGGAGCGGACTGTTGGCCCGCCAGGCGTTGGCGATTCCAGTCACCCCGTCGGTCACCCCCGGGCCGGCGGTCAGCACAGCGCAGCCCAGCCGACCCGGGTTGAGTCGGCTATAGGCGTCGGCAGCGTGCACAGCGGCCTGCTCGTGGCGCACGTCGATCACCGGAATGCCCTCATCGAGGGCCCCGTCAAGGATCGGCATCACGTGACCTCCGGTGAGGGTGAAGATGACCCCCACCCCGGCCTCCCGGAGGGACCGGGCCACCAACCTGCCGCCGTGGGTCATCTCACTGGGTCCACGACGGTGGCCGCTTGTCCAGATAGGCCCGCATACCCTCGGCGGCCTCCTCGCCACGGAAAAGGCTGGCTGAGAGCTCTCCGGCCCATCGAAACGCCTCGTCGATTGGCATCCCCGGGACCCGTGCCATGAGCTGCTTGGCCGCCGCGATGGCCTCCGGTCCGCCCGCCTTCAGGTCAGCGACAGCGGCGTCCACCGCGGCGTCGAGTTCTTCGACAGGCACCGCGGCGTTGATGAGACCCATGCGGGCCGCCTCGGGGGCCAGGAACCGATTGCCTCGCAGGAATGCCTCGCGGGCGTCGGCGGGGCGAATCTTGGGTAGGCAGACCACCGAGATGATCGCCGGGGCGACGCCGATCCGAACCTCAGTGAACCCGAACTTGGCCTCCTCGATGGCGATGGAGATGTCCATCGCCGCCGCGAGGCCCATTCCACCGGCCACACAGTGCCCGGCGATCCGGCCGACGTACGGCTTGGGCGATTCCCGGAACCTCCCAAACAGCCGGGTCGCGTCGACCGGTTTCGACGAAGAGCCACCGCCGCCCGAGGAGCGTTCGGAGAGGTCGGCCCCGGCGCAGAACACCCGGCCCCGGTTGGTGAGCACCACCACTCGGACCTCCGGGTCGGCGTCGGCGTCATCGAGCGCTTCGGTCAACTCGGTTGTCAGGCGTGAACTGAGGGCATTGCGGTTGTCCTCGTCGGCCAGGGTGACGGTTAGCACCCCGTTGGCCAGGTCGGTTTCAACGGCGGCCATTAGGTCCTCCCGGGCTGCGGCCCGTCGGTCGGCGGGCCGGCAAACGCCTGGGCCCGGTGCATCCAGTCCAGCGCGGCTTCTCCGGTCAGCTCCAGTGCGGTGTCGGCGATGTGACGTCGCTGGGTAACCACCAGACAGAAGTCCTCGGCCGGTCCCCGGACCAAGTCGTCGGCACCCTCGGCGCCCCAGGTCCACCGGGTCCCGGACGGACCGTCCAACTCGACTCGGACGTCGCCCTCGGGGGCGTCGAGACGGCGGTTGATGTAGGACCACTGCCGGGTGATGACGCCCAGTTGGGCTATGTGGCGAAGCCGGCCGGTGGCCGGCCGGTGGCCTCCAACAGTGTCGACCACGTCCTGGCCGTGGGCCCACGCCTCCATGAGCCGTGCGGTGAGAAACGACTTGGCCCCCATGGACGGCCCGTACCAGATCACCCGGGTGTCGTCGGCCAAAGTGGCTGCCGCCTCGGCCAGGCGCCCTCGTCCCACCCGCCAGGCGTCTAGCAGCCCGGCCGGCCCCAGGTCCCGTAGTCGACCCAGGGTGAACTCGTCGACGGCGTCGTCACCCCCGCCGGCTACCCCCATCAGGTCATCGACCATGGCCCGGAAGTGGTCCGGGTCCACGATCGCCGTAGCGGCCGCCTCGTCGAAGTAGGTGAGGTGAGCGATCTGGTCGGCCACGGTCCACCCGGGGCTGGGGGTGCCCAGCGTCCAGGAGTCCTCGTCGAGGGCGGACACCACGTCGTCGAGGGCCTGCTGTTCGGCAACCAGGTCGGCGGCTACCTCAGCCACGTCCACGATGGTCTCCCTTCTCGTCGATGGTGGTCACTGTCCCTGCTCCCCGCCGGGGGCGGTCAGGCCCCGCAGGATCACTTCCAGGGCCTGGTCGGCGGCCTGTTTGGGCGAGGTTCGCAGGGTGGTCATAACCTCGGCTCGGGAGAAGTCTCGGCCCACCCCGGCCATGACCCGGGCCAGAGCCGCGGTGTCTACGTCGTCGATGTCGCCTTGTTCCACGGCCATGTCCAGTAGGCAGCGGGTGACGGCTACCAGGTAGGCGGAGTGGTCGTCACTGAGCCGCTGGGCGGCGGGGACCGTCTCCAGATCTCGTGCGAAGGCCTCGGTGGTGTTGGCCACCGCCACGTTGGCCGCCCGCAGGTAGGTGGTGATGGCCTCCAGGGGGGCCATGTCGCTTTCCACGGCCCCCCTGGCGGAGCGGCCCACCTTCCACAGGTTGCGGTCGACCACGGTGAGGACCAGTTCGTCACGGCTGGGAGCCAGGCTGTAGAGGGTGCGCAGCGAGCAGTTCAGGCGGGCGGCGATGTCGGCCATGGTCAGGTGGGCGAAGCCCCCATCGAAGAGGTCACCCAACTGGTCGAGCAGGTCCCGCTGGCGTTCGGTGAGACCCCGCTCGGTGACCCGGGTCATCACCGGCCGGGGTGCCGGCACAGCCCGCAGGCGGTCGGCCACCTCGGTGGCCCGGTCCATAGCCAGGTCGGTGGTCATGACCGTCGAGCCTCCGACCAGGTCCTGCCCTCCTCGACGTTGATATCCCGAGGCAGGCCGAGGACCCGTTCGGCCACGATGTTGCGCTGCACGGCGAACGTTCCTCCGCCCAGAGTCAGGGCTGGAGAGAACACAAACCCGTAGTGCCAGACTGGTGACACGTCAGGGAACTGGCGCACCTTGAGGTTGTTGTCGGTAGGCAGCCCCATGGTCTGGGCCCCGCCGATCCGTCCGGGCGGCCCCGAGCCGACCAGCAAACCGGAGGTCCCGACGTACTCCTTGGCCAGTTCCATGACGTGTTGGCCGTGCTCGTCGGCCATCGCCTTCTGGATCGACGCCTCGGCTCCCGGGGTACGCCCGGCCAACTGGGCGCTGAGGGTGCGCAGCCGGTTGAGGCGCAGTACCTCGGCATCGCACTTGAGCCGGGCCAGTTTCTGGCGCAGCACCGGGTCGTCACAGCCGCCGCCGCTTCGCACCAGATCCAGCAGGTCCTCCGCTGAGGGTCCGGCACCCCAAAGCGAGCCGGCCGACGAGAGCGACACCCTCTCGTTGGCCAGGGTCACTCGGGCCAGCCGCCACCCCTCGCCCTCCTCGCCGACCAGGTGGTGGGCGGGCAGGCGGACGTCGTCGAAGAACACCTGGTTAAACGAGTGGGCTGTCGTCATGTCGACGATCGGTGACATGGTCAGCCCTGGGAGGTCGGTGGGGCACACGAAATACGAGATGCCCTTGTGCTTGGCCACGTCGGGGTCGGTCCGGGCGATGAGGATCCCGAAGTCAGCCTGGTGTCCGCCACTGGTCCAGATCTTGGAGCCGTTGATCACGTATTCGTCGCCGTCCCGCTCGGCCCGGGTGGCCAGGTTGGCAAGGTCCGATCCGGCATCGGGTTCGGAGAACATCTGACACCAGAACTCCTCGCCGGTGAAGATGGGGTCGAGGTAGCGCTGCTTCTGCTCCTCGGTTCCGGCCAGCATGATGGTGGGGGCTGCCCAGCCGATACCGATCGGGTTGGCCGGGCCGGACACCTTGGCGGCCCGCAACTCCTCGTGGATGATCAGTTGGTGCATCGGATCGGCGTCGATGCCGTAGGGCTCGGGCCAGTGGGGGACCACGTAGCCGGCGTCGTGGAGCTGGCGGGCCGACGGTTTCGGGTGGGCGGCGAGCCAGGCCCGGATCTCTAGTCGGCGGGGGTCGTCGTCGGGTGGAAGGTCGAAGTCCATGGTTTGGTCATCCTTCGAGGGGGGTGGAGAAATTCAGACGGTTCCCGTCGCGGTCCCTGCAACTGAACTCCCTCGGGCCGTAGTCCCTGTAGCCCGGAGGGGTGAAGACGGGAACCAGACCGGTGCACGTCGTCATTGTCGGTCCACCAGTTCGATGGGGACGTCCACCACCCGGGCCCGGAGCCACTCGCCGAGGCTCTTGGCTTGTCCGTCCTGGCGCGTCGAGGCGGCCACCCCCTCGCCGAGCAGTCCCCGGATCACGAAATTGAGTGACCAGATGTTGGCCAGGCGGTAGCGGTCGACGGTCAGGTCGGCCGTCTCGGGGAGCAGGTCCTGGAGCCGCTCGGTGGTTAGGAAGCTGTCCAGCCAGGCCCAGGCCCCGGGGCTGCGGGCGAACACCCCCAGGTTGGCGTTGCCCGTCTTGTCACCGGAGCGGCTTCCCACCACGGCGCCCAGAGGGGCGGCCATCATCTTCCCTGCGGGCACTTCGGCCGCTGGGACCTCGACCGGGGTGACGGTTACCTCGCCGGGAGGGGCGACCGAGTCCACCACTGTGCGGTCTCCGCCTAGAACCACCACATGTTGAGGTACCAGCTCGGCGGGCACCAGGGCCGGCCAGTGGACCCCGAAGGGTCGGGCCCCGCCGCCCCCGCCGATGCCGAACATGCCTGGGATGGTGGCCAGGCCCAATTCGTTGACGGCGTTGAAGACCACCCGGCCCACCTTGCGTTCGTCGGGGTCCTTGAGGCTGATCCGCCACAGGGCCACTGCCTCCTCGTTGGTGGCTGGGTCCGCCTTGTCGGTGCGCACCACCCGGGTGGTGACCTCGGCGAAGTCCTCCGGTGCGTGGGGGCAGGCCAGCCAGAAGGCCTCCTCGACCAGTTCGGCCTTAGCTTCCACGTCGAGTCCGGTCAGGGCCACCGAAAGGTCATTACGGAAGCCGCCTAGGCGGTTCATCGACACCTTGAGGGTGGACGGGGGCGGCTCGCCCCGGGTGCCGGAGATCGACACCCGGTCGGGGCCCACCTGGTCGAGGCCGATGGTGTCGAAGCGGGCGGTCACGTCGGGGCCCAAGTAGGCGGGGGAGCCGATCTCGTAGAGCAGCTGCGAGGTGACGGTGCCCACCGAAACCTCACCCCCGGTGTCGTCGTGCTTGCCGATGACCGACGAGCCGTCGGCGGCGATCTCGGCCCACGGGAACCCGGTACGGGCCATGCCTGGGACCTCGGTGAAAAACGAGTAGTTGCCGCCGGTGGCCTGGGTACCGCACTCGATGACGTGGCCTGCTACCACGGCGCCGGCTAGGGCGTCCCAGTCGTTGTGGGCCCAGCCGTGGTGCCAGGCCGCCGGGCCGCACACCACCGCGGCGTCGGTGGTCCGACCGGTGACGACGATGTCGGCGCCCCGTTCCAGGGCCTCGACGACCCCCCAGCAGCCGAAGTAGGCGTTGGCGCTGATGAAGGCGTCCTGGTCCACCAGGGGCGCTTCGGTGTCCATGTGAGCCAGGTCCACCCCGGCAGCCACCAGGTCGTCGAGGCGGTCCAACAGGTTGTCGCCGTCGACATAGGCCACGGTGGGGGACAGGCCTAGCTTGTCGCCCAACTCGGCCACCGCCTCGGCACACCCGGCCGGGTCGAGTCCTCCGGCATTGGAAACCACCTTGATGCCTCGGTCCAGGCAGGTGCCCATGACCTGCTCCATCTGGGTGATGAACGACCGGGCGTAGCCGCCACCCGGACGCTTGGCCCGGGTGCGGGCCAGGATCAGCATGGTCAACTCGGCCAGCCAGTCCCCGGTGAGGGCGTCGACCGGTCCGCCCTCGACCATCTCGGCGGCCGCTGAGAGCCGATCACCGTAGAACCCTGAGCAGTTGGCGACCCGGATCGGCTCGGCCATCACCGGCCCCCCTTGTCCCCGGAGCCCTGGTCGTCGTCGCCCTCCACCACCAGCAGGGCCACCCCGTTAGCCACCTGTTCGTCCACCGCCACCAGCACCTCGGCCACCGTGCCGTCGTGGGGGGCCTTGAGGTGGTGTTCCATCTTCATGGCCTCCAGTACGACCAGGGTCTGTCCGGCGGTCACCTGCTCACCGACGGCCACCCGGACTTCGATGACCCTGCCCGGCATGGGGGCCACCAGGCCGCCCTCGGGCACCGGGAGCTCGGGCGGTTCGAAGCGGGGGACGACATCCACCTCGACGGTACCCCGTGGGATCTGGACGTGGAGCCGGTTGCCAGCCTCGGTGACCGCCGAGGCGGTCCGGCGGCCGTCGACCTCCAGGTCGATGCCGTCGTCGGTCCACTGGTGGATTCGTACCTCCCGGGTGTCGTCGACGAGGAAGGTCCCGTCCCGCCGGGCTCGGTAGGCCACGGTGACCTCCTGGTCTCTTAGGGCCAGCGTCACTCGTTCGTCGGGGAGGCGGGCGTTGCGCCACCCGCTGGGGATACGGTCCAGGACCAGCGCCCGGCGGCGGTTTCGGCCCTGGAGCCACATGGCCGCAGCGGTGGCCACCCATGCCAGTTCGTCGCCGTCGAGCTCGACAGCCAGCGGCGGTGCGTGGCGTTCGATGAAATCAGTGGTGGTGTCGCCAGCCAGGAACGCCTCGTGGCGCAGGGTGGCCACCAGGAAGTCTCGGTTGGTTGTCACCCCGCCCAGATGGAGGCGCTCCAGGGCCCGGGCCAGGCGGGCCGCCGCCTCGATCCGGGTAGGTCCGTGGGCGATCACCTTGGCCAGCATGGGGTCGAAGTCGACGCCGATGGTGGTGCCGGCCTCCACCCCGGAGTCGAAGCGGACGGCCGGTTCGCCGGCCGGGGCGAAGGCAGCCAGGGTGCCAGTGGCCGGCAGGAACCCCGACGAGGGGTCCTCGGCGTAGAGGCGGGCCTCGATGGCGTGGCCGGTGGCCACCACGTCGTCCTGGTCGTAGCCCAGCGGTTCCCCGGCGGCGATCCGGATCTGTTCCCGGACCAGGTCGATGCCGGTGGTCTCTTCGGTGACCGGGTGTTCGACCTGGAGTCGAGTGTTGACCTCAAGGAAGAAGAACTCCCCGGTGGAGTCGTCGAGGAGGAACTCCACGGTGCCCGCTGAGTGGTAGCCGATCCCCCGGGCCAGGCCTAGGGCGGCCTCGCTCATGGCCGACCGGAGCGCATCGTCTACCGCTGGCGACGGCGACTCTTCGATGATCTTCTGGTGGCGGCGCTGGATGGAGCACTCCCGCTCGCCCAGGTGGACCAGGTTGTGGTGGGCGTCGCCGAGAATCTGGACCTCGACGTGGCGGGCCCGGGCTAGGTAACGCTCCAGGAACACCCGATCGTCGCCGAAGGCCCGGTCCGCCTCCCGTCGGGCGGTGGCCACCGCCTCGTCAAGCTCTCGAGGGGACTCGACTAGGTGCATGCCCTTGCCGCCTCCGCCGGCCGTCGCCTTGACCAACAGCGGATAGCCGACCGCCTCGCCGTCGGTCGGATCATCCGAGGAGGCCAGGGTGGGCACCCCGGCCTCCTGGGCGGCCCGCCTGGCGGCCGACTTGTCGCCCATAGTGGCGATCACCTCGGGTGACGGCCCCACCCAGGCCAGCCCGGCCGCTTCCACTGCCTCGGCGAAGGCCGCGTTCTCTGAGAGGAATCCGTAGCCGGGATGAACGGCGTCGGCACCTGCCCGGCAGGCCGCGTCCACCACGGCTCCGGCGTCGAGGTAGTCACCGATACGGACCGCCTCGTCGGCCTCGGCCACGAAGGGGGACTCGGCGTCACTGTCGGAGAAGACAGCCAGCGTGCGGATGCCCATGGCCCGGGCGGTACGGAAGACCCGTCGGGCGATCTCACCCCGGTTAGCGACCAGTAGGGAGTCGATGCTCACAGTCGGAACACCCCGTAGTGCTGGGCCCCCTCGACCGGGCGGGCCCGCACTACCGACAGGCACAAGCCGACCACCGTCCGGGTGTCTCGCGGGTCGATAATCGAGTCGTCGGTGATGGCCCCCGAGGCCACCAGGGCCAGCGAGCCCTTCTCCTGGATCTCCTCGACCTGGCGGACGATCTCGGCGTCGGCCTCCTCGTCGAACTCCTCGTCCTTGCGGGCCGCTCGGGCCCGGCGCACGATCGACATGACCCCGGCGATCTGCTTGGGGCCCATCACGGCGATCTTGGCCGTGGGCCACAAGAAGGTGAATCGGTTGCGGTACTCCCGGCCCGACATGCCGTAGTTGCCTGCCCCGTAAGAGTTGCCGACGATGACCGTGATGTGGGGCACCGTGGAGTTGGAGATGGCGTTGATCAACTGGGAGCCCTTCTTGATGATTCCGGCCTTCTCAAAGTCGCTGCCCACGATGAACCCGGTGATGTTCTGGAGGAACAGCAGCGGGGTGTCCTGGCGGTTGCAGAGTTGGATGAAGTGCGCCGCCTTCTCGGACTCCTCGGGGTATATGACCCCGTTGTTGCCCAGGATGCCCACCGGGTAGCCGTGGATGGTGGCCCATCCGCAAACCATCATCGGTCCGTAGAGGGGCTTGAACTCCTCGAAGCGGGATCCGTCGGCCACCCGGGCGATGACCCCCCTGATGTCGACGGGTTGGCGCAGGTCCCGGTCGATGAAGCCCAGCAGGTCCTCAGGGTTGTGGACCGGCTCGTCGGCCTGGTAGTTGGGCTCGGGGCCGGCCTTGCGCCAGTTGAGGTGGGAGACCACCTCCCGGCACAGCCTTAGGGCGTCCATCTCGTCTTCGGCCAGGTAGTCGGCCAGGCCGGACTGCTCGGCGTGGAGTTGTCCGCCGCCCAGCGACTCGTCGTCGGACTCCTCGCCGGTGGCCATCTTGACCAGCGGTGGGCCACCGAGGAACACCTTGGAGCGCTCCCGGATGAAGATGTTGTAGTCGGACATGCCGGGCTGGTAGGCGCCGCCGGCCGTTGAGGAGCCGAACACCACGCACACCGTGGGCACGCCCATCTTGGACAGTTCGATCATCTCGTAGAAGAAGCCACCCGACTCAGCGAAGTGCTGGACCTGGGCCCGTTTCCGGGAGGACTTGTCGCCTCCGGTGGGAATGTTGAGGTCGGCACCCGCCGATTCCACGAAACTGACGTAGGGGATGCGGTTGTCGCGGGCGATCTCCAGGGCCCGCATCCACTTCTTGACGCTGTAGGGGGTCATGGCCCCGGCCTGGACGGTGGGGTCGTTGCCCAGAATGACGCACTCGGTGTCGGCGATTACCCCGATGCCGAGCATGAACCCGCCGCCTATGGCGTAGTCGGAGTTGTAGCCGGCCAGGGGACTGATCTCAAGGAACGGGCTGTCGGGGTCCAGGAC
>Ga0207962_1000715_pt1 | contig 11146 bp, 10 predicted proteins | sample Knorr_S15_td_AAI_FD_185603 | JGI IMG/M metagenome (GOLD analysis project Ga0207962, IMG submission 185603) | Marine microbial communities from Southern Atlantic Ocean transect - Knorr_S15_td_AAIW_ad_750m_LV_A (SPAdes) (version 2) | ecosystem: Environmental > Aquatic > Marine > Oceanic | place... | reverse complement strand
AACGCCTCATCCCACACACGTCTCATCAAGGTATCGTTAATGTATCCAAGACCGGCAGCCCTTGATCCCTTGAATGCTACGCGGTTTAGATTGTCAAATGATCCATAGGATCCAAAGCGTATCGTTCCGCCTTTAGGAGCATCCGGATTAACATAAGGCAAATGTGTAAAAGTGCTGTCATATTTTGGCAGCCCATGCATCGCTAATCCATGCATTTTTTCAGCCACAACCTGATGCGAGAAAAAAATTACAAAAAAAAGAAAAAAAATCTTTATCTTAAATAAATTCATTATTTATATACTATCAATAGTTATTGGTAATTTGAAGAAACTTTATGTTAATCTGTAAATTATTATAATAAAAACTATATTTATGATTTATGGCTAAAATATTAAATTCAGAAATAACTCCTTATCCATTATACTTGAATAGACGGAAGTTTATAAAATCTGCCGCTGCAGTTCCCTTTGTCTCTTCCTTGTCTTTCAGTGGGAATGCATCTCATTTAGATAATTCTCACACTTATAATCAACAGTTAGAAGAAAATGAGGAGCTAAATACGTATGAAGAAATTACCTCATACAATAACTTTTATGAGTTTGGGACGGGCAAATCAGATCCCATGGAAAATTCAGAAAAATTTCAACCACAACCTTGGTCGATTAAAGTTGAAGGTTTGGTCAACAGAGCTTTTACAATAAATTTAGAAGATCTCCTCAATAAAGTCACAATTGAAGACCGCGTATATCGCTTACGTTGTGTAGAAGCGTGGTCAATGGTTATCCCATGGCAGGGGTTTCCTCTAGCGAATATAATTAATATGGCTGACCCACTCAGCGATGCAAAGTTTATTCAATTTGAAACTGTTTTTCGTCCAGAAGAAATGCCTGGTCAACGAAAACGTTTTTTACCTTGGCCATACGTAGAGGGATTACGCATGGATGAAGCAATGCATCCTTTAACAATACTGTCAACGGGTTTGTATGGACACGATTTATTAAATCAAAATGGCGCTCCACTGCGTTTGGTTGTCCCATGGAAGTACGGATTTAAATCGATCAAATCTATTGTTGCTATTCGTTTTGTTAACAAACAGCCTGATGCAACATGGTCTATGGTTGCACCTAGTGAATATGGATTTTATTCCAATGTTAATAATAACGTTCATCATCCTCGTTGGAGCCAGGGAACTGAAAGACGTATTGGAGAATTTATGCGTCGTCCCACTTTAATGTTTAATGGATATGAAGAAGAAGTGGCGTACTTATATAAAGGAATGGATTTAAATATTTTTTATTAAATAGATGCTTTCCACAAAACTGATTAACAGAACCAAGCCCGTCATTTTAATGCTATTAATTTTACCCAGCCTTCTTTGGGTTGGCATGTTCATTAATGATACCTTGGGCATTAACCCCATTAAAATTTTAATGGATAAGTTAGGAGAAATGGCACTTCGCTTAATAATATTAACTTTACTTGTTTCTTCGTTATCACAGATTAAATACCTACGATCTTTACAAAATTTACGCCGATTGATCGGACTCACTGCATTTTATTATGTGCTCCTGCATTTAATGACATATGTTTTTCTTGATCATTTTTTTAATTTTTCTTTTATTGTGAAAGATATAGTCAAAAGACCATTTATTACATTTGGCTTTTTAAGCTTTGTATTGCTTATGCCGCTCGTTTCAACATCAACAAACAGAATGGTAAAAATACTAACCCTTAAGACATGGAAAAAAATTCATTATTTAATTTATGTTGGCGTATTGTTGGGCGCCCTTCATTTTTATTTATTAACAAAAGCGGATAAAACAGAGCCGCTAATCTACCTAGTTATTATTGGAACGCTTTTGTTGTGGAGGGTTGTTAAATATATTCTTACTCGTCGAGCGGTTCAGTCTTAGGGTTGAGTTCCATTCCGGCCGGTGAAATGTTGCGGGGCAGGGGCACATATTGTGATTCAATATCTGATGGTTTAGTTCTTTTCCCCATTCGGTATAGTCCAAATAAACCTAACAACCCATGTACAATGAAGAGAAATACAAAAAATCCATCAGCACCCAATGCTTTCATAAATATTGAAGCTAGTATAGGACCGCAAATGGCACCAATACCGATTAGAATGGCAATAGCAGAGCTAGCGGGAACGATTTCATGGGGCTGTAAATAATCATTGGTGTGCGCGACAACCAATGAGTGCATCGGTAGGCTCATGCCAGAATAAATAGCTAATAATATAAAGAATATGATTAAAGAAAAGTAGGATGAGGCTACAATAAATATGGAAAGACCTGCGGCAATAAACGTTACGCTGGTGAGTATTATGCGGCGATCGGTGCGATCAGAGAAGTAACCAACAGGCCATTGGAACAATGCTCCAAAGGAGGTAACAATAACCATAAAAAATGAAATTTCAAATAATGACAATTCTTTAGCGGTTGCATAAACCGCACCATATCCAAATATTACGCTGTGGGCTAATCCAGTAAAAATGGCTCCAAAAAAACCAAGCGGCGAAATCGCATACAATTCAACGAACGTAAACCGCTTTGTTTGAGAGATGCTTGGTGCCTCTGAAACAGATAACAGGATAGGAAGTAGAGCAAAAGATAAAAGAATGGAAATTAAAATAAACAAATCAACTTTTGCCGGATCACTTAAATTTAATAAAAATTGTCCTAGTCCGACAAAGGCAAACGTAATAATCATGTAAATGGACAACATTTGTCCGCGGGTTTTATTGGTGGATTTATCGTTAATCCAACTTTCCATAATGACATAAATTCCCGACAAACTAACACCTGTTAAAATGCGAATAAAAAACCATGAGAAAGGATCAAGGAAAACAGAGTGCAGAAGAATGGAGATAGAAGCTAGGGAAGCTAGTGCTGCAAATACCCTGATGTGGCCAACTCGTCCTAAAAGAACAGGAATGATAATTGAGCCGCAAAGGAATCCAACATAATACCCAGCCACAATAAAACCTATTGTAATATAACTAAAGCCTTCAATAATTGCCCGTACCCCAAGGAGCGTTCCTTGTAGACCATGCGCCAATTGAATGATGGCAAAACCAAAAAAAAGAGCCCAGGTTTTAGTGAAAAAAGTAAACATTATGAGTGAAAGATAAAAAAAAGTTAGTTGTAAAAATTAAAATTGTTCTTCACCCTCTTCAGGTGGTTTAATGCCAACATCTGTAGTGGGATCAATCTCTGATTCATCTTCCAGAAGAACTGTGTCATCTTCCACTTGATCCTCGTTATTATCCAAATCCAAATTTTCGATATCCAACTCATCTTCCTTTTCTTTTGGTTTCGGCGGAATGGGGTTAGTCAAGGGAGCGGCGTTCATACTTCCTGGTTTTCGACCTCGTCTTGGTCTGGACATGGTGGTTACTTCAATTTCTTTGCCACATTCAGGGCATTCCAATTCTGTTTTTCCTAAGTCGTAGTATTGCTTACTACACATTGGGCAAATTCGTTTTAAACCCCAGGCTTCTTTGTACATATTTTTTACTCTTGATCTCTTATATAAGTTTTACCACAGTAACTACAAACGATTTTATTGGTCTCATCAAAGGTGTAGTAAACTGCGGGGTGTCCTAAACCATCTTGACCACCATCGCAACAAATAGTTTCAGTGTGAGGATCGATCTTTACAACTTCTTTTTCCATTTTCATCCAATTTTTTTCGTACAGTTAAAAGTAGTATATGTTTACAATTGAAAATACACAATTGAAATACCCACCACCACCAATGCAGCAGGAACTATTCTATTTTTAGCTTCCTTTTCTTGTAAAATAAAAAAGCCCAATAAAGTCGCAATAACAATGCTTGTTTCACGAATTGAGGAAACATAAGCAATTTCCAAATGCTGCATCGACCATACAACGATTCCATAACTTAATATAGCCAGGATGCCCGCAGGAATTCCCCAGACAATAATTTTGGCATTTAAATTGGAAAGTAATTTTTCTTTAGAAAATATAGATAATATAAGTAACGGAATGCCGTTTAATAACAACAGCCAATAAATGAAACTAAATTTATTTTCACTTAAACGCACACCCATCCCATCTATAATGGTATAAAATGCTATGAGGAGCGCAGTACTTGCAGCTAATATGAAAGCATTGAAATTAAATTTATAATTTTTACTATAAGAAATTAATAAAATTCCTGTGCATACGGTTAATATTCCAACAAAACCAATTGATGAAATATGTTCTTGCAAGATAATCAGTGTGAAAATTGCAATTAGCAATGAGGATCCACCTCTAGCAATCGGATAAACAAAAGATAGATCGCCAAACTTATAAGAATAAATTACACTTAGTCGATAAAACCCATGCAGTATGACACTTGCAATAATAAAGTACCATACTTCTAAAGTTGGGAAGGGAACAAAAAAAACCAAAGGTAAAAAAACAATAAGTTCAACTAAACCAGTCATTCCCATAATGCTAAAAGAACGATGATGCTTAACAATGGTACTCCACCCAGCATGGCAGAGGGCAGCGCAGAGAAGTAAAAAAAATACAACTGACGTGTTCAAAGTATTAATTTGTAAGTTTTTTAATAGTTAAGATACAAAATTTATGGTTTTTCTCCTTTAGCTAAGCGCTGATTTATATCCTCGATGACAGGCTCAATATCTGCGATGCTTTCTATCACGTAATGCGACCCTGCTTTTTCAAGTAAGTCATGCGTTTTTCTTACTCGTTTTGCAATTTCATCATCCGAAAGCTTTTCCCCATCTTCTGGAGTATCAACGTCCATATAGTTTGAATACCGCGTTACACCAACTCCCCAACAACCAGCATTTACAGCTTCCCCAACACCAGAAATTGTATCGTCAACTTTAACGACTGAGTGAATCGGAGTGATATTCAACATATCCAAATTTTTAAAAACCATGTGAGGGGAAGGACGTGCTCCATTAATCACCTCATCTCCGGCAACGGAAGCATCAGGTTTGTACCCTTGTTTGGCCGCATCTTCTTCAAGTATGTCAACCATCGGACGAATAAAACCTGTTGTGCTACCGATTTTGATGCCTTGATTTTGCAAGCGTTGAGTAACTTCTGCTACTCCAGGAAGGAGAGTTGTATATTTTCTCAAACAGTCAAGTTGCAAAGGGACGAAATCTGCAAACATTCGATCAACATCACTTTGATCAGGATATTTACCATAAACACCTTTCCATCGTTCTTTGATTGTATCAACTTCTGTTAGGGCTTTAATATGAAGGTCTTTTCGCAAGCCCATAGGCCCCCGTGCTTCAGGCATAGAAATTTCAACATTTTGACGTTTAAAAACTTCAACAAAAACGGTCGCTGGAGCAACAACATAGGCATCAGCTGTCGTTCCACTCCAGTCAAGAATGAGTGCCTGAACTTTTCCTCGATATTTTTTTTCCTCAACGTATTTATTCATTAATTTTCTCCTTAAATAAATTAGCCACCTTTATACATAATAAAAAATTAAATTAAATTAATATAGAGTGCGACAAATTCCGTTTCATCTACTGATCTTATTATCTCTATTTATTAATATATCAATAACTTTTTCTTTTGTAATTATACCAACTTCTTTATTTTCATCATTCACTACTAAAGCATTTTTATTGTTATCAATTAAATCAGCTGCAAAACTTTCAACCACAGATTTTTCATTGATCTTTATATAATTATTTGTTTTGTTGCTAATTTTTTCCATTATTGAACTTGCAGTTAAAACTTTTGATCGAAGAATATCGTTTGTAAATTCTTTAACGTAATTTGTTGCAGGATTAATAACTAATTGTTCAGGAGTTCCTACTTGAATTATTAAACCATCTTTCATAATTGCTATACGATCTGCAAGTTTAATAGCTTCATCAAAATCATGCGTTATAAAGATAATAGTTTTGTGGAGAAGATTTTGAAGTCTTAAAAATTCGTCTTGCATTTCTTTTCGTATTAAAGGGTCAAGTGCAGAAAATGGTTCATCTAAAAACCACACTTCTGGATCAACTGCTAATGATCTTGCTATTCCAACTCTTTGCTGTTGCCCCCCTGATAGTTCTTTAGGGAAATAATTTTCTCTACCTTTTAAACCTACCAATTCAATTACTTTTAAGGCTTTCTTTTTAATTTCATCTTTTTTAGAACCTTGAATTTCAAGAGGAAACATAACATTGCCAAAAACAGTCATATGAGGCAAAAGAGCAAAATTTTGAAAAACCATTCCCATTTTATGTCGACGCAGATCAATTAATTCTTTATCAGACATTTTTCTTAAGTCAGAATTTTCAAAATATATTTGGCCATGAGTAGATTCTATTAATCTTGATAAACACCTTACAAGCGTTGACTTGCCTGAACCTGATAAACCCATTATAACAAAGATCTCACCCTCTAATATTTCTATATTTGCATTTTGCACTGCTCCTATAATATTAAATTCCTTTAAATCAGCCTCACTTGGATTATAATTTTTATTTTTTAAAAACTCTTCAGGCTTATTGCCAAATAACTTCCACAAATTTTTACATGAAAACTTTATCTTATTTTCTTCAATATTTACCATTGTAATAAATTAATATTTATAAGCTAAAACCCACTAGTGCACTCACTTTTTTGCACTTAAAGTGAAAAAATTCAAGTAAATATTGATTAATGTTATTTGTAGTGTTTACTATTTATTATAATTAAGTTTTTTTAACTTATTAAATAGGGAGGTATAATGAAAAAAACAATCAATAATTTTTTAAAGTCATATTTAATCATCTCTCTTTTATTTTTTTCTTTTTTAGTGGGATCAATTGCTAAAGCAGCAACTCCTGAATCAAAAGATACAATAAAAGTTGTTATTATGGGATATTCAGGTGACAATATAATTATGCAAATTTACGGAGAATTAATTTCAAAACTTGGATACAACATTGAATATACTCCAGCAGATTATATTGGACAATTTGCCGGTTTAAAATCTGGTGATTTGCATATTGGTTCTCCAGGTTGGGATACAACTGCAAAAGATGTAATGGCTGATGCTTGGGGAAGCGGTACTGTTTTAAATATGGGAAACATAGGAATATCGGTTTTTGAAGATTGGTGGTATCCACTTTATGTTAAAGATAAATGTCCTGGACTACCAAATTGGGAAGCACTACTTGACGCAGAATGTGCAAAATCTTTAAGTACTGCCGAAACTTCTCCCAAAGGAAGATTTTTAGAAGGTCCGATTGAATGGGGAGGCACAGGTAATTTAAGAATTGAAGCACTAGGATTGCCACTTGAAGTAATTAATGCTGGAAGTGATGCAGCACTAGGTGCTGATATAGTTGCTGCAGTTAAAAGAAAAGAACCCATTATAGCTTGGACTTGGCAACCATATTGGTTACCTGCAATGTACCCAGGAGAGTTTGTTGCTTGGCCAGAGTATGGTGATGGATGTTATGATGACGCATCATGGGGGCCAAATCCAGACAAAACTCATGATTGTGGTAACCCAACAGGTTATATGTGGAAGTCAGCATGGGCTGGTGGCGAAAGCATTTGGCCAAAAGCATATGACGTTTGGAAAAAATTTACATTAGATGAAAAAACAATGGGCGATCTAGTTTATAAAAGTGATATTGATGGTATTGATACTATGGATGTTGCTAAAGATTGGATTGCTGAAAATGAATCAATCTGGGGTGAATGGCTTAAATAATTTAGTTTCTTTAAACTAGGGCATCCTATGCCCTAGTTTTACATCATTGATCAAAAATGAAAGTATTAGAAATTAGCACAAGGAATAATTTTTTTTTCCTGTCATTGATTCTTATTTTTTTTTTATATTTTTTTTCAAATTCTTTTTTTAGTTGGATAATAGAATTTCCAGATTTACTTAAAATTCCCATAGCAAAATATATAACCATTTTTGTTAAATGGTTAATTGAAGATGCTGATTTTGGATTATTTACATTTAAACAATTAACAAGAGCAATAGGATCGCTTTTAGATGCACCTTCTCTTTTTCTTAAAGGATTTCTTGCTAATGGTTTTGAATTTGAAATGGCTAATGGTGACATATTGTATATTCCACCACTATCATGGATGTCAGTAATTTTTATTTTTGTTACAACTGCAATTTGGCTTAAAGATTATACTTTAGCTTTTTTTATTGCTATTTCATTATTATATGTAGCTTTTTTTGATTTATGGGAAAGTACTATGACAACTTTTTCTTCAATTATTGTAGCAGTAATTATTGGAATCATAATTGGCACCATACTTGGAATAATTTCTTACAAATCAAGGAATATTAATAGCATATTAACGCCAATTTTTGATTTTATGCAAACTATGCCTGTATTTGCATATTTAGTTCCTGCACTAATGCTATTTGGATATGGTCCCGCAGCTGCATTAATTGTAACTTTAATTTATGCCATGCCTCCCATGGCAAGAATAACAAAAAATGCCCTAGATCAAGTTGATAGTGAAGTTGTTGAGTTAGGAAAAATGGTTGGATGTTCCACACTACAAATGCTTTATCGTGTTTTACTCCCGTCTATTCGTCCAAGAATGATGTTAGGAGTTAACCAAGTAATAATGTTAACCTTAAATATGGTTATTATTGCTTCGATGATAGGAGCTGGAGGATTAGGTTATGATGTATGGCAATCTTTAAAGCAGTTAAGAATTGGTCAAGGTTTTGAAGCTGGAATCGCTATCACTTTAGTTGCTATTATTTTAGATAGATTAAGTCAAAAAATAGCAGAACAACGTCCAGTTTATCGTGAGCAAAAAACTAATTTTTTTAAAAAAAATATTTATTTAATAACAATTTTTATATTTATTACTATCACTTGGGCATGTGGAAACTGGTTTTCTTTTTTTTATGACATACCAGAAAATCTAATAGTTTCATCAGGACGTTTTTGGGATGGAATAATTGATTATATTAACATTAATTACCATGGTCCAATTCGATCAGTCCGTGATTTTTTTTATATATATTTATTAAAACCTTTTAAAATTTTTATGATATCAGTTCCATGGTTTGTAGTTGTATTATTAGTTTTTACTATAGGATTAAGAATTCAAGGTTTAGCTTTGGGCATAAAATGTTCAATGCTTGTTTTGTTCATTGCAATGAGTGGCTTTTGGGAAAAAGCAATGATTACTGTTTATTTAATTGGTGTTTGTGTTCTATTAGCAAATTTAATTGGTATTCCAATAGGTATTATTGCATCTCAAAATGACCGTGTTCACAAAGTTACTCAAGTTATAATTGATACATTTCAAACACTGCCGGCTTTTGTATATTTGATTCCAGTTATTATGATTTTCAGTGTGGGAGATTTTTCAGCAATGATAGCAGTTGTTTTATATGCTATTGTTCCTGCAATTAGATATACAGATAATGGCATAAGACAAATTCCAACAAGTTATTTAGATGCAGCTGTATCAGTTGGTTGTACAAAATTTCAAATTTTAAGACGTGTTCAATTACCCCTTTCTCTCCCTGATATAATGCTAGGAGTTAATCAAACATTAATGATGGGGTTAAGCATGTTAGTAATTACGGCATTAGTTGGTACGAGGGACTTAGGGCAAGAAACTTTAATAGCTTTATCCAAAGTTGATCCAGGAAGGGGAATAACAGCAGGTATTTGTGTTGCCTTTATAGCTATCGTTGTAGATAGATTGATCAATGCATGGTCTCAAAAGAGAAAAAAGGAGCTAGGTTTAATGAATAATGCCTAAAACTAATAAAAACATGCCAAAAATTATCGTTATTGGTGGAGGAGCGACTGGATGTGGAGTTGCTCGAGATTTAGTTTTAAGAGGATATCAAACAACATTAATAGAATTTGGAGATTTAGGTTCCGGCACTACTTCCAGATTCCATGGCATGCTTCAAAGTGGCGCCAGATATGTAGTGTCTGACACTCCTTATGCTGCTGAATGTTTTAAAGAAAGAGAAACCATAAGTAAGATTGCGCCTGAAGCAGTTGAATTAATTGGAGGGCTGTTTATCAGTTTGCCGAATGATCCTGAAGATTATCCTGAAAAATTTATTAAATGCTGTGAAATTGCAAAAATACCTTGTCAAGAAATTCAAATTGATGAGGTTTTAAAAAAAGAGAAAGAGTTAAGTAACAATATTCTTAGGGCATTTCAAGTTCCAGATGCTGTTATAAATTCTTGGCAACTAGTTAATTTACTTGCTAAAGATATTAAAGCCAATGGCGGTGAAGTCCTTGCTAATCATAAAGTTGTGTCAATAAAACAACATAATAATTTAGTAAAGTCAGTTGAAGTAATAGAAAAAAATGGTTTTAAAAAAATACTAGAGTGCGATGGTGTAATTAACGCTTCAGGTCCGTGGTCTGGCAAAATTGCAAAATTAGTTGATCAAGAGGTTGAGTTACAACTTACAAAAGGATCTGTTATGGTTTTTTCACATCGAATAGTTAGTCAAGCAATAAATAGGTGTAGGATTCCTTCTAGTAATGACATTATGTGTCCTTCTGGAACTGTTTGTCTTTGGGGCACAACTTCAGAAATAGTTAATGATCCAGACACAACTAAAATTCGTCCTGAGGAAATTCAAGAACTTTTAATAGGCGCTGAAGAATTGTTTCCCAAAATAAAAAACTATAGATCTTTTCGAGCTTGGGCAGGTGTCAGACCCTTGGTTAAACCAAAAAACTTTGATAAAAATATACCCCTTCCCAGAAGTCACTCGGTTATTGATCATAATGAAAATGGGTTAAAGAATTTTTTAACTGTATGCGGTGGCTCTTTAACAACACATAGATCTATGGCAGAAGATGTCGTTAATAAACTCGGAAACAAGTTAGGCATTAATATTCCTTGCTCCACTGATACAATACCAATATCAAATTCAAAAAATGCCAATTGGATTCCTTCATCATATTTTCAAAAAATTGAAAATCAAAAAAATTTTAATGATGTTGTATGCGAGTGCGAAGCTATTACAAAAACTGACATTGAAGAAATAATGAAAAATGAAAATTTGTCTGATTTTCATGACATAAGAAGAAGAATTAGGGTTGGTTTCGGCCCTTGCCAAGGAACATTTTGCAACAGTTGCTTAGCAGAAATAGTTGTTAATCATAAAAATGATATTGATA